>OKWK01000339.1_pt1 | contig 27851 bp, 19 predicted proteins | sample 1607181 | NCBI WGS metagenome assembly OKWK01 (sample SAMN07501053, study PRJEB24779) | human gut metagenome | isolation source: stool | host: human infant | place: USA: Pittsburgh, PA
AACTAGCTTTCTCTAACCCATCAATCCCCCTTTTCCTTAAATTTGTTTCAAGCCTAAATCCCAAGATGTGTGAAAACGTTGCTGAAACAAGATATAATATTGCGCCAACTGTTAATATAACAGCAGATTTTAATGCTAAATTCTCTGCTCCAGATAAATTCGAATTAATTATTAACTTATCCAGAAATTTGTAGATTAAATAATATCCATATACTGTAAGTACTGCAGATATAGCAGAAAAAACTATAGCTAAAAATCCGAGATATTTTTTATCCTGTACATAAGCAAATAGTTTTTTGTAAATCTTCATAATCATCTCCCCTTTCTTTGATGTTCCTTTTAGGTATAAATTTACTTAGCTGATAATAGCTATCATTGCGTTTTTATTATACATCGGCTATAATTACTAATACAATGGTTTTTAATTAATAAGGCTAATTGGAATATTGTCTAAAAGGGATAGGTGTATTATGACATATTACGATTTTGTAAAAGAATATATGAAAGTGGATGAATGTAAAAATAATAAGAAATATTCAAGTGCAGGTCACACTTTTTGTTGGAATAAAGAGGACTTAACTTATGCAGAAGGCCTGTATTGGTTTTATGAAGGAGATGGATTTATTATTGATGTCCACGATTTTTATATCAGAGAAGAAGTCATACAAAATAATACTTATAGTATGGCAGATTATGTTTCTATATACACAAGCTACATTGTCAGTGCAAACGGTGAGAAATTTAGTCCTTATCAAACGCTTACCGCAAACTCTTTATGTACTTTTGATTTTGACAATATAAAAGATGACTTTCTATTTTTATTACATGAAAATTCATATTATCTTGCTGTTTCTATTGGCTTTAAAAGAGAACTTTTGGAAAAACACATATTATCCATTAATACTGATTCAGAATCATTTTATTCATCTTTACTTCAAACAAATCAAATTATCCTTACAAAGGCCTTAGAAAAAGTGGCAATGGAAATATTAAATTGCAAGATGGATGCCCCTGCCGCTGATTTTTTCTTTAAAGCCAAAGCAAATGAGTGGGTAAGTATAGTGATTGACACATACTTAAATAGAAAGAAATATAAAATTGAGTCTGATGATAATAAAGCACTTGAAGATGTAGCAAGGTTTTTAGATGATCATTTCGCCATGAATGTAAATCAAGAAACCCTTGAAAAAATATCTAAAATGAGTGGAACAAAATTAAAAAATTTATTCAAAGAAAAATATGGTCAAAGCATTACAGAATACACCCAAAGAAAAAGAATGAATGTAGCTGAAACTCTTCTCTTAAATACCGAACTACCTATAAAGGAAATTGCTGAATCTGTTGGATATTCATCCCATAGCAAATTTTCCATTTATTACAAAAGATATAAAGGAAAACTTCCTAGTGAGGTTCGTAATTTAGCTTGCAAACATCTCAATTTAAAATGCGATTATTGTAATTAAAGTAATTTTTATATTTATACACCTTTATCTTATATGAGTTTATAGATGTTTATATAGGTATATATAAATTTGGTAAAAAGCAAAAAAGAGCAGCCTTTTAAGCTACTCTTGTAGAAAGTACAAAATGAGTTAATTATATTTTTTGTGTCTCCTCATACTAGTTGCAAAACTACTCTTACGTCCATGTGGTTTTTTTGAGTCTTTTTGACATATCCTTCTTCATCTTTATCAAAGACAAAATGCTTGTAAAACTGCTTAAAATGCAGGATTTCTATGTTTACATCTTTTGTATCAACGCTATAGTCTCAGCCCCCTATGACTATGGAAGATTGGGAAAAAAGATTAAATGGATTTTTACAATTATGGGATAAAAAAATCTTAAACGATGCAGGAAAAGTATCTGCAGCCCTTGCTAAAAAACACGCAGAGAGTGAGTTTGAAAAATATAGAATTATACAAGATAGACTCTACAAAAGTGATTTTGATAAGTTCCTAGAATTAGAAGATGATACTAAAAAATTAGAAGAATAACTTAATATACGCTTAATGCTTATAAGGGGCGGAAGTGTAAATAATTTTGTTTATCAACCTAAATACTGATAACTCTTTGTGTTGATCTATTCGATTGTTAAAGTTCAAGTATTGTTTAGATTTCTTTTAAAATAGAAAGAGGACTTATGCTATTAGGCATAAATCCTCTTTTCTAAATTTTACTGTTTAAAGACTTTAATATTTCTTCCTATCAATTATTTAATTTCCATGATTCCGCCTTAGCTTTTGCATTTATAAGGTCAGAATAAAGTCCATCATTCTTAATCAGTTCTTCATGATCTCCACGTTCTACTATTTCTCCATCTTTTAAGACTAAAATCTGGTCAGCATTTCTAATTGTCTTTAACCTATGAGCAATCATTATTACTGTCTTATTCTTTGTTAATGATTCTATTGCTTCTTTAAGCTTATCTTCATTTTCTGGATCTATGCTCGCTGTGGCTTCATCAAAGATTATGATGTCCGCATCTTTTAGCATGGCTCTGGCAATGGAGATTCTTTGTTTTTCTCCACCAGATAGGCTTGCTCCACCTTCCCCAATGATAGTGTCATATCCTTCTGGTAAAGCTTCTATAAATTCATGGCACCTTGCCTTCTTTGCAGCTTCTACAACTTCTTCATGGCTTGCATTTTGTTTTCCAAATTTTATATTGTTTTCAATTGTATCTTCAAATAGGTATACATCCTGAAAGACCATTGAAATAGAATTCATTAAGTTTTCTATCTTATAGTCTTTTATATTTTTTCCACCTATTAAAATTTCGCCAGAATTTACATCCCAAAATCTTGCTATGAGATTACAAAATGTTGTCTTACCAGATCCAGATGGTCCTACAATAGCAGTCATGGTATTTTCTTTTATCTCTGCTGAAACATTTTTTAAAATTGGTCTATCATCATAGGAAAATGATACATTTTTAAAGACTATGTTGTGATTTTTTATTGGCTCTGTAATACTTCCCTCTTTCAAAATTGGCATTTGATTAACATATTCATATGAACCAATTGCATTTTCTGCAATTCGCAAAATCGCCATATTAGACCCTGCTCCAATTAATCCTTCAAATATCGTAAAACTTGCTATCATTATCATCACTGCATCTGTAATTATCAAATTATCAGAAATATTAAATCTAATACTTACAAATAGCATTGCAACTATTGTTAAACCTATTACAATTCTTTGAACCACAGTATAAGGAATAATCATCTTCTCAAGTGCTAATGTAGTCTTATAGCTATTATCTATTGCATCATCTAAATTTTTATTATTTTCTCCTCCTAAGTTATATGACTTTATAACTTGCATTCCTTGAAGAGTAGATAGTACATTCTTAGTTAAACATGTTTGAATATTGGCCATGTCCGTAGCATTTTTTCTTGAACGTTTTTCCATTAGAGACGTAACCATCAAAAACACTGTCATACCTACTAGTGCTGTTAGACCTATGTAGATATTAATTAAAAATATAGCTAGAACAAACACACATGTATTTAAAAAACCTCCTAGAACATTGACAAGCAATACTGGAATCCAAGATTCAATTTGAGTGAGGTTTGTGGTTGCTAAAGTAGTAAGTTTACCTAAACTAAAACTATTAAAGAATCCCATTGGAACTTTTTTTATTTTTTCACCCAATTCAATTCTTTTATCAGCCGCCATAAAATAGCCTGCATGAGTTTGTTTCATTTGAGAAATGTTTTGTGTTACAATTTTCCCCAATAAACTAATCATTAATATCACAAATGCTATGATAATATTTTTTGTTGAAATCTTGCTAATAAACAAGCATTCTAACATATAATAAATTGCCACAAATTGAAAAGCGTTAAACACAGCATGAATAAATGCTGCAAATATAGACTTTTTTAAATTACCTTTTTCCTTCCCAGAGAAAAGCCAAATTTTTCTAAATACATTTATCATGCTCTTCCCTCCTTATTCGATGCTTTCCACATAGATTGATACATCTCAGATTTCACAAGTAGTTCTTCATGAGTTCCACTATCTTGGATTCTTCCTTTATAGACAATAAATATTTTATCAACATCCTTAATAGTATTGAGTCTGTGAGCAATGATAATTAATGTCTTTCCTTTTGCCAGTTTTGAAATTGCTCTCTGAATACTAACTTCATTCTCAGGATCTATATATGATGTTGCCTCATCTAAAATAATGATAGGCGAATCTTTAAGCATAGCTCTAGCAATAGATATTCTCTGCTTTTCTCCTCCAGATAAATGTCCACCACCTTCCCCAACAACAGTATCATATCCATCTGAAAGGTCTTTTATAAATTCATCACATCCCGCCTTGATTGCAATTTGCTCAACTTCACTATCTGTTGCATCGGGTTTTGCAACCCTAATATTGTCCTTGATAGAAATATCAAAAAGAAAATTATCTTGTGATACATAAGATATTAACTGAGAAAGTTGGCTTAATGGGATTGTATTTATATTTATATCCCCAATTTTAATACAACCACTTTCAACATTCCAAAATCCAGCTAAAAGCTTTGCTATGGTCGATTTCCCACTTCCAGATTCTCCCACCAAAGCATTAACTGTTCCTTCTTCAAATTTTAAATCCAAGTGATTGATTATTTTCTTATCTTCGTCATATGAAAAGTTCACATCTTTATATTCAATATCATAATGCTGAATTTTTTGAGTGCTTACGCCTTGTTTTAAGGGTTTTGAATTTAATACCTTTTCCACTTCACCTGATATAGTACTAATTCTAGCTAAATCATCTGTATAGTTTAGAGCTTTAAGCAAATTAGAAACTGTAGCAAAAGACAATACGACGATACTTATAAGTATATCAATTTTTATGCTTCCATTTTTATAAAAAATCATTCCGAACGGTATGACAGTTAATATTCCCATTGGTGACAGAAGTCTGCCAACAGAAATTCTATTCATACATCTACCCATCCAATCATAATAAAACTGTGCATTATCTCTAACAGCATCACTATATTTTTTATAGGAAGATGTACCTTGATTAAATGCTTTAATAACTTCTATTCCTCCGATATACTCTACCAAAGCATTATTCATTTTTTGTCCTAACAATACAGATTCTTTATAGCTTTTTGTGTACTCTTTATTCATTACTGACTTCATTACGCCCATTCCAATAATAAATGGTAGCAGCGATATTATACTTAAACGCCAATCCAATATAAGCATATATACAATAAGCAATATTGGTCCGATTATATTTGCTGTCATTTCAGGTAATATGTGAGATAATGTGGTTTCCATACTATCAACTTTATCTACAATAATATCTTTAAAGGTACCAGAGCTAACACTCGTTATATCTCCCAAAGGCATTTCAAATAATTTCTCTGAAATTTCTTTTCTTATATCTCTCAATGATTGAAACGTTGCAGTATGAGAAATAGTTGTTGATACACCCGCTGAGATTTCTTTTATTAAAAACAACCCAACTATTATCAATAATTGCTTCAAATAGAAGTCCCAATCTGAATTATTGCTAATTAACTCAGTAATAATTCTTGCAAGAAATATATAAGATATTAAGCTGGCTAATACACCTAAAATTGCAAATAGTATTGAAAAAGAGAATTGGAATAAGTTTATTCTTACATATTTTTTAATTAAGTTCATATTATATTCCTTCCTTCTTTTAATTGCTTTCCTTCTTCTAAGTAGATAAATTTATTGCTAGTTGCTTCAGCTAAAAGCAAATCATGTGTAATAATGATGACTATTTTCCCTTTTTCAGCAAGGAGTTTTACCCACCTTATAATTGCACATAGTCCATTTCCATCCATCCCACTTGTCGGTTCATCTAATATATAAATATCAGCCTCTGAACAATATGCAGCAGCTAATATTACTCTTTGCTTTTCACCTCCTGACAATGATGCTGGGTGTCTATCTTTTAGTTTGTTCAAACTAAAAGCATCCAAACTATCCTCCATATCTTTTTTTAATTTTTCAGTTATTTTTTTACCAATAGAAATTTCACTTACAACTGAATCTGAATACAGTTGATAGTCTGCATCTTGCATAACAAAATAGCAAAATTTATTTCTTAAATTTCTGTTTGCTACTTTTCCTCTATATTTGATTAATCCTGTATTTTCTTTTAGTAGGCCACATATAACTTTACACAAAGTAGTTTTTCCTGCTCCATTGTTTCCTAACAGTGAAACGACTTCACCTTTGTATAATCTCAAATTTATATTGTCAATACCTGAATTTGTTTTTTTATAATGAAACGACAGAGATTGAATATCCAATAGTGGTACATTATCGTTTTTAATTTCATTATTTGCACTTTTTTCAACTGTTTTGGGTCTTAGTCCAAGACTTAATAATTTTTCATCACTAAGATTTTCGAATTGTTTACTTGTCCAAATTTCATCCAGCTTACCTTCGTTTATATATAAAAACCTATCCGCCACTTCTTTGAATGAGTCAATTCTGTGTTCACTTATAACAATTGATATTCCTTTGTCTTTAATTTTTTTTATTATTTCTATCAATATCTTAGATCCTTGAATGTCTAAATTAGATGTTGGCTCATCCAATATCAAAACTTTTGGTTGCAATATCAAAGAAGATGCAATTGCAACTTTTTGCTTTTGACCGCTAGATAATTCATCAATATTTCTCAAAAGCAAATCTTCAATTCCAATAAATTCCGAAACCTCATAAAGTAATTCTTTTATTTTTTTCGAGGGAACTCCAATATTTTCTGCTGCAAAACAAATTTCGTCTTGGACTGTATTCATGAAAAATTGACTTCTTGGATCTTGAAAAACAACGCCAAACAATTTAGCACGTTCTTCTGATTTCAATTCAGCCGGGATTCGCTTATCCACTTCAATTCTCCCTTGCAGAGATCCCTCGTAAAAAACAGGAGCTAAGCCACTTATCGTGCGTAAAATCGTACTCTTTCCTGAACCTGATTTTCCACAAAGAATGATGCATTCTCCTCGTTTTACAAAAAAACTAATATCTTTAATAGATTCATCACCATCTTTATAGGAAAAATACAAATTTTGAAATTCAATCATAATTACACCTGCAATCTAAAATATATTAATCCCATCGCAGCTCCATACAAAACAAGTACAAATAAATCATTTAGGCCAAAATCCGCCTCATATATGCATGACCTACTAATATCTGCGTTTAATCCCCTTAACTCTGCCGTAGCTCCCAACTCATCTGATAATTTTATGCATCTTATGATTAGTGGTACCATAAAACACTCATATACCAAAAAAGGATTTCTCATAAAATCTTTCCAATTACTAAATAACCCCCTAGCTTTCATTCCATTTCTAATTGCTATGTTTTCTTTACTTAATACTGGGAAAAATCGTATAAGGATGCAAATCATTACTATTATGGGCTTAGGAACCTTTGTTTTCTGTAAACTTAACATAAGTTCACTTGAGTTTCCCACAACAATACATGTAACTACCATTACTAAAGGAATTGAACGAGCTAACATATTCAGAATAATGTACATTAAGGCTATCTTGTTCGCAAACAAACCAGCCAATATAACCATAGTAAGGTAAGTTATAACGAATTTAATAGCCTTATTATATTCTTTTATATACACTAAAAGTAATGCATTTAGTGCAACACTTAAATGTATTTGAATGTTTTTGTTAAACAAGAACCAGAATATTGATGATACTGCTAATAAGATAATATATGTTCTATTATCTAATTTTTTCATTTATATTAGCTTTGCCTTTTTTATATGTTTTTTCAAAAGTTTTTGTCCCACTATAAATCCAATAATAGATAATGTAATTGTTATTACAGTGATCAATAAAAGCATATCCCACGAACCATAAAATCTAACCAGAGTTTTAATACCTTCATCTGAGTAGCTCGCTTTTAAACTATTTAAATACTGTTCTTTAAAGAAAAACATAGGTATCGCACTGCCAAGGGCATATAACGCCCAGTATATTGAATATGTGATACCATTCCTTTTAGGATTTCTATACGTATTCTCCCCTATCATAATTATTTCGCATATAATTCCTACTACAATCATTACAGGCAAAAACCATGGAGATCCCATAACTGTTATAAATAATCCTCCGAATATTCCTGTAATTAAATATGTTCCTCTTTTAGCAACTTTATTTGACATTGCTACAAAAATAGGTCCACAAAGTAATCCCATAATACCTACATAAAATAGATAGTCAAATGCAGGTGTTGTTAACATCATAGTACACATTTTAGTAGCAAGCATTATTACAATCATCGCTATGTTAAATATAGATAACGTAATAACATCTTTCATTTTTAATTTATCATTTTTCATATTCATATCTTTTCTCCTTTTACATTTATTCTTCAATACTTTTTTTAGCAATTTCTTCAGCATGAATCTCTGTAGTATCAAAAACGGGTATATTAATATCCTTTTGTTTTACTAATAAGCCTATTTCTGTACACCCCAAAATAACCCCCATATCATCATTACAATACTTATTTATTATTTTTAGATAAATATTTCTAGATGATTCTTTAATTATACCTATACAAAGTTCTTTAAAAATTATATCGTGCACAATTTGTCTGTCTTCAATCTCAGGAATTACTATTTCTATATTATTTTCCAGATACTTATCAACATTGAAACTTTCTTCCATTGTAAATCTTGTTCCTAATAGTAATGCTTTAGCAATGCCTTTAGAATGCATTCTCTTTGATGTTGCATCTACGATATGAAAAATTGGAACATCAATACATTTTTTAATTTCGGGAATACACTTATGCATTGTATTGGAACAAATAGCTATCATATCAACTCCAGCAACTTCTAATTGTTTTGCCGCATTGGATAATAAACGATTGGAAGTGTCCCAATTACCTTTCAAAATAGTAGATTCAATTTCATGAAAATTAATACTGTGCAATATGCAGTCTGCAGAATAATACCCCCCTTTTTTTTCAGCAATAGTTTCATTTATTATTTTATAATATGGTAATGTGCTTTCCCAACTTAAGCCCCCTATTAAACCGATTTTCTTCATACCTATCACTTCTTTCTATTTATTTTGGACATATGGCAAAACATCTTACAGGAAATCCAGTTCCACCTTCTTGTTTCGGAAAAATACAAAAAATTACACTTCCTCTAGCGGGAATCTTATCCAAGTTAGCCATCAGTTCAATTTGATATATATCATTTTTCAAAATACAAACTTCCGCTTTAAATGGATATTGTTCTTTCTTTTGTGGCGGATCCGTATCAAACGTTTCATGCCCAATGCCTAATATTTTGCGTTCTTTAATCAAAAACTCTACCGCTTTTATATCCCAACCAGGATAATGAGGTTCACCATTTATATCAACATTAAGAAACTTTTCTTGATCAGGCCAGTTTTTATACCAGTCGCTCCTCATCGCCACGAATGAACCTTCTGGAATCTTGCCATAATTATTCTCATAATTATCAATATCTTCTACTTTTAAGGCGTAATCGGGATTTTCAAGTACTTTTTGAGAACAATCTATCACACAAAGTGATAAAACACACTCCTTTAAATCTATTTTTTCTAATGTCCTCCCACTTTTACTTGCATGAGCAGGAGCATCAATATGTGTTCCATACTGTCCTGGAAAAGTGTATAAATGTGTCCTAACTGGATATTTATCAAAATCCAAAATTATTTTTTTTGATAACTTGTTAAATCCAGGCCACCTTGGTGTTAACTCACCAAATGAGTGAGTTAAATCAATCCATTCATTCTTTTTTAATTCTGCAATAATGTTTTCAATTTTCATCGTATTCACCTCTCAACATTTAAGTTTACATTTCCTTTAATAAATCGATAATTTTTTTCGATAAAACTGCAGCATTCTCAATATTTTCAGTACATGTAACATGATCTCCAGGTATTTTAGAGACATTAACCTCTCCCAAACATAATTTTTCCCAAAAATTTATTGTAAGCAAATCCTCGTCAGGTATAAAACTACTACTTATATCAGCTAGCAAGAAATTAATATCTCCCACATAGTAATTCGGCACGTATGTTGCCGCTTTTAAGCTATGTTTAAATGATCTGTATAATTCTAACTGCATTTCTATAGGTTGTGCGTTTCCAATAACCTCTTTTGCCTTTTCAGAATAGAATTCAAATCTCTTCATTGTACCTAAATCTTCTAATTTAGATAAAGTTTCTGATAACTTCGAATACTTTTTTTCTAAATATTTATAAGACATTTTAGGTATATTCTTATTAAATTTATTATATAAGTCATATATAGCTTCAAATAATTCTTTCCCTGATATTCCTTCAAATCCAAGGTTATCAAAATTTATTCCCAAACTTGGTAAAAATAGCATTTCTGTCAATATATCATCTTCCAACTTATATTTCATGGGATGACTATCTATTAATACAATTGAACAAACTATATCCTCATGTTGCTTCAATTTTTTTGCTATTTCTACTGCAATTAAACCACTTATACAATAACCAACAATTTGAATCTTTTTTTTGCCAAGTTTTTCTATTTTTTTGGAATATTCTTCAGCTAAACATGAAATTAACTTTTCGCTGTCTATTAAACAATATTTTTCACTATTTTTTATAGTAAATCCAACTATACTTGACATATTCTCCTTCTTCATATTCTCTAAAACATATCTATAACAGTTTAATGTTCCAAAACCGGCATGCAAAAATACTTGCAAATATTCATTATCTTTATCTAAAATATAGTTCATCTGCCCAATGGAGTCATCTTCTTCAAAGTTATGAATATTATCTTTTGTGTTAAAAATTTTATATTTTTCAATAAATGACCTAAGATTATATATTTCTGGCTTATTTATCAATTCTCTCAATAACTTATCAAATTCAATATATTCATATAGCCCTAAGTCATTAACATAGTCTCTTATATTACCAGCAATTTGTGCTATTATTAAAGAATCCGCGCCTAAATTATACAAATTATCACTTACAGTTATATGTTCAGTTTTTAGATTTGATTCGCAAATTTTAACTAAAGCATTTGTTATATTATCATCAATAAAACTTTTATCTTTTCCTTTTATTTCTTTTTCCGATATAGATAAATCTTTTTTTAGAGATTTATAATCTACTTTTCCATTAGTTGTCAGGGGCATTTTTGCTTTTATAATTATAATTTTAGGAATCATATATTCTGGTAAATATTGTCCTAAATATTCTTTTATTTCAAATTCACAAATTTCTTCAAATTTATCACTAATGATTAGACAAGATAAAACCCCATTATCATTCAATAGTGCTACTGAAGATTTCACTAAATCAAGTTTATTTAATACAACCTCTATTTCCCCAAGCTCAACACGAAATCCATTTATTTTTACCTGCCTATCTTTTCTGCCTAAAAATTCAATTTCCCCTGAGGCTAAAACTTTAGCAATGTCTCCAGTTTTATATAATCTCATCCCATTAACATAAATAAAAGATGCAGAAGTTAGTTCTTCATTGTTTATATATCCTTTAGCTAAACCATCTCCTCCTATATATAAATCTCCCTCTACATTAACCGGACAATGCTCGCATCTATAATCTAATACATACATACTTTGATTAGATAGTGTGACCCCATATGGAATACTTCTCTCATATATATCACTTTTTTTACATATATGATAATTTGACCATATCGAGGCTTCTGTAGCTCCACCCATAGCAACTATCATGCTTTCATTTGAAATTTTTCTTATTTTATCTGGCAAATCTGTCGGTATCCAATCTCCCGAAAGAAGTATCTTTCTCAGATTCACCTTTTTTTTATTTTCGAACATATAATTTAAAAATAGTTGCATTATTGCTGGCACTGTGTTCCAAACAGAAACTTTGTTTTTCTTTATCAAATCATACCAATATTCTGGATCTATTGAATTGCTATTAGGAATAATTAAAGTTGCACCTAAACTTAAACTAGAAAAAATATCATATACAGATAAATCAAAACTTAGCTTTGAAATACCTATAAAAACATCATTTTTTGATATACTGAATTTACTATTAATATCCATAATAGTATTCATTACAGCCCTATGGCTGACTTCTACTCCTTTAGGTAACCCTGTTGATCCAGAAGTAAAAATTACATAAGCGGTATCGTCTAAATTATCTCCCTCTATCATGTTCTGTTCTTCATCGTGATTAAAATCAGAATCTTCAAAAATACACGCAAGGTTATAGTTCTTCACATTAGTAACATTATCACTGATATTCATGTTAAGAATAAAGTCAATATCAGCCTGCCTTGCCACCTCTTCTTTTCTTTTATCCGGCAAGTCTATTTCAATTGGAACATATGACGAACCACTCATTAACACTCCAACAACTGCTGCAATTTGAAAAACAGACTTTTCCATGCATATTCCAATATTGGACTTCATTTTTGTCTTGTTATTCCCAACAAACTTTTTTATTTTATTCGCATAAGATAACAACTCACTATATGTTAAAGTATTGTTATCATCTACCAATGCTATTTTATCCGTATTTTGTAAACAACTATCATAAATAGCTCTATCTATTCTTTTTAATTCTAATTTTTCATTAACCTCATTTATAGAATTAATTATATTTATATGCCACTCAGGCAAACTGACGAACGCACCTCTATCCCATGTCTCATCTTCTGATAACAAATGTAAATATCTTAAAAAGGAATCTTTAATATCATCAACAATCCTATTATCAAAAATACCATTCCTTACGTCAAAGAATACTCTCAAACAATCTTTATCATCCATACACTGACAATCAATAAATACCTGTGGAGTTTGACTTCTAATCTTATCATTCATTTTACCAACATAGTTGTAATTTAAATCTTTGGAAAATCCTATTCCACTGGTAAAAACATATGGCATAATTATATTATTTGTATTTGTTCCACTCGATATCGCTCTAATTACTTCTATTCCAGAAAATGCACTGTGTTCTAAATTTTCTATCAATGTTTCTTGTAATTCTTTTGCATAATTAAAGAAAGTCAGTCCATAGTCGTCCTTGCAGTCCAGTAAAGTAATCCCGGTAAAATCTCCTACTACTTTATCAATATCGTATTCGCTATACTCTCTATTCAACATAGTTAAATTAAGCGTAAAATCTTTGTTGTTGCTCCATTTTCTGAGGATTAATGAGTATACAGCTAAGAGAACTGTAGTGCTAGTTACCCCTCTTGATTTAGCTATAGCTACAATTTTATGCCATACCTTATTATCCAATGAAAATGAGTAGTGAGTAAAACCTGACTTTTCTGTGTTGTTGTTTAACTTAACTGGTAATTGTGGCGCATCTTGAAGATTTGGAATTTTATTAATCCAATATTCTTTGTCACTAAAATATTTAAAACTTTTTTTCATCATATGACAACTGCGTACATGATCTTTAAATTTCATGTTTATTTCTTTTAGTGTATTATTGTGAAAATATATTTGTTCAAATTCAAAGATTAATCTCCAAATGCTTCTCCAATCAGCAATCATTAAATCAAATGACAAGAATAAAATGCTCTTGCACTTCATGTTAATAACACCAATATCAAACAATGGGGCACTTTTTAAATCATACTTTTTTTGATAATATTGTTCCCTTATATTGTCAACGTTATTTTCATCAACTTCATACTCTTGAACAATAAAATCGTACGGTATATATTTTGCAATGGTTTGTTTGTTGTTTTTTCCTATATACATTCTAAGCATTTCGTGTCTTTTAAATAGTGTATCCCAAGTTTTTCTAGTTTTATCTAAATCTAATACGGAATCATACTCTATCTCCATATATAAATGACAACTTACTCCACCATATTGAAAAACTTCTTCTCTACCTAACATATATGCCTGCTGTACATCCGTCAAATCAAAACAGTCATTGTCATCGTCTCTTTTTAAAATCACTTTCTTTAAATTAAAATTGTAATCTGAGCATGACAAAAAATCTATGATATCATCTTTGTTATTTTTTAAAAAAATCATATCATTATCATTTAAAGCATCGGAACTAGTTTTATAATTTAATTTGCCTCCACGAACAAATAATTCTATATCAGATTCCTTTAGCTCTTTTATTTTCTCATACATTTGTTCCAATTTGTTATTTTTCATATTGAATCACCTACGCAGGAACGAATTTCACATCACAGAAATAACATTCTTTTTCTAGTCCATAAATTTCTATTTCTTTCATTGTTGTAGAATTTCCCTCTTCTATAATCACATTATTTGCATCTTTCGTTAAAATATTCATGTCTCTATACTCACTTTTTTTTACAAAAAGTCTTATGTTTTTTATAAGTTTTGCACCATTTGGGTGTACGTTTTTTTTTGGTTTTTGTAAAGGTTCATATTTTGAAACAATAAACGGCAAGTTTTCATTATAAGGAACAAAATAACTATAGTTAGCTTTAATCCCTTCTTTATTTGTTCTTTTCCAGTGCATAGTTTTAGAAAAATCTATCTTACTTTCTTTTAAATTTTCCTTAATAAGCTCAATATCCACTATAATCTTGTTTTTATAATTTCTTATAATGGTTTTGGTATCATCAGAATCTTCTAGTGCGAAGTCGACAAATTTATTTTTTGTCGAAAACCATTTCCACCAACGCTTAGCCACAACTTTTCCATAAATTATATGGATTATAAAAAACAATGGCATATATCTTCTTTTTATAGAAAACACTTCTAAAAAAGCATTCTCACCAAACCATATAAAAAAATTATTTTCTTTTCCTTTCGGACCGCCCCACTCTATTTTAAATCCCATATTTTCTATTTCCTTAGCAGCGCTATGCAAATTACTTACACTAAAAGAAATGTGGCTAATCTCTAACATGTTTACTCCTTTCTTGATATAAATAATTTTTGTTTCAATTTATTCATCACGTCATTTGCTTTTGGGAAAGTATCTATAACTTTATATCCATCGTCATTCAATAAATTCAACCAATCAATTTCTCTAAAAAAAGTAATGTTTTTCTTGTGTCTATCATCATTAGGAATATTCATTATAAAAAGTTGAGATATTTGCAACTCTAGTAAGTCATCCACTGGTTCAGCTATAAGCAATACTCCTCCTCTCTTTATTACTTTATTAATATAACTCAGAGTTTTCTTAGTATTTATTGCATTATTTATAGCACCAGCTACAATTACTATATCTATGCTTTCTTTAGCTATTCCTTGTTCTATTAAGTCATAATTCATATCAAGTATTTCATATCTTACATTATCAAATTCATTTAGCTTTTCTTTAGCTGCATCTAAAAAATAATCAGATACATCCGTGAATACATACTCAGAATATTTTGTTCTTATGTTCGATAAAACGTTATAAGATGTGGCCCCCGTCCCAGCACCTATTTCTAATATGTTTGTCTTATAATCAGTAATTCCATTTATATATTGGCTAATCTTGTTGTTTAGATATTTACCAATTAGTGAATTATTATAGAAGTTTTCAGCTAGCTCAATGTTCCCTTCTGGAAATAGTAAATACGTAGGGTTTATCTCTTCGTTTAATATTTTATCTAGATTTACAGCATGCGAATAATAGTATTCCAGCATACTATTATCTATTAAAACACCACACCATTGATCTCTAACGATATCCCATTGTTTTTCAAAATCAAGTTCATTCAAGCACTCATTAATATAATACATATTTTTATATGGTTTTATATATTTTTTTCTCTCGAAAATATAAACCCATCTGTTGATAATATATCTATATTTGTAATATTGAACATCTAAATTTCGAATATTAATGCATCTTTCGTGATTTATTATTCCAATCTTTTTAAATAATACTAATACGGACAATGCACATGCTATATCCATATTCTCAATCATTTTATCAATGTGTTCATTTGTCAATGTTTTTATCATTAGATTAAAATCATTTCCATTTAATCTATTATTAAAAACAATATCTTTCACTTCCCTTTCTCTATTAACAACGCTAAATGAATTTTCCTTAGGATAACCTATCAGTTTAGTTATTTCACTTACCATAATTAGTTGTTCTAATTCTTTTTGCATATACCCTTCAAAATTTTCACCCTTTAATACTATATCTCTAAATGATTTTAATTGTTCTGATATTGCATTTTTCCAATCTCTCCAAATTATACTGGAATAATCATTACCCTTTCCAAAAATAATATTATTTTTCTTTATAAGATTTTTACTACTACTATCTCCATATTCAAAATTTTTATCCATATGAAATCTAGAGTACCAATATATAGGTCCGCTTGGATCAGTCAAAACAATATCTCCACTTGCAAATCCTACCTTAAAATTATAAAACAGATAAAAATTATTATCAGTATCTTTGTAATTAAATTCGTTATGAATACGAATATTACAATATACTCCACACATATTTACGCAAATAGTATCAAAACCACCTGATCTAAGAACATTAGAATCTAGTTCATAGTTTCTACCACCTAACAAATCACATAAAATGGCAACTGTAGGGTGTAGCAATTGATAACTACATTCTATGTTTATATATCTAATATCTTCAATTTTAGAAAAGTCTTTTATGAAATCAATATATTCCTTAGTTGAGTCAATATATTTATAAAAATTACTTACAGAGATGAATGTTTTATTTTTTATCGCTAGTCTAACCATTTCTAAATATTCTTTATAGTGAACGGGTTGTTCTATTATAACATGCATTCCTTTTTCAATGAATTTATAAACTATATTATTTCCATCACCTCCAGAGCTTACAAATTTCAATACCACACACGCAATATCTGCATCTGGAACCTCATTATCATTGAAAAACAATGGTATTCTTCTCTTTTTCGCATAACTTTCTGTATATAAACTTTTATTCTTAGATACTATTCCTACTAGTTCTAAATCAGTTTTTAAATCCAGTATAGCCTCAATATACATTTTTCCAAATCTAGTCCCGCATGATATTATTCTCTTTTTTTTCACTATATCTCTCCTATTGTAAAATTTTTACATTTATTAGACTCTATAGCATTTAAAAGTTCCTCTATATTATTGGAATTAAATATGCTGGATACAGAAATATCAACAAAAAATATTTTCTTAATTTTCTTTTTCAGTTTCAATGCTATTAGCGAATCTCCTCCTAATTCAAAAAAGTTGTCATTTAAATACACCTCTTCAATATTTAGAATATCTTTCAATATTCCCACCAGCATTAATTCACTCAGACTAGACGCTGTTACACCTTTCCCGTTGCAATTAAATTTATCATTTGTATAGGTTGGACCTTTGTTTTGATCTATTTTCCCATCAGTATTAACAGGAAAATAGTCAACCTCAATAGGATTATTTGAAATAATATACTTAGGCAAACCATTCGATAATCTATGTTCTATTTCATTTTCGAATATATAATTATTCTTATTCTTTAACTTATTTTTCAATTTCTTCCTATCAACTTTTCCATTCTTATTTAATGGAATTTCATCTACTTGATAGAAATTAGTAGGAACCATATAGCTTGGTATTTCATGTGATAAATAACTTGTTAATTTTTCAAATATAGACTTGTTTTCTTTTAAATTAGCTATTATAAAAGTTCTAAAATTAGAGCATTCTGTCCTTTTTTCACTGTTTATATAGAGAACTTCACAAGCACTATTGTCAAAATCATCTAGTTTTGCTTCATTAAATGGTTGCTCATTTATTATATCTGCTGTAATAATTGGTAGTAGGTTATTATCTTTTATTTCATTGCCAATAATAAGTCCATTGACTTTTAAGAGCCTCAGCATTTCTTCTATAAGAGTCTTTTTGTCATTACTTCTGTGAATTGAGTTTAAAGCTATAACAATATCAAAATTATCTTCATCTAAAGAAGTTGATAAGTTATCATTTATACAAACGTATTTAAATTTACTACCTTTCTCTAAGTCAGATAGGTTATTTCTAAAGTAGACAGAAGTATCAGCATAAATATACTCACTAACAAACTCTTTAAGCTCTTTAAAAATAGTAGTAGTAAGTTCACTATTTCTAGTTCCATATTCTATGATTTTTATATTTTGCTTATTATTTAATCTTGCATATGTCTTTATTGAATTTATAATGCTATTAATTGATTCTTCATAGCCTAAAAGTTCTTCTGTAAATTTTGACATATAGGATTTATTTGGATCTGAATAAAAGGCTTCTATAGGATCTTTTTCTCCCGACAAAATCTTTATAAGCTCCAATTCTAAATTCTTTAAATAATTGCCTATTTCATTATTGCAACTATCTTCATTTATAAAAATCTCATCTTCTCTTAATGAATATTTTTCATTCTTATATTCTAAATATTTTAAAGATAAAAATTTATTTATCCAATTTTCAATTATAAATCTATTCCTTTTTGAATCATTAATTTTATTATAAATTTCAACAATTGAGTAGCTATTATTTACTAAATCAAGTTCAAAGCTTTTAAAGACATTTATAATAGTTTTGGCAACCAGATTATTTATTTTTTCATTTTGTGCCCTTATATCCTCATAAGAGATTTCTTCTACTTCCTCATTAAAAGAAGTGTCTATTTTTTCTAAATATCTATTTGTACTAAAGTTATCAGAATCCTTGTCAACTTTTACAAAGGCTACTAAATTTTTGCTATTTGCTTTTTCTATAAAATCAACTACTACTTTTTCAACACCATCAAATTTACTTATAGCATCTTCAACTTCTCCAAGTTCAATCCTATGACCTTTGATTTTTACTTGAGTATCTTTTCTTCCAAGAAATTCAATAGTACCATCATTCCAAAGTCTTCCATTATCTCCAGTTCTATACCATCTAAGTCCATTTTCTTCAAAATACTTTCTATTAGTTAAGTCTTCATCTCCATGGTAGCATTTAGCAACACTAACTCCACCAATTAGAAGTTCTCCCTTAACATAATTAGGGCATATTCTACCCAATTCATCTACTACTCTATAGACTTGGTTTTTAAGTGGTCTTCCATATGGAATTGATATCCAGTCTTTTGGGATTTCCCTTGGTACATTTAAATAATTTGACCATATAGATGCTTCTGTTGCTCCACCCATAGCAACAACTATAGAATTTTCTTTTTCGCTCATCTTATAAAATCTTCCTGGTAAGTCTTTTGCTATCCAATCTCCTGATAACATGACAATTCTAAGTGGTAAGTTTTTCTTTTCACCCTCTGCTATAGTTACGAGCATGTCAAAAAGTATAGGTACAGAGTCCCACACACTCACCTTATATTTTTCAATAATTCTAATCCATTCATCAGGATTACGATAATTATCTTCATTAGTTGTTATTAAAGTTCCACCTATGCCAAGTATCCCAAAAATATCATATACTGATAAGTCAAAGTCTATTGCTGACACCATAAGTAACGTATCATTTGAATTAATAGAATATTTTTCATTTAAATCATTAATAGTATTAATGGCACTTGTGTGCATGATCTCAACACCCTTTGGCACTCCTGTAGTACCTGATGTCATTATTATATAGGCTGAGTCAAAAGAACTTACTTCTATAGGCTTATCAAGACCTAAGGATTTATCTATAGCCTTGTCTAAATCAATTAAAGAAACCCCTCCCGTATCTAGTTTGTAATCTTCTATTGTTTTATTATCACTGATTACAAACTTAATACCTATTTGTTCGTATATTTTACTTCGCCTTTCACTAGGTTGATTAATTCCGATAGCAACATATGCTGCTCCAGCAAAGAGTATTCCAAATATAGCATAAATTTGCTTGCTTGATCTCGGGAGAGTAATGCCTACATATTCTCCCTTTTTAATTCCATTTTCCTTTAAACATCCTGCTATCTTTAAGGATTTTTCATATAAGTCCATATAGGATATTTCTTCTTTAGTTTCTGAATCTATAATTGCAATTTTTTCTGGATTTTCTTTTACATTTTTTATAAATCCGTCATATAATCTCTCGTCAGGAAAGTTTAATGGAAGAATTGATTGAAGCTCTTTTTCTCTTGCTAGTTTTTGATTTTCTGATAGCACATCAAATTTGCTTTCCCAATTTTCTTTTTCTGTTAGTCTTAAAAGTTGTTTTTCTAAAGAATTTAACATATCATCTAACATTTTTTCAGGGAAAAGTTCATCTACACTATCCCAGCATAATACTAAATCTCCATCTTTTATATAAGATTGGAAATCTAACCATACTCCTGGAGTTTGTGATACCATATATGTAATTTTGCCCAAAGCTTTCCTTGAAATTTCAGTTTCTAGTGGATAGTCTATGTTGCACGCAAAAACTACAGGTGCTACATTAAGGCTTGTGCCCTGTGATTTTGATATATCCCTTTGAACCTGTACTCCACTATAAGATGAATGGCTAACATTGTCTATAAAGGTTTTGCTTATTCTATTCAAAGTTTCTAGGAAAGAAGTATCATTTTTTCTTTCATGCTCTACTAATAAGATATTTGTAAAGTCTGCCACCATATCTTTCATGTTTTCGTTTGAAAGATCTCTATTAAATAATGGTAAGTTTATAAAAAACTTATCTTGGTTAGTCCATCTTTCTAGAATTAAAGCATATGCAGTTAATAAAACCATTGATGGCGTAGATTTATAGCTTGCTGCAAGCTCTTTTATTTTGCTCCACTTATCTTTTTCAATAACTCGTTTTCTTCTAGTAAATCTTGTTTCTTTGATTTGTTCAGGATCTTTTCTTAATGGTACATTAGGTCTTTCTATCTCAAATGAGTCTATTTTTTCTTTCCAAAACTCTTGGTCTTTTTTATAAGTTTCAGAGTCTACTTCAAGATTGTTTATATAGTCTTTAAATGTATAATTAATCAGATTATCTAATTCTTTTCCTAAATAAATTTCCCCTAATTCTTTTAAAAGAATACTCATACTCATGACATCGGCAACAAGTAAATCTAAATCAAAGAAAATTTTGTTTCTATTTTGTGATAGATTTGCAAGTTTTAATCCTGCGACTTCTCCCATTTCTACTCTAAGTTTTCTATGAGATAAACTTTCTCGTATTTCGTCTAGTCTAATTTTGTTTTCTTCATCATCTAAATTAGATAAATCCAAAACTTCAATTTCTTCACTAAAAGGTTTATCTAATATTTCTTGCTTTCCATCTTCTGTGAATCTTGCTCTGAGCATTGGATGTCTATATTGAAGTTTATTCCATGCATCATTCAATCTTTTACAATCTATTTCTTCTCCGTCTATTTCAATATATGCATGACAACCCACTCCACCTAGAGTCTGATCATCACTTCTGCCTATAAAATAAGAATATTGAACATCTGTAAGAACAAATGAATCTTTGCTATCATTTGATTTCTTATTATCTTTTGAATGTTTCTTAATAATTTTTGAATTAGCTACTAGGTCAAACCATGAATTAAGTGTAGGCTTCTCAATGAGCTTTGCGAAGGATATTCTAAGTCCTTCTTTTTTAAGAATTCCTGAAAGTTGCATTACTTGCATGGAACTTAAGCCTTTTTCTATTAAATTGTCATTTTCTTTTATGTCTGATTTCTTCAAGGTATCTTTTAACCATTTTTCAATTATTAGTTTAATTTCTTTTCTCGCATCAAATTCCATGTTCTACTCCTTTCACTCTATTCTTTTTAATTTATTTCTATCAATTTTTCCCAAAGCAGTTAGCGGCCATGAATCTATATATTTTATAGAATCTGGCAATTTAAATTCCGCTACATTCTTATTTGCTAGAAATGTCCTGATATCTTCTAATGAGAGTTCGTCCTTCTCATCTTTTAATATGAATACTCCTATTTTTTCTCCCAAAAGTTCATCAGGCACTCCTACAACCTGAACATCTCCTATATTTTCATTAGATAGTAAAATATCTTCAATTTCAGAAGGGGTGATTTTTTCTCCAGCCCTATTTATTGTTTCTGAAATTCTTCCAACTACCTGATAATTCCCATCTTTTAGTTTCCTTGCCTTATCTCCAGTTTTGAAATATAAATCTTTGTCTATACATCTTTTATTTACTTCTGGGAGCTTATAATAGCCATAAATTGTGTAAGAGCCTCTAACTATAAGTTCTCCGTAATCTCCATCTTTGACTTCTTCTCCATCTTCATCAACTATTAACAATTCATCAAACTCACTTATAGGTTTACCTTGAGTTGTAAATATAGTTTTACTATCATCATCTAAAGAAGTTGTCATAATCAGACCTTCAGCTATTCCGAAAATTTGTTGTAATTTGCACCCAAATTCTCTTTCTATTTTTTCTGCAAGCTTTTCTTCTAAAACCGAACCTCCAACTTGAAGAACCTTTAATGATGATATGTCATAATCATCTACCTTTATAAAATCTATACATATATTTGCCATAGCAGGAACTAAGCCCGTTATAGTAACCTTTTCTTCTTCAATTAAAGGCAAGATTTCATCTGGACTTGTTACTGGGCATAAAACAACTTTGCCTCCTATAAAAAATGTCCCTAATATCCCTGGGCAACATAAAGGAAAGTTGTGAGCAATAGGAAGAGAAGCTAGATAGATACTGTCTTGATCCATTTTACATCTCTTTGCCGTTTCTTTTGATACATAGATATAATCGCAGTGTCTCCTTGGTATCAATTTTGGTATCCCAGTTGTACCACCCGATAAAAGTAATAATCCTATTTCTTTATAGTCAACATCTATATGTTGATATAAATAATCTTTATCGTTAAGATCGTAAAAATTTTTATATCCTTGATTATCCCCAAGAATATAAACTTTAAAATCTATGTTTAATTCTTCTCTTACTTCTCTAATCATATCCACATATGAAAATCCAAGATATTTACCCTTAGCTATATATGCTATTGCCCCTGATTTTTCTAATATTCCCTTTATTTCATTTTTCCTGTGAGCTGGAAGGGATAATACAGGAATCAAACCAATCTTAAACATGGCAAAAAGGATAATAACAAATTCATGGCAATTAGGAAGTTGAAGAACGATTCTATCTCCCTTTTTAAATCCAGCTTTCAATAAACCATTGGCATATTGGCAAGCTTTTCTATTTAATTCTTGATATGAAAGTTCAACATCTCCATCTACTAAGGCAATTTTATCCCCATATTTTTTAGCACAATCTTCAATAAATTCTCCTAAGGTCATATGCGGCCATACTTGTTCATCATAAATTTTTTCTAATTTTTCTTTTAATTCAATGTTCATTAATTTTCCTCCAAGCATATTGCCCCGAAATATTTGTCATCATAGTTTAATGACTTTAATCTACTTATTGTATTCCTTTTACTATCATTAATTTCTATAAATTCATTTCCAAAAGAAATTATTTCAATCTCTTTTAAATTCCTTACAAGACCAATACCATCACATTTAAGATAGGCTTCTTTTGCAGTCCAATATCTATAGAAACTGATTATGTTATTATCTATATTTATAATTTCATCTTTAGTAAAACAGTTTTCTAATATATCCTTAAACTCAAATTTATAATTTATTTTTTCAATATCTACCCCTACTTCTCTTTTAAAAAAAGCTAACAAAACTAAGCCTTCAGTATGTGAGATGTTAAACTTTAATCCTAGAGTGCTTTCTACGTAGGGTTTATTATTTTTATCTCTTTTGACTGTTAAATCATCAATTTCTTTTTCTAGTATACCTTTTAGGGCTAAATTAAGTATTGCCCTTGATACTAGATAATTAATTTTTGCTATTTCTGATTTATAATCCTTTGATTTTATTATCTCCTCTTTAGTTAAGTAAGGAAGTAATTTTTCTTCTAATAATTTATCTGTATAAGCCTTAATTAGTATTAAATTATTACTAGCTAATTTATCTTTTAAATCTTCTAAAGTAAGAAAATCTTTAATTTTTCTTATCTCATATTCTTCAATTTTCATTTACTTTTATAAACTCTTTTATCTCTTTAATGACACTATCAGGAGATGTGTTGACAAACATATGCTTGCCATCTATATATCTATAAGTAAATTCTTTTGTTGTATAATCTTGCCATTTTGTAAGTTCATCTAGGGTCATTTCTTGATCTTTATCTCCCATAAGACCTAGTAAAGGTGATTCTAATTTCTCAAATTTTGTGTCTTGATAGTCTTCATCTATTACAAAATCTGCCCTAAGCGTTGGCAAGAAAATAGAAATTAAATCATTATTATCTAAAATTTCTTTTGGTGTTCCTTCATATCTTCTCAAGCCTTCTATAAATCCGTCATCATCAAGATGATAAATTGGAAGAGGTTCTTTATATAATGGAGCTCGTCCTCCTGATATTATTATTCCTCTTGGATTTATGTAATCCGAATTTTTAATTCTTAATGCAAGTTCATAGACTATTTTTGTTCCCATACTGTGTCCAAATAAATAATAAGGTTTTCTAAAATCAAAATTTTCTTTCATGTCTTCAAATAAACTATCCACTAAGATGTTAATGTCACTTATAGCCTTTTCAGAAAACCTGTTTTCTCTTCCTGGATACTGGGCAACAAATAATTTTATATCTTCAAACTCATCTTTCCATTTTCTAAAGGCAGACACTCCACCACCTGCAAATGGAAATATAAAAAGATTTGCTATTATATTATTTTCATTAATTTCTTTATTTATTATTTCAAAGTTTTTTGACATAAATTCACCTTTTAATTTATTTGCTGTTAGCATTAGCTAACTCAAAGTTATTATATACCATTTGATAGCTTTTATCAATAGCTTTGAGATGTTTTTTAAAAAAATTTTTAAAGATAAAAATAGCATAGACGTCTCATTATACGAGTTATCTATGCTATTTATTATAAATTGTAATCGAAATGTTTTTTTAATCTTTCAAAAGTTTCATCAGAAATAACATGCTCTATAAGACAAGCTTCGTCTTCAGCATTTTTTGCATCTATTCCAAGTCTTATAAATACGTCCGTCAAATATTTATGCCTTGTATACATTTTTTCGCAAAATATTTTTGACTCCTCTGTTAAACGAATTATTTTATCTTCACCATAAATAATCAGCCCTTTATTTTCAAGTTTTTTTAGCATTCTTGTAACAGTAGGTCTTTTATATTCTAAGTAATTAGCAAGATCCATATTTCTTACTTCCTCTTTTTCCAAAGATAAAATATATATAGCTTCTAAATAATTTTCCTCTGCAAATTCCCTGTGTAGAATGGATTACCCCTCCCTTAAAAATAAAAATAATTACATCCAAATTTAGTAAATACGAAATTAAAGAACTTAAAAAATGATTTCCTTAATCTTTATACTATCTCATTATACTTATAAAAATCCTTATTTAAAAGTAAATTTTGCAATATTCCTCTAGATTTGTCATGTATTGTTTATTAACTTCACTTATACTATTAGTATATGAGCAAGCACAGTAAGTGCATATGCACTTACTAAAAATGGAATAAGAATACTACGATTATATCGCTTATTTTTTCCATTTTACTTGTTGGGGAATATCCCCAAACCCCTAAATTTATAATAATTAAATTCATCAACTAACTCTTATAATAGCCCCAACTCAAACTTGCATATTATCTCAAAAAATGATAAAATATAAGCAATAAAAAAATAAATCAGGAGATTTCCAGACGAAATATATAGAATAAATTAAACCTGTAAGTCAAGTAATCCTACTTGAATTTACAGGTTTTTCTTTTTTATTTCGATTAATAAATTTATTAGGAAGAGGAACTTCAAGGAAGTTTACTACGAGCTCTATCTATATAATTATTATCACATAAGAAAGAGGGATTGAGAACAAAATGTAGTATTTATTATTACAACTACAATATACGAGGAGGTTAAATTATGACAAGTAGATTTAGAAATAACGGAATCTATTTAATGTTATCTGATGAGGAGTTAGAATTGCTAAATGAAAAATATAAAGCATCTAAGTGTAAAACTCTTAGGCAATTTATTATGAAATGTATTTTAGAAAAAGATATTTATGTATTAGATATGGATGTCTTTCGTGAAATGTCAACAAATATAAGTCGTACTTCAAATAATATAAATCAAATTGCTAAAAGGGTAAATACTACATCAATCATATATAAAGATGATGTAGAAGATTTAAAAAGCTTATTAGAAAATCAAGCAAAAGATATTTTCTCTATGCGTAAAAAAATATACTCTCTTACTAATTCTAATAGCATAAATACTGAGAAAGAATAATGGCAATTACTAAAATTCATCCTATAAAATCCACTTTAAAAGTAGCACTTGATTACATTATGAATAGTGATAAAACAGATGAAAAAATTCTAATTTCCTCCCTAAACTGTAACCCTATAACTGCTCATTTAGAATTTGAACAAACAAAAATAGAATGTAATTCTAAAGCAAAAGTTTTAGCAAGACATTTAATTCAATCTTTTTTTCCTGGAGAAACTACTGCTGAAGAGGCTCATCAAATAGGCATAGAACTATGCGATAAAATCTTAAAAGGAAAATATGAATATGTTCTTACTACCCATATAGATAAGGGTCATATTCACAACCATATACTATTTAATAATGTTTCTTTTGAAACTGGTAAAGCATATCAAAGTAACAAAAAAACTTACCACCAAATTAGAAATCATAGTGATGATTTATGTAGAAAATATAAGCTCTCTGTTATAGATGAAGATTATGTAAAATTTAAAGAAAAGTATAAAACCAATGGTAAATCCTACAAAGAATATATTGAATTTAATAAAGGAAAATCTTGGAAACATAAACTTCAAATTTCTATTGATCATGCTATTAATAAAGCAAATAGCTATGAGAATTTCTTAAAGCTTATGGAAGAATATGGCTATGAAATTAAACTTGGAAAATATCTTTCTTTCAGACATAAAAAACAAGGAGAAAAGGGGCGATTCATTCGTGCGAAGGAAACTACTCTTGGAAAAGATTATACAAAAGAGAAAATAAAAGAAAGAATTGAAAATAAGGTAAATGAAAATTACAAAAATAGTGAAGTATATTATGCTAAGAAATCTTATAAGAAATTTGATAATATAATAGACATAGAAAGCAATGAAAAGGTTAAATCTTCTAAAGGTTATGAAATATGGGCTAGAAAACATAATATGAATACTATGGCGAAGACCTTAAATCAGCTTAGAAAATACGGTCTATCATCTAGTATGGATTTGGAAACTAAACTCCAAGAAGAGGCTGTTAATAGGCAAGAAATCTTAAATAAGATTAAAGATGTTGAAAAAGTTATGAGTGAAATTTACACAGTTATTGAAGACATTAACACTATAAAAATAAATAAGGTTATTTATAAAACCTATAAAGAAAACACAAATGATAAAGATTTTTATAGTGAATATAAGCCTCAAATTATCGCATATGAAAAAGCAATAAATACTTTAGAAAAGTGTCAATATAAAAATCTAAGTATAAAAGAGTTGTCAAAATTATATGATGAATACAAAAATAAAAAAGATATTCTTATGGATGACTACGCCAACGAGAATATATTGATAAATGAATTAACCCAATTAAGAAAGAATACTGATAAGTATATTTATAATGAATTGTATAAGTAAGGATCTGGTGTATCAGCTTCTCCGGTAGTGTGAAAAGTTTTGTTTAGGGGAGACTGTGTAAAATTTTGTGTATCAGCCCTCCTAATAGGATGTGGCTGATATTTTTTCAATATAACCCATCATTTTCCCTTAAAGACAACCAATAAAAAAATACAGGAGGCAGACTAAAAACTGCCCCCTATAATCTTTTACCTTTCTATGCTATTATCCTTTTTCTTCTTTTCATCCACTTTCATATCCCCTTTAGT
>OKWK01000340.1_pt1 | contig 27793 bp, 25 predicted proteins | sample 1607181 | NCBI WGS metagenome assembly OKWK01 (sample SAMN07501053, study PRJEB24779) | human gut metagenome | isolation source: stool | host: human infant | place: USA: Pittsburgh, PA
ATGTGAGCATCAGTGATGTTTGCAGGGTTGTTACCTGGAAGAAACATCATTGTTCTTCTTAATCTCTCTTTCAAAATATCAGCTCCAATTATATTCTGTACTTTCAGCTGCTCTAAAGCATGCTGCTTCTACTCTTGCCTTAATTGTGTAATCCAAAGCTCCCTTATCTACTGCAGTAAGCTTTACATTTTCCACATTTAATTCTTCTAAAGTTTCTCTAATAACTTTTTCAATTTGTTTTCCAAATTGTTTTTTTACTGAACTTTCAAGTTCAATAGTTATGCCTTCGCCGTTGTCAACTGTTATTAAAATATCATTTGACTCAAGAGTTCCAGCCATTGCTTCTTTTTTTAGTTTCAAAAATATCCCTCCTACTACATGAGCGTTCCAAAGAGTATTGATCCTATAACAAGTATTATTCCTCCACCAAGTCTTGATGAAAGTTGTGCATAAGAAATTAAATCCATTCTATCAGCTGCCCCAAGAACTGCCAAGTCACCAGATCCACCTCTGTTTGCCATACAAAGTCCTGCAGTAACAGCAGAGTCAACAAAGAAGAATCCTACAAGGTGTCCAACAAATCCTGAACCAATAACAGCACCGATTACAATTAGAAGAGCCATAATAACATTTCCAAAAGTAATTGCAGCTAAAAGTTCGTGTAGGTCAGTTTCAACACCAACCCCAACCATAATTAAGATTACAATGTTTTTTGTAAAGAAAGATTGAATTTCCTTAGCAGCTTGTCTAAGTGATCCAGGAACAATTCCAAGTCCATTAGCAAGAGCAACAATAATAATCATAAAGGCAAAGGGATGAATTGGCACTGAAGGAACTAGTGGATCCCAAACTTTATCAGCTACAAGTCTACCTAGTTGGTAGAAAGTAAGTCCCATTAAAATTGCTCCAGCGTAGTCCTTTAATTGTGTAGTGAACTTTTCTTCATTTTGTTCAATTTCAGGAGCTGATCTCATAAGAGTTTTCTTATCTCCTGTAAGGCCTGGCTTACTGTTACCAATCTTATTTAAAATACCACCGGCAATAATAGCGAAGATATTTGCAATTGTAAGAATTGAAATAGCAAAGCCGTAGTAATTTGCAGCAGCATCTCCAGTAACTCTTTCATAAATTTGACTTAGAGGAACTGCACCTGCACCGTTACCTCCACCCATTACTGGAAGAACATACTTTAAAACAGTTTCAGATGGAGAAACTCCAAAGAAAAGTCCCCCAATAATACCAAGAATGGCAGCACCTAAAACTCCACCAAGGATTGCTGGAATATATCCTGCAAAAGACTTGATCATAAGATCTCTATTAAGTCCTAGAAGTGAACCAGAGATAAGCATTATGATAAAGAAGTTTAATAGTCCCATAGGCTTTGAGTTAACAGCTGAAATAAGTTCTACATATTCTTCTGGTATAACATTTAGATAAACTAGAACTGCTGTACCTAAGAAGGCAAGAACAAGTCCACCACCAACATAAGTATTCCAGATTGGAATAATCTCTCCAATTTCATATAAAATAATACCTATTGCGAACATAAGGGCAACGCCGCCCGCTAAATCTTTTGACAAAACTCCCGTGTAAGTTGCTATGAAAACAATTATTGCTAAAACCAATAACATTGGAAGGTTAAGTCCAAAATATTTTTTCTTCATAAGAAAAAACCTCCTTTAATCTACCTCTATAATACCCCAGGGATAGATTCTTATGCAATAAGATAAGCCTCATTCTTAGAGATTTGATGCAACTATTATGTTGTTGATGTAACAAATTTTTTTTGTGGTAACGCTTTTAAAATCCTAATAAATTTTAAAAAAGCAAGTCCAATGCTTGCTTTCAATATAAAATATTAAGTTAATATTTTTAATTTTTAAACTTTTAATTTTTTAAAATTTCTCTTACTTTTTTCTCTAACTCATTTAAACTGTGTCTTTCTTTTTTGATGCAAGTTCTCGCTATGTCATCACAAATTATACATTTTCTCTCAGAAAGTCCAAGGCTTGACCTTGAAATTTGACTAAAGTCCCTGTCATAGATATCTATATCAAGAAGCCTTCCTTCCCTACTTTCTTCTTCAAGACCAATCATTTTTTCCTTTATAAATTTTCCCTCGCCATTAAGAACTGCAAGGTACTCCATACCTGTGTTGAGATTATTATATTCTTCCCATAAAATTTTTATATCTTCTTTTTCTAAAATATTTTTTATCTTTTTTATAAGTTTTTCGTGAAAAATAACTGCATCTTCAAAATTTTTATCTTCGCCAGGAATATTTAACATAAAAGATAAAACTGGCAAATTATATTTTTCCGTCAAGGCTTTTATTTTGTAATATCTCTTTTCCTTTGCATCAAGCATTTTTTGCATGGCAATAATTTTAGAGTCTTTCATTAATAATCCTCTGTCCTTCCTCTGATTTTAATGCCTTAATTGTAGCATCAGGCAAAAACTTATAGGCTTCTTCAAATTTTTTTTCTTTTAAAAGTTTTCTAACCTTAGAAGCAGAAATTACTTCGCCATCACTTTCTATTCTAGGTATTTCTATTAGCTCAACTCCATAAGCTGGGAGAATCTTCTTCATGGTTTCATTGTAATTTTTTGTCACAAGGTCCTTATCTTCTGTGCCCACAAATCTCTTTTTTATCTTTAAGGCTTTGGCAAAGTATCTTCCAAAAATCTTTGTATCAAGTTCTGAATAGGCCTTTAAAATTGTCTTTTCATCCTTATAAAAATATGTTGGAAAGGTGTTTTTTGAAATGATGTAATCATTGCCTTTATGGAGAATTACATCTCTAAACTTAGATACTTCCTCTGCCACAATTTTATATCTAAATTCATATGGAAAAGCTGAACCATCTTCTTCCACCATAAAAATATGAAGAAGGTCTGTCATTTTTCTTGCCTCTTCAATTAAATAGAGATGCCCCTTAGTCATGGGATTTGCATTTATTACTATTGCACCAGACTCTCTATCATCTTCCATGTTTTTTAAAACTTCATAAAGTTTTTCTATTTTATTGTCAAGAAGTGCCACATCTTCTGTTTCTTCAACAAGAGAAAAGCCAAAGTCAGAAAATATTTTTATATTTTTTGGCTTTGTAAAAATAAAGAGGTGTTTGTTGCCTCTTTCATACTCATGATCTATTAGCCTTGTTATTATTGCATTTGTTATGCCCATGCCCTGATAAGTTTCGTCAATGGCAAAACACTTTAGGACCCTTCCAGCAGCTGAGCCTGTGCCAATAATTTTTTCTCCGTCAAAGGCTGCAATTGTATACTCAACATCTCTTTCATAATTTATGTTAAAGTCCTTTAAAAATTTTTCAATTTTCTTTTTTTCGAATTTCATCACTTGTCTATATTCAATCAATGTAATCCTCCAATAGATAAAAATAAAGAGTTAAAATTAAAAAGTCGGCACAGCCGCCAGGACTTAAATTTTTTCTTTTAAAATCATCATTTATTTTTTTTATTTCCATCATGCCTTCTGAAGTTTCGTAAAGCTTATTCTTTAGCACATACTTTGCCTTATTCTTTGAAAATTCAAGTCCCTCTAGTCCGCCTCTTTTTATTATATTTGAGTCCTCAATAAAGGACATGTAATAATAAAGAGTGCCTGTAAGGGCATAGTCAAAGTTTATATTTTTTTCTATCTTTTTTAAAAAATCTAAACCAAGAAGGGCCTTTTTAAAGCCTTCTTCAGCTTCTTCTCTTATGCCCTTTGATCCGTATTTTTTAAAATTTTCTTCTCCATGACTTGTGGCAACTTTTTTATTTAATTCACTGGTAATTCCCCTATTTAAATAGGCAACTCTTGAAATAATTTTTTCAAAAGAAAAATTTTCTCTTTTAATTTCAATGGCAGTGGCATAGACCATAAGACCTAGAGAAAAAATGATTCCCTTGTGAGTGTTGGCACCATGAGTCGCTTCTCTCATCTTTTTTTCATAAATCACGCCAAATTTTCTGAGCTCTTTATAATCTTCTCCCTCTGACTTTTTGCCAAGTTCATAGGCAATTTTAAAGTAGTCGTGAAGAACTAAAGCCGACTTAAAAAAATCTACGTAATCCATATCCACATGGGCTCCTTTATCTATTAAAGTTACAAGCCCCGGCTTTGGACTAAGTGATACTTCATAAAAAAGTGCATAAGTAGAAAGTCTAGCAATAATATCTGAATTTAACATAATCCCTCCACTTTCATTATAATAAATAAAAAAAATTTCATCTACTTATTATTTTTGTAACTATAACATCTAAATTTTGATAGATTTTAAATTTTATTTAATGAGAAATTTTATAAAAAAAAGACCGAGCTCGACTCGGTCTTAAAATCTTTTTGGATTTTTTATAGATATTTTAAAATATACTTATCAAGTTATTTTTTAATATATAAAAGATTATTTAATTTCAATCTTTTTATTTTTCTTTTCATCAGCTTTTTTAGGAATTGTAATTTCTAGGATTCCACCTTCAAGCTTTGCAGTCATATTTTCTTGGTCAATGTCTTTAAAGAACATTCTTCTCATCATTTTTGAAGATTTTCTTTCTCTATGAATATAATTTTTTTCTTTGTTTTCGTCATTAACTTCTTCATTTTTTTCAGCTGAAATTGTAAGTTTGCCGTCTTCAAAATCTACATCAATTTCATCTTTAGAAAATCCAGGAAGTTCAGCTTCAACTTTATAGTCCTTATCTTCGTCAATAACATCAACCTTAAAAGTAGCAGATCCATTGCCCTTTGAGGTGTAAAATCATCGTTAAAGAAAGAATCTATCATGTCATAAAAATCATCAAATCTTGCATCTCTCAAATAATTTTTTTCATATGGTCTAATACTCATTTAAAAACTCCCCTTTTATAAATATTATTAGCAGTCGATTAACTCATCTGCTAACTATCTTTAGTATAGGTCATAGGTCAAAGAATGTCAATAGTTTTTTTGACTATTTTTGACCTTTATTTAAAATTTTTATTAAAGCTAGTAATATCTCTTTATATTCCAATTATTTAAGCCTAGTTATTTTAAAAATCTTTTAATAACTTTTACTAATAAATTATATTTATTTTCCAAAAATTTTTTCAAAAAATGTTTTTTTCTTGTAGGGGTTATGGACTTCTATCCAATCAAAAAATTCATCAGTGTAAAGACCAATATTTACTGCACCATGAACGCTGTTGACACAAACTTCTTGAGGCAGTGCATCTGCATAAACTTGTGCTGTACTGGTTCCATAGTACTTATCGTTCTCATTAAGTTTTTTTATGTTGTAATAGAGATGTCCTGTAACTTCATCATAAATAAAGTCACTTTTGGATCCTAAATAAAGATTTTTCCAATTTTCCTTATTACTTTCACTGTCATCATTATATTTTTTCTCTGGGAAATATCTTGGCAGAGGCATATCTACTTCTTCATAAATTTCTCTAAAAATTTCTCTTGTATTATATAAAAAATCAAAGCCGCCCTTTTCAGAATAATAATCCCATTTATAAGCAAAGGAATTTTCTAGTCTCTCTGCCATTCTAAAAGAAAAGTCTAAAAATAAGGTGTCATCTATATTTTCGTAAATATTTTTAAAAAAGTCCTTTGACTCAGAATTTTTTGTTATTTCTCTATCTATTATTAGGTAATAACTCCTTCTCCTTGCTTCTTTGGGAAGAGAGTAAGATTTTGTATTAGTCGTTCCAATAAAAACTGGATAAGGATCATCTCTTCTTACACATAAGTTGGAAATGTTTACTATAAAATCTCTTCCATAATTTGTTTTTGTAAAGAAATCTCCGTCGATTTCATCAACTAAAATTGGATTTACATTGTTTTCTAATATCCAATTTTGTATAGTATCAAGTCTTTCTCTCTTTGCCTTATTTTGCGACATTCCCAAAAGCTCTTCCCACTGATAATAGTCTCCTCTATTTATTCCTGTCATCTTTGACATAATAGACAATAGAGATGATTTTCCACTTCCTGCTTCTCCTCCAATTATTATAAATTGAGGTATGTCCAATCTATTTTCTTCAATTTCTATTTTTGATCTAAGTTCTTCTACAAAAGGACCCGTGAAAAGGCAAAGCAAGCTCTCAAAAACTCTCTTTCCATAATCATCTGTGTATCTTTTAGAATATTTTTCAAAACCTTTTATGTAGCTATTTAAAAGTTTTAAGGCTTTAGTTAAATCTTCTTTACTTGCCAATTTCCCAAAGGGAATTAACTTTTCACTATCAATATCAGATTTTACAAAAAGTCCAGATTTTCCTCCTTTGGTGTTTCTAAAATCTGATTTACTATATAAGCCATACCTGGTAAATCTATCACTTGTTTCAGATTTTTTCACTATAATTTTTTCAATTTTTTGCTTTACTTGTTTTGTAATTAAATCTTTGCTCTTTAATTCTGGCTCTTTCTTTCTCTTATTAATGACTTCATTTACAATTTCATAGGCAATGTCTTCTGCAATATCCTCTTGCTTTTTTTCCTTCTTTAAAACTTCTCTGTCACTTGTAATATCGTCAATTTGTGTAATTATTTTTTCTTTACATACTCCCAATGCCAATTTATCTCTTAGGTCTTCAATTATTTCACTTGCAGCTTTTTCTTTAATCTTCCCCAAGTCTTCGTTTGAAATAAAAAATACTTCATCTACATCTAATTCATCAATATTTTTTACTTCTTTAAAATTTTTTGCATTAATTCTTTTAAGTTCCTTAGGTATATAATCGGACAAAACCTTTGATAAATTTTCTTCGTAATACTTTTTATAAATATCAAATAAATTAGAATTATCAAAAATTACAATATTTTCAAACTGCGTACTATCTCTATTAAAAGCTCTTGTTGATAAATTTGCAGAGCCTAAAATAATTCTATTTTCGCCATAATCATTCCACAAAAGATAAAACTTTGAATGAATAATATAAGTTGCTGAAACCCAGATTTTCAAATTTCCCTTTTCTATATTAAATTTAGACTTCATATTTAGCTCTTCATAAAATCTAATGGGCTCGCCATTTATTTGCTCGAGAATTCTATTTTTTAAATTCTTGGCAAGTTCATTGAAAGAATTTTTAATTTCATCATTATCAATTCCAATGACAATCTCAGACCTTTCAAAGTCCTTTAAAAAATCATTTACAAATTTTGAAGAAATTGAGTAAGTTACTCCTATGAAGTGTGTGAATTTTTTTTTGTCAAAAATTTTTTCTATGGACAGGTCTTCTTCCTCGCCGTCCTTTAATATATGTATTGTATTTATTTTCTTTTTTCCATCAATTTCATCAAAGAAACTCAAGTTTTTATTTTCCACACTATCCTCCTTTTTAATATCATATAGCTTATTTTTCAATAAAATTATATCACTTTACTGCAAAAAATATTAAAAGTATAATTCTTTGCATAAAAAAAGAAGGCCCCTGCCCTCTTTTTATAAAAATTTAAAATTGTGTATCGTTATAATTTGCTTTAAATACATAGAAGTTTTGGTTTAGTTCTGTAATTATTTGCTCTTGATGTGCCTTGTCTTTTGTATCTACAACAACGCTTACTATCATTGAGTCAATTGTGTCGCCAACTACATCTATGTTTTGACCAATCTTAACTATATTGGCGCCTTCTCTTTCAAATAATTTTGCCATCTTAGTCATTTCACCAGGTTGGTCATTTAATTTAATTTTAAGTTCCATCCTTCTATTAGTTTTAAATAGACCCTTCTCAATTACTTTGGAAACTCTTGTTACATCAATGTTGCCACCAGAAAGTACACAACAAACTTTTTTGCCCTTGTGGCTAAACTTTTTATACATCAAAGCTGCCACTGTTGATGCTGCTGCTCCTTCTGTTATAATTTTATTTTTTTCAAGAAGAGTAAGTATTGCTGAAGAAATTTCTCCTTCTGTTACTAGGACTATGTCATCAACATATTCTTTTACTAGGTCAAAGGTAAGTTTTCCTGGAGTTTTTACTGCTATACCATCGGCAATTGTTGAACCGCCTTTTACAGTTATAATTTTTCCCTCTTTAATTGATTCATACATACTTGGAGAAATTTTTGTTTGCACTCCAATTATTTTTATATTTGGATTAATGCTTTTTGCTGCAACTGCAATTCCAGAAATAAGTCCACCGCCGCCAATTGGCACAACAATTATATCTGTATCAGGAATTTTTTCTAAAATTTCAAGTCCAATAGTTCCTTGTCCTGCTATAACTTTTTCGTCATCAAAGGGAGCTACAAAAGTTAAACCTTCTTCTTTAGAAAGTTTTGCTGCATAAGCTGCTGCATCATCAAAAGAATCTTTAACAAGTTCTACTTCTGCGCCATAATTTTTTGTTGCTTGAACCTTGGAAAGTGGTGCATGATAAGGCATACAAATAATTGATCTTATTCCTCTTTCAGTTGCAGACTTTGCTACGCCTTGGGCGTGGTTACCAGCAGAACAAGCTACAACGCCCTTTTCTGCTTCTTCATCAGTAAGAGTTGCAATTTTATTATAAGCTCCTCTTAATTTAAAAGAACCTGTGTCTTGCAAAACTTCTACCTTTAAATATACATCTTCGCCTAGGTTTGGTGCATAAACTATTGGAGTCTCTTTAATGTGACCCTTTAATCTCTCTTTAGCATCATAAATTTCTTTAACATCCATACTATTCTCCTTCTTTCTTATGATGGACTATACTAACAAATTTATCATCTTCTAAAATTTTTCTAACCCTTTTTTCAAAATCCATGCGACTCATCCAAATAAGTCTTTCACATCCCAGACACTTTAACTTTATATCTGCACCCTTTCTCACAATCTCCCATCTATTTTCACCACAGGGATGTCCCTTTTTAAGTGTTACAATGTCTCCAAGATTATAGTAAAGCATTGTCATCCTCCCTTTTAATTAATTCATTTCTAACAATTGGCATTTTAATATTTTCTCTTTGCATAGTCTTTAAAATTTCTGATCTAATTGCATATTCAAGTTCATATTGTTGACCCTGCTTTGTATAGTAAACTAGGCTCATTTTGTAAGCATCCTTGCCATTTTCAGTGACGCCCCAAAGATCTGGCCCAAGTATTAATTCTTTGCTATCTTTATATTTTTTCAGAGCCTCATTTATTTTTTCTTCTACAAAAGTAGGATCAGAAGAATTATCTAAATAAAAGTCAATTCTAGTTCTCACATTTGCCCTTTGTTTGTTTGAAACAACAGAAATATTGCTGTTAGGAATTATGTGAAGAATTTTACTGAAGTCGCGAATTTTTGTGACCCTAAGACCAAGGTCTTCTACTATTCCTTCAATTTCATTTATTTCAACTAAATCACCAACAGAATATTGGTCTTCAAAAATAATAAAAAAACCATTAATAAAGTCCTTTACAAGACTTTGTGCACCAACACCTATTGCCAGTGAAAATACACCTAGAGTTGCAAGAATTGGTGCAATGGAAATTTTAAAGGCGCTCATGATTATTGTTATGCCTACAAAAATTAAAACTATTTTTAAAATTTTCTTTATTATATTTGTAAGAGTTACAATCCTGTTGTAGGATCCTTTTGCCTTTATTTTTTCTGAATTTAATTGTCTATTAATAAAACCATCTAGGACCTGAATAATTATAAAAATTCCAATTATTATGGCTGCCACTACAGCAAGTCTTTGCCAAGAGCCAAGTCCAGCAAAGGTTGACTGAAGCGCCTTATCTGCTTCATTTGCAACAGCGTCAGTATTTTTTTCTAAATTCACTTTACACCTCTTTATAAGTTGTCTCTATTTTATTGTCATCTTCTCTCACTGAATTTGAATTAACTACAGAATAAAGATTTAGCTCTCCATTTCTAAGGGCTCCAATTAAAAGTCCGTTGATTTTAATTTTGTCCAGAGAATATCCAAGTCTTGTGTAAAACTCTCCCCGATTTCCTATTTCTCCACCAACATCACTTGGTCCATAAACATAAATTGAACCAGAGACATTTTCCATTTTATTTACATTGGCTGCAATAATTTTTTTCTCGCCAGCCTTTAGGGAATAATTGTATTTAGTTATAATGCCTGAATGAAGAATATAAGTATCTCTTCCCTCTACTAAAACATCAGATACATTTGGGATTTTTTCCTCGTAAACTTTTCCTTCATCCATAAATCTATAAATTGACTTATCTGTAAGTGCAAGTACAGATCTTTTGTCTTTTTTCACAAAAAATGCAATCTCATGATTTAAAGCTTGGCTTTTTTTATTTCCCTTGTGAAGGGAATAAAGAATAGAAGAATAACCACTGGCATCATTTTTTATTTCTGCCACACAAAGATTTTTTGAATCTAAAATATCATGACTTAAAATTTGATTTCCAGTTTTGTAAATTTCTGTTAAAGTGGAATCATTGCCCATTAAATACAAAATTTCATTTTTATCATCGATTACATGAAAAATAATATTTGCATTTTCGTAAGTAATATTAAAGACTTCGCCCTTTACATCTGTTGTTGAAAGAAGTTCACCCATTTCAGAATACATGTGAACTTTACCTAGGTCTTTTTCATACAAAAAAGCGTAATTGTTAGCAAAAAATGCCTCCATATTTTCATCTTCTCTTTGTATTTTTTTTATAATATTTCCATTTCTATCTGTTATGTATAAAACAGAATCAGTCCACAAAAAAACTGACTTAGATGATATGCTAAAATCCTTTATTGGTTCATTAACACTTACACCTTTAAGTCTAACTATGGTTCTGTCCTTAGAAAAATTTTTGTGATTAAAATATATAAATCCAAAAAAGATTAATAATAAAGTTAAAATTATTGCGTGATTTTTCTTTAATTTCAAAATATCACTCCCAAACTAATTATAACATTTATAATTTTATTTTTGCATTTTTTTACAATAAAAAAGAGATGCTGGCACATCTCTTAAAATACTTAGATTTATTAAATTTTTTTATTTAAAACTAGGGCGCCAATTAAGACAAATATTAGTCCAAGAACTATATAAATTGTAAGTTCTTCGCCGAGGACGAGGACAGATAAAATTGTCCCAAAAATTGGCACAAATAACTTATAAATTCCAAATTCGCTGGAGCTATGTGCTTGAAGGACTGATGTCCAAATTGTAAAACCCGTTGCCGAAATAAAAGCTCCATAGCATAACATTAAAAATAAGACAAAGTCAAAGTTTACATTAGACTTATGAGTGATAGCACCAATAATTATAAGTGGAGTCGCTCCAATAATAAATTGCAAAAAAGTCATTAAAAAGGCATTTTGTCCTCTTCCATATTTTCTTATTAAAACAGAAGCAAGGGCATTTAAACTTGTTGCAATTAAAACAAATCCTTCGCCAGTAAGATTAAAGTTAAAGCCACCTGCATCTCTTAAATTTATTATGAGTATTCCTATAGAGCCAATAATTAGGGCAGCTATTTTTCTTGCTGTAAGTTCTTCATCTCCTATAAAAATTACTGAAAATATAACAATTAGAAAGGCATTGGAAGCTTGAATAACTGCTGCAAGTGAGCCTAAGGTGTTAGAAAGTCCAATGTAGTAAAACATGTATTGCAGACATGTTTGTATCATAGCAAGTAAAAATATAAATTTAAAATTTATCTTTTCTCTTTCTACTTTTTCCTTGTTAAAAATTAAAAAGTAAATAAAGGTCAATATGCCAGCCATAAAAAATCTAATTCCTGCAATTAATATTTTCCCACCAGTATCATCAGGAAGTATGCCTGCATGTAGGTAAGTCACTTTTATTAAAGGAATTGCAGAACCCCAAAGTAACATTACAAAGAGCGATAAAATTATTGCCCATTTTTTTTCTTTAATTAATTTCATCTTTACCTCTTCCTTTTTCTCAAAGAAAAAAGGAGGTTGCCCTCCTTTATTTTTTATTTTAAAGTTTTTCTATCTTTCTCTTAATATTTTCTGCTGTGAAGCCAAATCTTTCAAAGACTTCAGAGCCTTTTCCACTTGCACCAAAGGTATCAATGGAAATTGCCATGCCCTTCATACCAATGTACTTGTGCCAGCCAAAGGATGAAAGTGCTTCGAGAGAAATCCTCTTAGTAATATTTGAAGGAAGAATTTTTTCCTTGTATTCAGAAGATTGCCCATCAAAAAGTTCCATAGAAGGCATTGAAACTACACGCACTCCCTTTAAGTTTTTGGCTGCTTCTAGAGCAAGTGAAACTTCAGAACCTGTTGCAATTACAATTTTTTCAAGTTCGCCCTCTTCTTCTTTAATAATGTAGGCGCCCTTCATAATATCTCTTGATGAGTTTTCAAGTTGTGGCAAGTTTTGTCTTGAAAGAGCAAGAATAACAGGTGTGCTCTTAGAATTAAAGGCAAGGTTAAGCGCTGCTGCAGTCTCTCTTCCATCAGCTGGTCTTAAAACAATGACACCAGGAATTGATCTTAGCATAGCCAAGTGTTCAATTGGTTCATGAGTTGGACCGTCTTCACCAACTCCAATGGAGTCGTGAGTAAAGATGTAGACATTTGGCAAATTCATTAGGGCAGCAAGTCTAATTGTTGGTTTTAAATAATCACTAAATACTAAAAATGTTGCCGCATAAGTTTTTAGTCCGCCGTGAAGTAGGATTCCATTAGTGATGGCTCCCATGGCATTTTCACGAACACCAAAGGTTAAGTTTCTGCCAGATCTATTTTCAGCTGAAAAATATTCTTCGCCCTTTAACATAGTCTTATTAGATGGACCTAAATCTGCTGAGCCACCAAAAATGTGAAGATCATCTTTTGCAATTTTATTTAAAACTTCTCCAGATACGCTACGAGTTGCCATATCCTTTTCGAAGGAATCGTAGTAGGAATCTTCTAATAATTCTTTCTTTTCTAGATTAAAGGCTGCCTTATAGTCTTCATATTCCTTTGGATATTTTTTAGCATATTCTTCTTCAATTTTTTTCTTTTCAGTAGCTTTTTTAGTATTTTCTTCTACAATTTTTTTGAAGTGGTCTCTCACATCATCTGCTACATAAAAATCTTGGTCTGGAAGTCCAAAAAATTCACGAGTTGACTTTCTATTTTCCTTACCAAGTGGTTCGCCGTGAGCCTTTGCAGAGTCTTCTCTAGGTGAGCCGTAGCCAATTTTTGTCTTCACTTCAATTAGTGCCGGTCTTTCTGATTTTTTTGCCTCTTCAATTTTTTCATTTATTTCATCTAAATTATTTCCATCTTCTACAAGGAAAGTGTCCCAGCCAAGAGCTTCATATCTCTTTCTCACATCTTCTGAGAAGGCAAGGTCAGTTGAGCCTTCAATGGAAATTTTATTTGAATCGTAAAGGACAATTAATTTACTTAATTTTAAAGTGCCTGCAAGGGAAGATGCTTCGTTGGAAATTCCTTCCATTAAACATCCGTCGCCAACTAGGGCATAAGTATAGTGGTCTACAAGTTTTAAATCATCTTTGTTGTAAAGGGCTGCAAGTTTTTCTTCTGCAATAGCCATTCCAACTGCCATAGAAATGCCTTGACCAAGAGGACCAGTAGTTGCTTCAACTCCAACAGTGTGACCATACTCTGGATGACCTGGAGTCTTTGAATCAAGTTGTCTAAAGTTTTTTAAATCATCAAGGCTTAAACCGTAATCAAATAGATAGAAAAGTGAATACAAAAGAGCAGAACCATGTCCTGCAGACAAGATAAATCTGTCCCTATTTTTCCAATCTAAATCCTTAGAATCTCTCACTAAGTGATTTTTAAAAAGTGCATAAGCCATTGGGGCGGCACCTAGTGGAAGACCAGGGTGACCTGAGTTTGCACTTTCAATTTGATCCACTGACAGCATTCTTATAGTATTAACTGCTTTATTTTCGATATTCAAAATTCCACTCCTCACTCAACTGAATTTTTATCTCTCATAACTGCTAACAAAAACTTTGGCAAATCAATTTGCCTCTTTAACCTAGATGGGTTTTTTATAAGCCTGTAGAGCCATTCCAGACCAAGCTTAATAAAAATCTCTGGCGCCCTATTTGCCCTGCCAGATAAAATATCAAGGACTCCACCATTTCCAATAATAACTTTTGCTTTTAAATCATCTTTAAATTCGTCAATCCACTTTTCCTGACGGGGAAAACCAAAACCGACAAAGATGATGTCAATGTCATTAGCATTTATTTCTTCAATTATCTTTTTTTCTTCCGGCGATGCTTCGCCATCTATCTTAGAGTTAAAATAACCATTGTGATAAGCTGCCACGTGAAGATTTTTATACTTTTCATTGACGGACTTTGCGGCATCCTCTGCCACACCTTCCTTGCCACCTAAAAAATATAAATTAAGTCCCATCTCATCTGCTAGTTCAAGAAGTTTAATAGAAGTATCAAAACCTGTGACTCTTTCCTTTAAAGGCTTCTTTCTCATCTTTGATGCGTAAATAAGACCAATGCCATCAGCCAAAATTAAATCGCCAGAATTAATTAAATGTCTAAGATTTTCATCTCTTTTAGCTGCCATGACAATCTCTGTGTTTGGCGTGTAAATTTTTTTAAGACCCTCTGTCTTTAAGAAGTCTCTTAAAATATTTTCACACTCTTTATTATCAATATTAAAAATTTCAACTCCAAAAATTTTTATTTTTTCCATATATCTCTCCGCTAATAAGTTTATCACATAGCTAGCCCTATTTCTATAAATAAATAATTTTGCTAATAAACCTGCAAGCAAAAGTCAAGCTTAGCCTGAAATTAATTTCAGCTTATTTGATTATTTGAGTAATTAAATTAACGCATGGCAAACAAACCGAGGGTAATCAATCGGCTTGCTTTTTAGTGTTTTTTTAATTTTATGCTACTTTTAATTCTTTTTTCTCCGATTTTGATTCCATAACTCTTGCATAGTAGGTTCTTAAGAATTTGTTTAAACCAGCAAATTTACAAACTTTTTTGGCTTTTCCTTCTTTTTCTTTTTTTATCATGTACTTATATATTTCGTTTTCTGGATCTTTAGCACTCATCATACATTTCATTGTCTGGTAGCCTACTTTTCTTAGTATTGCATTTCCTCTTTTACTTATTTTCCTTTGATCTGTTTTAAAGTTTCCTGATTCATATGTTGGTGCGTCTATTCCTATAAAGGATATTAGGCTTTTTTTGTTTTTAAATTTTCTTAGGTCTCCAAATTCTGCTACTATTTGTGCTGCTAATTTTTCTGATATGCCTGAGAATTTTTTTGCTTCTTGATATTCTTCTAAGGGCTCAGATATTTCTATCATTTGTGGTAAAATGCTATTTAGAATCTGATTTATTTGTTTTATCAGGTTTATTCCTTCTCTGATATTCGTTTCTATTTTTGAGTTATGGGAAGGTTGAGTTGAGATGCTATCCTCTGCTAATTTGTAAATTGCTTTTGCTTTATTTGCATTTGGATGTTATCTCTTTTCTTTTGCCCAAGTTTTATATTCTTCTATAAATTCTTCTTCTGTTTTTTCTAATACTAGGTCTTTATGCCACCATTTTTCTAAAAAGTCTAATAGTTTATCTTTTGAAAAATCTCCTGAATTATGTGTAATTAGTTTTTTTATTCCTGGAAATGTTTGATATACTGTTTGATCTATGTAGTTCATTTGGTCGATTCTTAGCTCCATGTAATGTTGGTAGCTTCTGTTTAATTCTTTTAAGACTCTGTATTTTTCTTTATCTACTTTGTATTCTTCTAATTCTTTCCAATACATTAATCTATATTCTGCTATTTGTTTTTCATCTATCTTGTCGTTTTTTGCTTTTCTAAAGTTTAATGCTCGGCAAAATTGTTTCATCTTTAATGTTCAACAAATCTTTTATATAATTATTAACAGACATAGAATCACTCCTTGGTATTTGGTAGCAACTATATTTATAGGAATATGATTTCAATATCTATTTTTTTCATTTCCATACAAAAATAGTGCTGATGATTTCTCACCAACACTATTTATTATAGAACCTAAATAAGTGGTTGTTAATGTTTTTAGTTTTCTGAATAGTTACTTTTAATCGTTTTCTATAACAGTAGCCATATCCTCTATAAATGCATTAGACAAATTCGTTAGTGAGGTTATAATAGCTTTAGCTCCTTTTTTTGAATTCTTAACAAATTGAATAGAAGCCTCTATTTTAGGTAGCATACTTCCACTTGCAAATTGATTTTGTTCTATATAACTTTCAAGTTCGGAAGTGCTAACTCGACATAGCTTTCTTTGATTTGATTTGTTATAATTTATAAATACATTGTCAACATCTGTAAGTATAATTAGATAATCTGCATCTATCAAACATCCTAGGTTAGATGATGCATAATCTTTATCTATAACTGCCTCAACACCTCTATATCCAAATTCACTCTTTACAACAGGAATTCCGCCTCCACCAACAGAAATTGGTATATCTCCTGATTCTACTAAGGCCTTTACAGCTGCATATTCTATAATTCTAATAGGTTTTGGGGATGGTACTACTCTTCTATATCCTCTTCCAGAGTCTTCTATAAACTTATGACCTGTTTTATCTTCCTCTAATTTTGCTTCTTCTTCAGTGTAAAAAGGTCCAATAGGCTTAGAGGGCTCCTTAAAAGCTGGGTCATCTCTGGAAACCTCAACTTGTGTTACTATTGTTACTACCTCCTTATCTATTCCATTTACTAATAATTCTTTTTTTAAAGCTTTCTGTAGCCAATAGCCTATACTTCCTTGTGTCATCGCAACCGCAGTATCAATCGGCATCTCAGGGTTTTTCTCGGATTTTGCCGCCGACTGTTGCAACAATAAGTTTCCAACCTGTGGCCCATTACCATGTGTGATAATCACTTCATGCCCAGCTTTTATCATTTTGACAAGATATTTGCTTGTATTAGTTAAAGCTTTCATTTGACCTTCCGCCGTTGGATCTTTTGTCAATATAGCATTTCCGCCCAGTGCAATTATTATTCTTTTCTTTTCCAAAAATATCATCCTCAAATTTAAAATTTTGTTAATTTCTAATTTTAATTATTCTTTATGCTTTAAAATGGCCCATAACCTATATAGTATGCAAATCCTAAAAACAATACTCCTACCAACATCCATATAGCTACTAAAGGAGCTGCAAATTTAACCCATCTTTTGTAATCAATTTTCCCTATGGATAATTGTGCCATAAGAACTCCTGCTGTTGGAATTATAGAATCCATGAAACCTGAACCAAGCATATATGCCAATACCGCAGTTTGCCTAGTAATCCCAACAGAATCAGCTATTGGTGTCATTATTGGCATTGTAGTAGCTGCTTGCCCAGTGCTTGCAGGAATAACAAAATTGATTAAAATTTGTATAACATAAAATCCCATTGCTGCAATAACTCCAGGGAAACCAGAAACAATATTAGTCAGATAATTTACAATTGTATCTAAAATTAAACCATCTTCCATAATTACTAAAATGGCTCTGGCAAAAACGACAACCATTGCAGGTTCTATTAATTCTCCCATACCAATAATCATGGAATCAGAAACCTGATTGAAGCTTTTCCCATTTAAAAGTCCACAGATTAATGACATAATTAAAAAACATGCCCCTATTTCAACTATAAACCAATCATACTTAAATACTCCAAATAATATAATTGCAAAAGTTGATAGTACAACTAATGTTACGCTCCATAAAATAAAATTATTCGGTTCCACATTTGATTTTTGTTCTTCAAAAATTAAATTAGTATTTATATATTTATTTGGATTTTTCTTAATTTTTCTTGCATATATTACTACATATGATGAAGTAATAATCCAATAAACTACAAACATAATTAGTCTGAGTTTAATCCCTGAAAATAAAGGTAGTTCTGCAATTTCCTGTGCTATACCCAATGAAAATGGATTAATAACGGCTGTATAAAATCCAAATGCAGCTCCAAGAGATATCATTGCAACACCTGTTAAATCATCAAATCCAAAGGCATTAGCCATAGCTATACCCAATGGAATCATCATTAAGGTTTCTTCTTTCAAGCCTATAGTTGTTCCAGCAAATCCAAGAACTAACATAATGATAGTTATTGCTAAATATTCTTTTCCGTTAAATACTTTTATTATTTTTTTTAACCAAGCATTAATAATACCAGTCTCATTAATAATATAAAAAGCACCCCCAACTACAAATATAAAGAAAACTATTGATTCCACTTCTTTAAAACCTTTTGGTATAGCCGTAAATAAACTAAAAATATTTTGTGGATTGTTATCAATTTTGGTATATGAGTCAGGTACTACAACAGTTCTACCATCTAGCTCAATCCTTTCAAATTGGCCAGATGGTACTATCCAAGTTAATATTAATACAGCAATCATTATCATAAACAGTAAAACTATAGTTGTTGGGAATTCAAAAAATTTTTTTGACTGCTTTTTCATAATTATTCCCCGATTTTTTTTATTAATTATTGTCAGCTTTTGCTACATTTTTTGTTGCGCAATGAACTCCTCCACCACGTATATTTAAAGCCGTGCTTATTAAAGGAACTATTTTTCTATTTGGAAATGCTTTTTTCAATACTTCTATTGCTTGATTGTCTTTTTCTTTAATAATTTCAGGTCTACCTTCTTCATAATATTGTTGAGCTATTACAATGTCATTAAGAATCAAAAAGTTACAATAACTTAATGCTGGTTGCATAACCATTTCACCATAAGGCATTGGAGTACCATCATCTAAAACATCTTTAGCTTCATCATATCTTTGAGCCCAAGTATCGTTAATCCAATCACCAGGTTTTGATTTTACATAAATCGCTTCTGGAACTGGCATTCTTATAATATTTAAAGGATTTCCTTCATCATCAGTTTCATTCTTTAAAACTTCATATGCAGCATCTAATCTTTCTTTTGTTATTTTTAAGGAATTTAAGCTTTTTGCCTCTTCTTCTGTGACCTCAGCTAAAATAACAGTGTTTTTATCTACAAATCTACAAAATTCATCAGTGTGCCCATTTGCAGAAGATGATCTATATACAGGAACTCCATCAATGTAGTCAAGAACACCTGAAGTTGTTAGTTCGTCTTCATAAACGCCTTTTTCTAACCAAATTACTTTTTTTAGATTAAAAAGTCTTTTCAGCTCATTTTCTACTTCTTCCGTAGACATGTTAGGATTCCTTTTATTAACCTCTGTATCTCTAAGTGCTATTAAAACACCAGATCCATTAAACTCCTTATCTCCTCCTTCAGAAATTACGTTTGAATTTCTGTGATCATTACAACCTAATTCTAACGCTAGATGAGCACCAAAGTTATAACATTTTGTAGATAGCTCTCCTTCAGGCTTGCTTTGCCCATACATATTAAACCTTGTATGTGCTAATACCATATTTCCATTATCATCTACCATAATGTCAGGACCATAATCTCTGGTCCAATTACTACCATCAGGATATGTTGTAAAAATAACCTTATCTAAATCAATTCCTTCTGCTTTTAGTGCTTTCTCGCAACTTGGTAATGTACTTCCATTTGGAGAGTTTACATAAACTTTTACTTCAGGAGTTTCTTCAACAATAATTTTTATTAGTTTGGCAAAGTTTTCGTGAAGGCTATACCCTTCTATTGTTTCTGCCATTTCGGGCCAACCAATAATTACTGCTTGTTGTCTTTCGAATTCACCAGGATATCTAAAGTTTTTAATATCTAAATTTTTATATTCTAACATATTATCTCCCTTTCTATCATTACTCATTATTCTGTTACGGCTTTCATTACTGCTTTAATTGTATGCATTCTATTCTCTGCTTCTCTGAAAATATACTTGGAATGTTCTTCAAAAACTTCATCTGTAATTTCCATTCCAGCTTTCAAAAACTCTCTTAATTTTGGATCTTCTATTGCTTTCAATAGTTGTTGTCCTGATGAATGATTCATGTTGTGTGTAGAAGGTAGCATATGCATTACTATTACATCAGGATTTCCTGTCTTCTCTAATAGTTCTTTGTTTACTTGATATGGTCTAAATCTAAAGATCCCTGGCAACCAAGTTTCCACAGGATCTGTGAAAAATCCCCAATTTTCTGTAGTAATCATATCTACACCTTTAATTGCTTCGATATCATCAGTTTCTATAAATTTACATTCTGGACTGTATTTTGCGAATAAATCCTCAACTATTTTTTTCTTTTTTGGATTCATTTCTGTATTCCAGTTTTCATTTACAGAACCTTCTGGAACAAATTTTCTGTATAGTTTTAACTGAGCTGGCGATAACATACTTAAAGCTTCATCGTATTCCATGTAAGAAGTGATGTAAGTAAAATTCATCCCTAACAAAGCAGCTATAACACCGTAAGAGAAAGAGTTTACTGCCCCACCTCTACCAATAAAACAGATTGTTTTTCCTTTTAGATTATCTTTTCCCCAAACTTCCATTAATGTCATAGCATCTGCTAACATTTGAGTGGGATGTTGATGATCTGTATATCCATTAATTATTGGTATTGTACTTTCTTTAGCCATTTCTAATAAATCAGAATGCTTCGCGCCCCTATAACCTATAACATCATAAATAGAACTAAATACTCTCATTGAATCTTTGATTGTTTCTGTGTTCCCAAAATGTGAATTAGATAAAAAAGTGGTTCCCATTCCTAAATCATTTCCTGCTGTTTCAAATGAACATCTAGTCCTTGTTGAATTCATTTGAAAAAGCATTAATAAATTTCGTCCTATAAATTCTCTCTGATCTAGCTTGTTTTTCTTTTCCTCTTTAAGTTTTAATGCCAAATCTAATAAATAGCGTATTTCATCTGGAGTAAAATCCTCACAAGCCAAAAAATTTCTACCTTTTAAAGATATCGTCATAAAATCCTCCTATTTCTTTCTTAATCAAAATTTGTTACTAATTTAAATACTTTGTGTTTTTCTCCATTTAAATAATTTACTATATTCAAAGAAGAAGTTTTAATTAAATCTTTTATTGATGAAGTAGAGTAGAACGCAATGTGTGGAGTTGCTATAACATTATCCATTTTTAAATATGGATTGTTTTTTTGGTTTTCTGGTCTTTCATCGCTAAAAACATCTAAAGCTGCTCCTTTTAATAACTTTTCTTTTAAAGCTAATAACAAGTCTTCATCAACAACAGATTCACCTCTGCCAGTATTTATAAAATATGGCCTTTTTTTCATTTTTTTAAATGATTCGTAATTGAAAAATTTTTCGTTCGTTTCATTTAAATTCATATGGTTTGTGATAATATCTGAAATTTCATAAACCTCTTCAGGTGTATTTGCATATTTGATACTTAAGTTCTCAAAATAAGTGGGACTAACATATGGATCATATGCTACTATATTCATTCCTAAAGCCTTAGCCCTCATAGAAACAGCAGACCCTATTTTACCTAATCCAAAAATACCTAATGTTAGATTCTTGATTCTATTATTTGGCTTAAATAATTGGTAGTCCCATATATAATTTTCTTCTAATTTTCTTAAATATCCTTTTAAATTCTTAACTAGCATTAGCATCACCGCAATTGTATATTCAGCAACATCAATTGTGCAATACTCTCCGACTGGGCTAACTGCTATCTTTCTTTTATTAGCTTCACCTATATCTAGAATATTAAAACCAGTTGCGTTTATTGAAATAATTTTTAGTTTTTTCATTTTATCCAAGTCTTCTCCGCTTAATTTTATAAATCCTGTCAATAACGCATCTGCATCTTTCATTATTTCTATAAATTCTTCTTTTTTTGAGTCCTGGTATTCAAATACTACAACATCTGTTTTTTCCCCCAATCCATTTTTAATGATTTCTATTTCTTCTTCATGTGAAGGCATCATTAACTCTGGGTAGTCCGCAATTACTATTTTCATTTCAATCACTTCCTATAATATTTGTATTTAATTTAACTTATAAATACCAAAGCATAAATAATTACTAAACACATTAAACTGAATAAAATCAGCGGTTTAATAACTGCTTTAAACCAATTGCCATAATCTATTTTCGCATATTGAGTACAAGTCATAACTATAATTGATGTTGGAGAGTATATTTTTGCTATGCCTAAAGCAAAATTATAGATCATAATCATAACATATCCTGGAACACCAGCGAAAACTCCTAATGGAACCATTATCGAGATAGTTGCACCTGCAAGTCCTGTTGAACTTGGCATAAAACTTGCGAATACCGTATAAATTACAAATGCTACTAATATAAACACTATTGTTGGCAAAGCTCCCAAAGTATTTTCTGTAAAGTGAAGAATTGTAGATGTAATATTACCATCAGTCATTATTACTTGTATTCCTCTTGCCATTGGAACCATTAAAGCTGTTGATAACAACATAGATGCCCCATCCATAATTATTTTTATAGTCTCATCTATGCTGAATCCACCGATTAAACCGGAAACTATAGAGCTTACCAACATTAATGCACTCAATTCGATAAAATACCATTCTCCTAAAGGAACCACATCATTTCCAATTACAGTGCTCACAATCGGTGTAGTATTTATCCAATTTGCAATATCTTCAAAAACCGTAAAATTTTCATTAATAGAAGTCCATGGAAATAATGCCATTACCATTATTAAAAAAGTCAAAATAAAAATAATTAGTAAAGATTTGTTTCTTCTTTTAATCTCTGTCCTGGTATCCTCATTATCAGAAGAAGGTTGTACTCCAAATTCTTTCAAATCTTCATCTTTTCTAAAAAATTGTATCGATTTTTCAGGGTTCATTTTTATGTACCTTGCATACATGCAAACTATTGCAGAAGAAAAACTAGTTATTACAAAAAATATTACCAATCTTGCTATTATACCTGTCCCAAATGGTATTCCCGCGATATCCGAAGCTATTCCTGTTGCAAATGGATTTACAACCCCAGCAGCATTACCTGACATTGTTCCAAAAATTACAATCATTAAAACTGTAATTGTATCCATTCCTAAGGCCAAAAATATTGGTAAAAATAATGAAACATATACATATCCTTCTTCATATGCACCTTGTGTTGTTCCCAAAAAAGATAATATAAACATCAATATTACTATTAATAAATATGGATTTTTTTTGAATTTTTTTGAAACTGCATTTAAAGAAACGCCTATCACTCCTGTTTTATCCATCATGTTTAGAAAACTTCCGAATAACAAAACATACAAAGAAATAGGTATCGCTCCACTTGTATTTTCATTTCCTATCATTCCTACTATAGGAGCTACTATAATATTCCAAATTCCCTGCGGATTAGCATCAGCTATTTTATAAGTACCTGCTATTGCATTGCCTGCCTCGTCCAATTCATATTGCCCTCCAGGGATTATCCATGTTAGAACAGCAACAAAGACAATAATAAAAAACATTAATACAAAAGAATTTATGCTTTTATTTTTTTTTAGTTTTTTTTTGTCATTCATATAAAATTTCCTCCAATACTATAATAAATTAGAGTACGATTATCTAGAATTTTTGTACTTCTTATTATGAAGTATAACATCATTCTATAAAGCTCTCAATTGTATATTGATATATAAATAAACGCTTTTATTGTTGTTTTATACAATATGTGTTATATTGTATAAAAATATATTTGTTGGAGGAACTATGTACGAAAATAAAGTTGACGTTATAAGTGGAATCATATCTATTAATAATTTATTATCTATCGATATTTTTAAGGATTGCTACTATATAGGAAGTGCTAAAACATATAATAATATTGTAAAAAGTATCACTGTAATGGATGTTAAGGATATAGTCAATTGGCTTCATTGCGGAGATGTGGTTTTAATAAGTAGATTTATGCAAACAGAGCTTTCTGAAGAATTCATCGATAATTTAGGTAAGAAAAAAATTGCATGTATTATTTCAAAAAAAATGTTTATCGAGTATATTTCTGATGATATCAAAAGTCGTTTAGACAAGTACTCAATACCTGTAATTTTATTAAATGATCTTTTATCTTTTAGCGAAGTTATTTTAGCAATTCAAAATAAAATTATAGATATTCAAACAAAAAATATTGTTGAGAATCAAGAGTTTCAAATATCAACAATAAATTATTTATCCCAAAATGATTTAACAAAATCTTTATGTGAGACAGTCCATGATTTAACAGGTATAAATATAGCAATTGCTGATAATAATTACCAAATTATAGATTATTCAAAAACAAACTCTATTAACATAGATTTCATAAATCCAACGAGTATAGATACTAAAAATCCTATAATTATTAAGAATTCGTTAAATAGTAAAAAAAGGTATTGTTATATAGTTAAGGATTTTAATAACAAGCCCTATATAATGATTCCCGATAGTTATTCTAATAATAATGATAAATTTTATACAATAATAGATTATAAAAATCAATTATCATCTCAAACAATATCACAAATAGAAATTATAGAGACCATATTTTTTATGCGTAGAAAAATCTCAAATCAATTTGAAAAATCTAATATGTACTATAGATCAATAATCTTTTATGATTTGCTAAATTTACAATTAAATGATAATTTTTCTAGAGAAACTATTGGTTATAGTTTAAAACAATCAATAGGGGATTTTTACTATATCTTATCAATTTCTTTCAACGACATTGCATTTACAAAAAATATAAAAAACTTTAAATTTTTTAATGAGGCATTAGATTCTGAAAACTTATCATCTAATAATATTATATTTTTATATAACAACTATTGGATTGTTATGGTTAATCGTAATATTGGCTCCATAAATAATTATGCAAATATTATAAATATTATTTTAAAAAAGTTATTTAAAACAAATCATACTATAGGAGTCAGTGAATTGCATACATGCTGGACATTAGATGAAGCTTATGAGGAATCTATATTTTCACTTAATTACATACACAATAACCATCTTAAAAATAATATATATTTTTATAAATCATTTAATATTTTACAAATTTTACTGGATAAGGACGCTAACATAAATAATCTTTATTTAAAGGAACTTTATAATAACTATATTAAGCCTATTTTAATATATGATAAATCAAAAAAAACAAATTTATACGAAACTTTGTCTACTTTTTTTTCTAATAATCTATCTTATAAAAATACAAGCGAAGCTCTTTTCATTCATGTAAATACTCTAAGAGCTAGAATAAAAAATATAGAAAGCATTACTGGCATAGACTTTAATAATATAGATAGTATAATTAATATTAAAATGGCTCAATTAGCTTTTGAAGCAGGAACTATGAATGAATTTCTTTATAATTCTAAAATATGATTATTTATAATTTATTTAAGTTATTCATTTCTAAATAACATCTAAAATAAAAACAAAAGAAAAAGACTAGTAAAAAAACTAGTCTTTTAAATATGTATGCTGTTCAATATTTCATCGCTAAACTTACTTTTACTGCAGCGTCAACCTCATCCATAACGTCTTTGTCGAATTTACCGATTTTCTCTCTCAACCTCTTTTTATCGATTGTCCTTAACTGTTCCAAAAGAATTACAGAATTTTTTGGAAGCGGAACATCTTTAGCTCTCACATTAACATGGGTTGGTAACTTCGCCTTGTTAAGTTGAGATGTAATTGCCGCAACAATTGTAGTAGGCGAGTACTTATTACCAATGTCATTTTGAACAACAACTACGGGCCTTACTCCTCCCTGTTCAGAGCCAATAACTGGCGACAGGTCGGCATAGAATATATCCCCTCTTTTTATCATCATAATTTTCACCTTTTAGGCGAGAGAGATTTTAAAGATTGAACTATGAACAACCTTTATAACATTCTATCACAATTTTCATAAATATATACAAATAATAGAAATTAAATTTATTTTTTACAAATTTTTAATAATTTATTTCAAATACATTGGCATGACAAAATTTATTGCAATCATAATAAGTAAAGGAATGGTATATTTCCTTGTTTCCTTTAAATTATATTTTGTTCCTCCTGGTAGGTAGTGAACAATTGAAGGTGCAAAAACTACTACAAACCAGAGAACCTGTACATAGATTGGCCCTCTAAAGCTGTGAAAAAATTCTGCCACTCCAGTGATTGCAAGATATGTATAAAAAATATCTAGGGCAAATAAAATTATAAAAAGTATTTTTCTATTTTTAAACATAATAACTCCCTTACATTGACATCCTAACCATGAGAATTGTAAATAAAATTAAAACTACTACATAAATACCCATGGCTATTTTGTATCCCTTGCTCCAATTGTCCCTTTCTTTTTTTATCCAAATCAAATTTAAGACAAGAGCCAACAAACCGGGCAAGGCTACAATTATTGGACCTCTATGATTTTTGACAGACTCTGACATAGTAATTAGGACAAAAATGTTTAGGATCTGCCAAAAGGCATGAACTTTAAATGGATATGATTTCATAAAATTTCTTCATCTACCTTCACTTTTATAATAAATTAATTTTCGGCTCTTTTAATATTTACATGTAAACATTTAATCAGAGTTCGGGTTACCTTACTTTAATTTTATTATAAATCAAAAAAACACACAAATTTATTTTTCTTCAAAATTTTTAAATACTGTGCTTAGGTTTTCTATTAGGTCCCTTGCCCTTAGGCTGGTCTTTGAATTTTTTCTTGCGTAGATATCACCTGCAAGTCCGTGAACGTAAACTCCAAGTCTTGCCGCATCAAAAAGGTCATAATTTTTCATAAGGGCAGAAATTACTCCCGTCAAGACATCGCCAGATCCTCCACTTGCCATACCAGAGTTTCCAGTTTTATTTATATAGACTTCTTCTCCATTTGTGACAATAGTCTTGTGTCCCTTTAAAACTAAAATTGCCTTATATTTTTTTGCAAAGTCCACTGCAAGTCTTTCGCGATTATTTTTTATTTCTTCAAGGGATAAGCCAGTGAGCCTAGCAAATTCTCCTTCATGGGGAGTTAAAATTGTAGTAAAATTTTTTCTCTCTTCCAATAAATTTAGGTTCTTCGACAAAATATTTAGTCCATCGGCATCTATTAAGAGATTTTTTTCTGTCTTTATTATTTTTTCAAAAACACCTTTGGCATATTCGCCAAGACCCATGCCTGGTCCCATAGCTAGGCAGTCAAGTCCTCCTAAAAATTTTTCCATTTCATCTAGGTCGTCAAAGGACTTTGCTATGGGCTCAATGAATTTTATGGACATGATGTCAAAAATTTCTCTTGGCACTATGTTATAAACGAGACCTGCCCCTGCTTTTAGGGCTGCATTAGATGACAGATAGGATGAACCAGTCATGCCAAGAGAGCCGCCCACTATGGCAATCTTTCCGAAGTCGCCCTTGTGAGTGTCCTCATCTCTATTTTTCCAAAGGGCTTTTATCTCTTCATCTAAAATTATTTTTTCTTCAAAATTTTTTCTTGCAAGATCATCTTCACATAATTTTGCCACAGCCACTGCATAGTTTTTCTCGTGGCTAATAGAAATATAAAATTTCTTGTCAAAAACTTCTGCGTAGGGAGTATTTTCTATGTATTTTATTTTTATATCGTGAAAGGAAATTTTACCAATGCCCGTAGTCATTGCCTTTGCCACTGCTTCCTTGGCAGCGTACATTCCTGCTACTCTCTCGTAGGGATTTTTTCTCTTCTCAATTCTTTTTATTTCATCTTCATTAAAAACTTTTGTCAAAAAATTTTCATGGTCCCTCATTATTTTTTTTATTCGATTTACTTCTACTATATCTATGCCTATCAAAGTTTCACCCCATTTGACAATTTATTTATTTTCGATTATTATATCATAAATAGTATGAATATAAGACGGTGAAGATATACAGTAAGCGGAAGCTGAATTACAATATTGGAGTCTA
>OKWK01000364.1_pt1 | contig 26202 bp, 27 predicted proteins | sample 1607181 | NCBI WGS metagenome assembly OKWK01 (sample SAMN07501053, study PRJEB24779) | human gut metagenome | isolation source: stool | host: human infant | place: USA: Pittsburgh, PA
GGTTTTATTAGCCGTTTGCTAAAATCTTCAGGGATAAGGTCTAAGCTGTAAAGCTTGCTTAATGTAGCATTCAATACGGTGAACATCTTTTTTATATTAGTACTGTATTTATCTACGAATGCTTGTAAGGTACCCTTTGTTAGCTCACTAACGGTCATGTTACCGAAATAAGGCTTTATACGGTCTTCTATGATTGTTACATACAATTGTTTAGTACCTACTTCAAGGCACCTTTGATTGTAATAATTGACACAAAAGTCGTAGTAGGTTTGTTGTAAGGCTTTACTTTGCTTAGTGTTAATCTTATTGCTGGTGTACTGTGTATGATATTGAAGATAATCAAGTTGATGTTTGCCAGCATCGCGCTCATTGATAATCAGTAAACGTTGGGCTTCGGCAAGCTCTTTTGATTCGAACCCTTTGGAATTATAGGGGACAAGTGTACCATTTTTACAATAATACAATGGTAAATCTCTTATGTAGAAATACGTTTTTCCACTGCGTTGAGTAATTTTAGATATTCGGCCTTTACCAGTAGGTATTGGAAACATAGATGATATCTCCTATTCTGATGCTAATATAGCCGAATGACACTTTGCAGATTTAGTGTACAGGTATATGGAATAGATGACAAGAGATTTTGTAACTCATATAGCGGTAAGAACATAAATTATTTAATAGAAAATGGCAAAAAGCCTCTCTATGTATGATCTTCACTCATTTTCTTGGACAGATATAATTGAGCTAATTTTTGAGAATGAGTTCGGTATTCTACCAGACTCATTCATTTTAATTTGAGCTTAATGCGTTTTGTATTGTAATAAATAATATAATCCTTTAATTTGCTGATAAAATCTTTATAGGAAGTAAACTCTTCAAATATAACAACTCAGACTTTAACAAGCCAAAGAAGTTTTGATCACGCTATTATCCAAATAATTTCCTTTACAGGCTATGCTTTGGAATGCATATCCAGATTTCGTCTGTGCTGTATCGGAGATAACAGATTCTATTGATATACAAAATACCGTCTATGAGTTTATGACTGGGTATATTAAAGTTAGGTAACTAATAAAAAATGAAGTGGGCCCTTTGTTGGGGTCCACTTCATTTTCTTTTAGTTGACTAGTATAGAGTGTCATATAACCAATAGTGATTATTAATATAAGCTTTCTGCAAGTTTCAGCTCGAACTCTGTATTTGTTATAGCGTGGGTATATACATTTACAATCATATTAATTGTACTATGTCCAGTCCACTTAGCAATCGTAGCTAAAGGTACACCTTTGGCTACTAAATGCGAGATGTAGGTATGTCGTGCTACATGAGAGGTTAGGGGATGAGGGAAGTTTAGTTTTTCACCTACTGCTTTAAAGTAACGGCTTCGAAAATTATCCGGATAGATGCGTCCGGTTCTAGATTTGTTTTCAACGACCCAACCCGTTTTATTTTTGCTCTGTGCCGCTCTTAATAGGTTCACTAGTGTCTTACTATTAAAAGGCACTTTGCGTATGCTAGAGCTTGTTTTAGTGGATTTTAGACCATATCCATATTCAGTTAGACCAATAGCTTGTCGAATGTGAACATAGCCTTTGGCATCGTCCAGTATTTCGATATCATCCCAGGTTAGAGCCAGTAATTCTCCAACCCGTAAACCTGTATTGAAAATTAGATGCATAGCATGTTCGAGCCAATGCCCTTTGTAGTAGTGAAGAAAACGTGATACCTCATCTGCTGTTAAAGGGACCTTCGGGTGTTTTACCGTCTTCACATCAGGTTTTATTAGCCGTTTGCTAAAATCTTCAGGGATAAGGTCTAAGCTGTAAAGCTTGCTTAATGTAGCATTCAATACAGTAAACATTTTGGGAATATTGGTTGAGTAGTTATCAACAAATGCTTGTAAATGACCTTTTGTGAGTTCACTGATAGTCATATTACCAAAGAAGACCTTTATACGACGTTCGATGATTGTCAAATATAATCGTTTAGTACCTTCTTCAAGGCACCTTTGATTGTAATAATCAACACAAAAGTCGTAGTAACTTTGTTGTAACTTTTTGGCCTTTTTACGGTCGATCTTACTAGAAGGCATTTGCGAATATTGTTGCAGATAATCAAACTTAAACTTACCGGCATCACGTTCACTGATAATGAGTAAGCGTTTTGCCTCAGCTAAATCTTTTGATGTAAACCCTTCTGATTTATACATAAATACTTCGCCGTTTTCTTTATAAAATAAAGGCAAATCTCTTACGTAAAAATAGGTATTGCCACTACGTTGTTTTATTTGTGTTATTCGACCTTTACCTTTAGGTATAGGATACATTGTAAGTGCCTCCTTATCGGATGCTTGTACGGTCGAATGACACTTTGCAAATTCATTGTACAAGCATGGATAAGAAGTCGCAATAAATTTTTTACAATTATCGAATGTTAGTACGATTTTATTGCCTATATGATTAGCTGAAAGAAGTAAGCCCTGATTTTTTAGCTTGTTTCTTACAGTTTGAGTTGTAACGCCTATAAATTTGGCCAGTTCTTTTAGAGTGAGGCCATTTTGATGTTGCTGCATGATTTAATGGCCTCCTTTCTATATATAAAATGACCATTTTAGAGGTTAACAATAACAAAGCAATATGTTTAGCTATCGGTGTTTCCAGAATCAGTTGATTCGAACATACTTTCAGCGGTCTGCTCGGTGATATCAATAGTTATCATATCTGGGATACCTTTAGTCCAATCTGGAGTTGTAGGAGGCATGAGCGTCATTACCTTTACTAGTTTATTTTGTGCAGGTAACTCATCATATATCTCTTGAGAGCTCAATGTACGAATAGAATTGATCATATCGTAACGAGCCATTTCGGCATGCAATGTACCTAGTGATCCTTTCGTGAGCAGTATAGGCTCATAATCAGATAATTCTTGTAAGGCTGTTGCCAATTCCATTGGCGTTTCGCATATTTGAAGTTTGTTACGAGAAATAATAAAGAATCCCATACCTTCTTCAATTGCAGGCGTTAAATTTTTTTCTGTTGCGTTGATAACTACGTCTTTCATGGTTAGTTATGTCCTTTCATTACAAATAATGCATTATCGATTGTTAATTGAATTGGATTGCGATATTCTACGTTTTCCATGATTGCAGGAGCAAAACGAAAGTAGTAGGGGCGTTGATTACCGCATGACATTCTATGACTTGTGCGACTAGTAGAATCTAATAAACCCTGGTTGAAGAGCTTTTCATACATAGCTACACAATCATTTTTTGTGTATCCATTCTGTCTTAGAATCTCCTCTAAACGAGCGATAATAATACAATAATGACCTTCATTATCGATATAACCAGCCATATTTCTACTATAGCTTTCTTTATTATCCGCAATAGGAAGATGGCCACAGTTGATAGCATCCGCAATAAGTTCACGAAGAGCATCTACATCAGAGTGCCTACGATATTCCAGATGTTGTGCCTGAAGAATATTCAAGATATGCTGCTTGGCGCTTGTGAAATCAATTGAAATTCCAAGTGCTTCACAAAACTGTACAAAAAAGTACAAGGTATTGAGCGCCATTGATCCATAGGCACATAATCGTGTATGGAGCTTTTGTTTTTGCAATGCTTGATACAGTATATGATGACGGTCTTTCAAGTCCATATGGGCTTGTTTGAATTGGGCTTCCATAAATGAAATCCAGTTCGACAAAAATGCGTCAAATAGCTCAGGTGACGTTTGAAGAAACGTCAGATCACTATTGTTATCAAAGTCAATACGGGCAGAGTTATCAAATTTATTGATAATAAGGCGACCTTGGGTGGATTCATTTTCGACAGGTGATAATTCTGCAGTAATGATGACACCACCATCAAAAGGCGCTGTTTCTTCGAGCCCATTACCAAAGCGTTTCATTTTGCTAGCTACAATGCCATCGCCAAGAATACGGGCAATCGTATTGAGCTTCTCGACATCAGATTTGCTGTCTTCTGTCTGAGCTTTCCTATAAATATCGTCAAATACATAGAGACCTTGACCATGTTTACCTAGAATATGGCTTATAGACGCATTAGTTCCATCAAACTTATAGAAGTAATCATTGTGGCATTTACTTTGGAGCCCACGGCTAAGTAAACGGGCCAACACACTTTTTCCGTGTTGTGTTTCCCCTTGAAAAACCATGGCACTTTGTAATCTTTGCCCAGTAATTTCCTTGTATGGTAAGGCGATGTGTGTTTGCAATGTATATAGTAATGCTGTTAGTAACAGGTTGACGTTTTTAGAAATTCGTAGATACGAATCTAAAAATGTTCTAGCCATACCAGACGAGCTTACTCTTTCTACACCATTGATAACGTATGCGATCCATCCGGGCATTTGCACATGAGCGTTATTAAATGCATACTGGTATATATGGGTATCAGGAGAGCATATCCAACCATGGAGGCTTAACCCGATACTCTTTTTTCCACCTTGCGACCAGTATTGTGCTACTACATCTGAAAGGTAACGATCGAACAAACTTTTGTGAACTATATTGAAAATAGGGTTTATGGTTTCACCAATTTTAGTTAGTTCAGGTTTATATCGATTTTCCAAGATGTTTTTTACCATGCATCCTTGAGCATGGGTGATTTGAACTTGGTAGTTAGTTTCACCCGGGCGGTCAAGTCTGTCACGAATTTCAATTACTCTTTGAATTGCAAGTGCAAAGTTAGCAATTTCAGTTCGTTTATCAGAACTTTTGCGGTAATACAATGCACCACGTTGATAATCCCATTCGTAGTCCCCAAGTTGAATGGTGACACCTGGATATTGAACATTTGCTGCCACCTTGTTAGATGGAGGAATGAGTGCAACTGCTGTAGCAATGTTAGATATGCTATCAGTTGTATCCAATACGGGACTTGTTAAGTGGGCGTTGGACGGGTTAGTGACGTTCACTTTTGCTGCGTCCTTTGTTGATGTTTTTAAACTATCAAAATAGCCCTTTGTGACCTTATGTTTATTTTCTATATATGTTTTCACTACAGGATTATTAGTTTTTGATAATCCTGTAGTATTAGGAACTATAGAAAATACGGTATTCTTTTGAACCGGTTGTGGTTGTTTAGCGGTCTTAGAAGCTGAATTTCTTCTCCATTCCTCTTTTTTTTCAATGCCTTTTTGAAGCATTTTAGTTAACAGTGTTTCATACATTTGTATACCTCCTTAAAGAGAATAATTTGTGAGCCAATTCGCTCATGAATCATCCTAACTGATTTATTAAAATTACATAAGGAACGATTTATTTTTAATTTTTAGATAAAATGAAATAAAAATGAAGCAAGGGCGTATACCCTTGCTTCATTTAGAATTTTCTTATGAGGTTATTTTCAATAGTTATAAGTGAACTTTCATAAAGATAGGTTACAAAATCCTTATATTGTTCAAGCTTTGTTCCAAATGGTTTATAAAAGTAATATTGTGGTTCTGTGGAGAATAAAATGGTTGTTATTATGGGCTCAAATAAAAAGCTTTTAAGGGTTTTCATTAAGAGATTGGTCTGAATCGAGCTATTTGACGAGGGAAATAGAATGTTTTTATAGAGCGTTTCGTTTATATTTTCATTCATATTGTTTTGGCTTGCTGATGTAAACTTTCGTGGTGATATTTGATAGATGAAATATAGGAGCTTTAGTGAAATTAGGTAAGCTTGTTTGACCTGTAAATTCATATCATTGCTTGGTATGTAGGTTTGCGTAGTATTGATGGTATCAATGATGTAATAGCTAATATGCCGTTTATGTAAATTAAGAAAATTGATGAAGTCTTTAATAGTGGTATCATCAGTTTCGTTAGTGATATATCTAGCTAGTTTTCTATTGTTGCTACAAGTAAAGTTGCTAAGATTAATATATACATTTGGGGGGAGTGTCGAAGTATTTTGGTCTTTAAGCAGTTTAGTTAATTCTAGAAAGGATACATCAAGGAGTGGTTGTAATTGCTTTACTGTATTAATATAGTTTAATTCTTTCTGGTAGGCACGTGTTACTTCTAACTTGGCAACAACTGTAGAGAACCGATTTCTTAGTGACCAAAATTGGTTTTTCTCATCCTGCTTATCAAAAGATTTAGTAATATCGGGCATTTGTTCTAAACCATACTCATATGGGTATATTGATAGTATGGTTAAGCAATCTGTTAATATTCTAAATCGGTTTATAATGAATGAGATATTGACGCTACTATCATTGTTATTGTGGGAAAACAATGGATAAAGCCTACTTATATAGCTACTTTCAATGAGTTCAGACCAATCTCCTGGCCTATATCCTAGTTCAGAGTTAGAATCCGATATAGTTTTAGGCGGCCAAAATTTAAAATCACTCCAACGCCAATTTTGGGTGAATATTAATTTGCCAAAGTTCATACTGACTTTGCCTTCAGGTCCGTGTCCAAGACTACTTTGCTGACTTGGTAAAGCAGACCAAGAGTCTTTATTGAAAAATATGAAATTCTTTACTATGTTTAGTGGAGTTATAAATGATGTTTCTACTCTTGCTAATAGTAATAATGTTGAGAATTCTTGCGTTGTGGTTATAGCATTGTTAAAAAGGAGAATGGCATGGAATTGCTCTCCTAAGTTTGTATGTTTAGCACTATTTTGTAAGTATGCATCTAAGATTTTTTGGATACTAATTTTACCTTTTTTTGCATTTTCTACATTATAGATACATTCATCTAATGATATTGTGTGAGTGTTGTTGGAAATTTTCTTTTGTATTTGTGTCTCAAGATGTTGTAAATGATATTTTCTTAGTAGTATAAGTAATGCAATGATGGATCCTACATAACTTTCTATATCATAAGATTCATAGTTAGATTTCGGTTGTAATACTGCATCAATTAAGTCGAAAGAATCGTTAGGATGAGGATTTCTTTGTTTCGACTTTTGTTTTTTTATTTGGTTTTCTCGTTTTAAGCGTTCTTCATATTTTTTATATCGTTCGTTATTGATTACTCGAATTGTAGCAAGCGGATTTTTGCCTTTGAGCGCTTCTAGGTAGTCTACATCTAATTCGTTGTAGATCAACTTATAGAGTCTGTTTAGGTAAGGAACTATTTTTTTGCTTAGCCATCCTTCACTTTTGGGGAAGAGGGTTTGAAACGTGCTATTATAAATCCCATCTATAGACTGTATGTTAGGGGATTGTAATACCGTATTTATATCCGAGGCAAAAAATGTTTCAATAGTTACTATATTTTGATTATCATCAACCAAGTCAACGCTGTGTAGTAGCCCAATCTTTTTTAATAGTAGGGTAGGTACTTGTAATGTTGATATCATGGTTTCATTATCATTAGTCGAGCTAGTTATTTTATATTCTGTGACTAGTAAGTGGCATCTTAATGATTGATACCAGAGAATTGATTTTGAAGTTGGCCTCTCTATCAATTCTAAGTGAATGGACTTTTCCATATTGGTATACATAATAGTATTTTTATTAATAACTTTTTTTTGTATTTCACTCATATTTGTCCTATGTCCTGTCTTAAAGTTGATTTGTTTAAAATAAATAAAATATATATATTTTTACATGTTTTATATGGAGAAAACGTATTAAGACAAGACAAAAGACGGCTTTTTTTAGTAAGACGGTATAGTTATAAGGCGACTTTGTTCGAAGATTTATTGTATGCCGCAGAGGGGCGGCATACAATGCCGGCCCTCTTTGTTGCATGCAATAAATGTTCGGACAAAAAGCCTTAGTGGTTAATGCTATCTATATAGTAAAGTGCTCAAAACTTAGTAATGTCTTGACTAATACAGTATATGTAGAGTCTCTACTCATATTCGTTAAGATTTAATATTTCAATTATATAATATAATTTTGATAGCATATATAGCTATTCCTTAAGGTTAACCCCTAGGTGCATTGACACCTAGGGGTATTTTTTATGGGAGGATTTGTATGATCAAATATTACCAAAACACATTCCTGTTTATCAGTAAGCAACAGTCAGCGTTACAGCCATTACTGAAATCCTTACAGTGGGCTTTCAGAAACCAAGTCGAGCGTTTAGATGTTCCTCTTATTCGTATGGGTATGTTAGCCAATATGCTTTCGGACAGTCGAAAACATAGCATCATTGATTATGATCTCTATCAGCATAATCAAACAAAGGAATATATTTTACGCATTCATACGGAAAGCGAAGGCGGTACACACTCTATTGATATGGAATATTGTAGAGTGTATTTGTCCCCTGATATTAAATTATATTACGTATCAGAAGAACGCTCTGAACTGACCTATATTAATACAGATACATCGCATGTATACTTACCAATTCGATTCAAGATTGAATTATACATCGATGAAACCTATGATATTAACTATTTTCTAAACCTAACTACTTTACAAAGATTTTTAGTGACGACATTTCCTTCGCTACATATTGATATCTTCGATGGTATTAAAGCGATTCGCTCTAAAATCAATCGTCATATTAAATCGCTAAATACTAATAATTGGTGTCAAATTTCCAGTTATGAATCAAAATAATTTATTTCTATACAAGGAGAATCTATTATGAATACTACAGTTGAAGCTATGTTAACAGAAATTTTGCCAAAGGCATCCGTTCAAGAGTTAGTGGAACGTTATGGAGATCCATATGATGCATTATTCCATGCAGAAGAATCTGAGTGGTATGATGCACCAGGTATGGGGAACCGTGGCATTGCCAAACTACGTGCCATCAAATCTATCATTAAGAATGTGCAAAATAGGCCTCGTAAAGCCCCTATTAATGTGGGACGACCTATTGATATCTATAAAGCTATGTCAGATATGCAGTACTTTGAAACAGAACACGTACGAGTGCTATATCTTAACGCCAGAAACCACTTAATTAAATCAGAGGACATTTCTATTGGTGATGTAACAACAGCCTCTCTAGATATTAAATGTATTTTCTCTTCTGCCGTTCGTCTGAAAGCCTGTGGGATTGTCATTGTCCATAACCACCCTTCTGGTGATTCCCATCCAAGTGAATTAGATATTCGTTGTACTAAACGAGTTGCTGAAGCAGGTAGACTATTTGATATTCCAGTACTAGACCATATCATCATCGGACATGGTGAATTTCATAGTATGAGTGAATGTGGACAAGTATAAGGAGGATATGATTATGCCAGCAAAACGATTTATTTGCCCTAATGGAGATGAAATTAATATGTATGAATGCTTATTACGATGCCCACAAGGTACGAGATGTATGTTTTTACCTACATTACGAGCGGTGGCTACTTCACTAGAACGTAATTTAACCAAACCATCTGTTACCGAATTATTAAGTGGTACTCGCGAGTTATATCTCAAAAAGATTACTGAATATGCCGTAGATCCACAAAAGCAACTATATGCTTTACATGGTTCAGCTGTGCATACGATTACAGAACGTCATACTAGCGGTAATATGCTTTCAGAAGAACGCTTAAAAAATACCACCACGACAGGGCAATTTGATTTATATGGGCAAGTGTTATCTAATACGGATACTACGCTAGGTGATTTAAAAATAACAAGCTCCTATAAGCTTATGAAAGCATTAGGGTATTATAAAAAAGATGTTGAAACTGGTGAAGTATATAAGACGGGAGTAAAAAAAGGCCAACCTAAAACACGAAAAGAATTATTCACAGATGGAGTACGTCATGTGTTAGATTGGGCCTTACAATTGAATTATTACAGATTATTGTTAGAAGAAGAAAATTACACCGTATCGTCTATGGTGATTCAGGCCCTTTGTCGTGATACAGGGCTACGTATTGCCGCTGAACGAGGTATTACAAAGCCGTTATATCTTATCCCTATCAATCCAATCAGCAATCATTGGTTGAAACGATATATGGAAGCTAAAGCAAAACGGCTACAACAAGCCATAGAAACAGGTGTAGTGCCAAAGAAATGTAGCCAACGTGAAACTTGGCATGGTAAAAAATGTGAAGGTTATTGCGCTGTATCCGCTCAATGCAAAGCGATTGAAGCAGCACAACAAGTTAAGTCAGCATAATAGAAAGGAATCATTATGACCCAATACTGCGGTATTATTATTACGGAGACAGATCTCTATGTATCTGTGGTAAAAAGAATACAAAATAAAATTAAGGTACTAGATCGTTATATATGTAAGCGTGGACAATCGCTCATTTCAGATTTGGCAGTCATTCATAGTAAAAATAAACACACCCCTACACTTTACTCATTAGCCTATACTGAAATTCCACATCTTATATTTAATAAAGTCAGCTCTAATACACCTTTACAAGATGCATGGAAGCAAAAAGACGAGCTTACATCAGCACAAGATAATCAATATACATACCAATTTATATTACCCACTATAGATAACCAGGAATGGTTGTATATGGTGGGTATTTCTCAATCTAATATATCTGAATTACAATGTGCCGAAAAACAAAATCATATGGACATTGAAGTTGTTTCCTACTGGCCAATACCACTATTAGACTTACATAAAAATCATAGTAAACCTACGCTTCTACTCATTGAGGAAAATAGTAGAGTTACAGGATACCTATGTAGTGGAACTGTCATTGTCGCTACAATCAACTGGAATCGATATACGGAAACACCCAAAGAGCTGATACAACGATTGCTAAAAGAATCACCTATTACATTACAGGATACACTCGAAATTCAAGCGTATTTGAGCGAAAAGACATATCCTTTGTGGAAAGATCTAATATCGCAATATGGTGAGGTTAACCAGTCAACAATTAATGACGTCTTAAATCATTTTACATATCGTTGGGATGGTGATGTACATATGGATGCATCTGCCGGTCTAAGTTATTATTTAGCACGATCTGGTGTGCAAGCGGAGGAACAAAAATGACGAATACAGCATTATATGAAAAGCTATCACTTGCTATGAAAAGTTGTAGCTACATTGAAAAAACAGGTGAAAATACCTTTCATGGGTATTCTTACGTTACTAGTAGCGATGTGTTAGAGCGTGTAAACGACGCTCTTACAAGTGTAGGTCTAATTACAGCTGTTACCCCTACCCTTCTTGATTTACGAGAGGTACAAACAGCCAAAGGTAATATTGATAAGCATGCTACAATTAGCGTTACTATATCCATTATTGATGTAGAGACAGGTGAATCTGTTCAAATTAGTGGTATTGGCTCAGGGCAAGATAGTGGTGATAAGGCCATCATGAAAGCTGAAACAGCGGCTATAAAATACGCTTATATGCTGAGTTTCTGTATTGCTACTGGGGATGACCCAGAAGCTGATAATAATACAGACCTTGATACACAAACTGTGTCACCGCCGAAGGCACCTATTTCTAGAAAGAAAGAAATCTCTCAGCAAACTATGGCTACTGATGATTTACATTGTACAGATTGTGGATGTGCTATATCCAGTAAAGTATCTAGTTACTCCAAACAACGTTACCATATGCCTTTGTGTATGAACTGCCAGAAGAATCATCAATCTGTAGCATAATTCACTCCATTATACTTTGAAAGGGGGTGAGATTATGGATCCAGTTATTACACGAATTATTATTGAAGCTGCTGCTACAGCTTTGCTTTACTTAATTGCAGATGATTAATATATGAGCCATGTCGATAATACGACATGGCTCAATTTTTTTTGTTTTTAGTATAATATGCCTTGTGCTTATAGTATATTTTTCATATTATAGAAAGATTGGTAGTATTTTCGTATAATATAAAAGTAACAAATATAAAAAAGTGGTAGTATAAGAATTTGATTTATAGAATTTGAACTAGTAGGATTTGTGGATTTTTTAAATTTTCTACGTAGGAAATAAAGTGTTCATTCGAAGTTATGTTGTTAACTTATGTGGTTACTAAACATATTACTGTAGAATCTGGAGGAAGTTTTTGTGACTAAGTTTACGGTTATAGATTTATTTTCTGGCGCAGGTGGTTTATCTAAAGGTTTTTTAGATGCAGGATTTGAAGTGCTTCTTGGTATTGATAATGATAAAGCTGCTTTAAGTACATTTGAGTTGAATCATGATGGTGCTAAAGCTTTATCGTTGGATTTGGCTGATCCAAAAACATTTCAGGAAATTAAACGTATTATAGGTGATAAAAACTTAGATGTTATTGTTGCCGGCCCGCCATGTCAAGGGTTTTCGTTGAGTGGACCAAGAAATTTTGATGATGAAAGAAATAAATTGTATTTAGCTGTTATCGAAACTGTTCAGATTTTTAAACCTAAAGCGTTTGTCATAGAAAATGTTCCGGGAATGGCAACTTTGTATAAAGGTGAAATCAAAAATGAAATTTTGAGGCGTTTTGAGAAATTAGGATACAATATCGAATGTAAGCTTTTATGTGCAGCAGATTATGGAGTTCCACAAGTTAGAAAGCGACTCATATTTATGGGAATAAGAAAAGATATTGGTATACCTAAATTTCCAGATGCTATTTTCAATCCTGAAAGTTATGTGTCATGTCGAGATGCAATTGATGATTTACCATCGAGGGAGAATGAAATAGGCTTAGATGTAGATAAATATATAATGCCACCGAAAACAGACTATCAACGTGTTATGAGAGCTAACTGTGATGTTTTGCGTAACCATGTTGGAACAAAACATACTAAATTAGTTCGAGATACTATTGCATTAGTACCTGAAGGTGGTAATTATAAAGATCTGCCTGATGGATGGGGGCAGAGTCGTAAATTTAATGAGGCATGGACTCGTTATGATGGTAATAAGCCATCAAAGACTATTGATACTGGCCATAGAAATCATTTTCACTATAAATATAATCGGGTCCCTACAGTAAGAGAAAATGCAAGATTACAGTCATTTCCTGATGATTTTGTTTTTTTAGGAACAAAAACTCAGCAATATAGACAGGTTGGGAATGCAGTACCACCTTTACTTGGTTTCTCAATTGCTAATGAATTAATTAAAATTTTAGAGAAAGAACCTAAGTGATGAGTGTACGAGTAAAGACAATAAAATCAATAGATTTATTCGCAGGATGTGGTGGCCTAATGGAGGGCTTTGAAGCATCAAGGCTTTATACAACTTTAGCAGCCGTAGAATGGGAGAAAGCTCCTTGTGAAAACTTAAAAAAACGACTAGAGGAAAAATGGCAATATAAAAATGCTGAAGATATTGTTTTGAGGTTTGATATACAACGAACTCAAGAGCTTTTTTCTGGATGGTCAGATGAGGATTATGGTACATCTAAAGGTTTAGATTATATTATTGAAAAAAATAAGGGGATAGATGTAATTATTGGTGGACCTCCATGTCAGGCATACTCTATAGCGGGACGAGTTAGAGATGAACATGGTATGAGGAATGATTATCGAAATTATTTATTTGAAAGCTATTTAGAGGTGGTAAAACGGTATAGGCCTAAACTGTTTGTATTTGAAAATGTACCTGGTTTATTGAGTGCTAAACCTGGTGATAGATATATTGTAGATATTATTAAGGAAAAATTTGATGAAGCTGGCTATCAAATCTTAAATGATTTAAAGAAGGCCACTATAGATTTTACTGAATATGGAGTCCCTCAAAATAGAAAAAGGATTATTATTATAGGATTGGATAAGTTTTCTTTTCAAAGTAGTGAAAAATTGCTTGAAGAATTCTATAAAGAAATATTACCTCGATATAAAAGCCAAGAAGTTTCTACAGTTAGAGATGCAATAGGGGATTTACCTAAATTATTTCCGATAAACTATGATATTAAATTTAAGGGGAAAAGAACTTCTTATACTTTGCCAGAACCATTTGTTTGTAATCATATTGGTAGATGGCATAGTGAAAGAGATAAAAAGGTATTTAAACTTTTAACACAAGATATAGAAAGTGGTAGAAATGAATATACTTCTACTCAAAGTTTAAGAGCTTTATATAAGGAAATAACCGGTAGAGATTCTAATGTTCATAAATATTATGTGCTTCGATGGAATCAGCCTAGTAATTTGATACCAGCACACTTATACAAAGATGGATTAAGGCATATTCATCCTGACTCTCAACAAGTAAGAACTATTACAGTTCGTGAGGCTGCAAGATTACAAACATTTTCTGATGATTATATTTTTTTAGGTAGTAATACAGAAACCTATAAAATGATTGGGAATGCTGTACCACCATTATTTTCACAAAAGTTAGCACTAGCAATAAAGGAGTTTTTAGAGAAGTATAGCAATATAATTTAAGGGGGATAAGTTATGGTGTACTCTGCAAAAAATGCTAAAGATACGTTTTTAGAATATATAAGTGTAGAATCAGAAAAAATAAAATATATTGATGATACAAATAATCGAGGATTAGAAATCAATCTACCTAATGGAGAGGTATGCGTTATTTTTTTGTATCCAATTAGTCATAAGGCAGATGATTCTAAAAATTTTTTTGATACACGTGATAGTGGTGCGAGAGAGCGTGATCTTGCGTGGAGTTATGCGTTAAAACATGAGTTGAAGTATTTTTGTTTTGCAGTAAACAATCAAGTTGGACGGTATCAGGATTTTATTTTTAGCCTAGAGTGCAATGAATCTGTTATTTCTGAAGTATCTGGAACTTTGAATGGTAAAAGAAATGGATCAGGTACACAAGTTGTAATTCCTAATGATTGGGCGCCTCAACAAGCTTTCCATAGAATAAAAACTAAAAATAATTTTTATATAGCTGCAATCAGGAAAGATTATATATTTGACTATATGCAAATCTTTGATAATCGCCCATATATGGATCGATTCAATGTCGATTTAGAATACACTGCAGTAGCTGAACCTATTTGGAATGAAGCTCGCCAACGTATTTTTTTTGGTGCACCGGGAACGGGTAAATCTTATTCTCTCAATGAAGCAGCTAAATCTCTAGTTAGTAATAAAAGTGATCATATTGAACGTGTAACATTTCATCCAGATTATACGTATGCTAATTTTGTAGGCTCTTATAGACCAGTTATGAAACAAAGTGATATAGTATGCTCAGATGATGATTCTAAAGAAATTTTTTCAGTTTTAAAAGATACTACTAAAACAACGCAAGACAAATATGATGCATTATATGAACGTTTTAAAAATACTGGTAACCTAACAAGAATTCCAATGATATTGGGATTATATTCTGATGATGAGTTTGAAACTAGAAAAGCTGATGGGACTAAAACATCTGATAATAATTCAGTTGAGCGTAACCATGGACGTGCCTTAAGAAAATATGTACAGTTGCTGTCTGAAGAATCTTGTAAAGAAAAGATTGCTTATGAGTATGTGCCAGGGCCGTTCATACGACTTTTAGTTAAAGCGTTACAAAATCCAGCTGACCCTTATGTGCTGATTGTTGAAGAAATTAATCGTGCTAATGTTGCAGCTGTATTTGGTGATGTATTTCAATTATTAGATCGAAATAACGTTGGAGAAAGTGAATATAGTATAACTACGACAGCTGATATGCGAGCCTATTTACAGCGTGAATTAGGTAAAGATAAAGATGTTACTACTATAAAGATACCATCAAATTTGTTTATATGGGCAACTATGAATAGCGCCGACCAAGGTGTATATCCAATGGATACGGCCTTTAAACGACGGTGGACTTTTTCGTATTATGGTCTTGATGATGAAGAAACCAAGTTATCTGATGTCGCTACAAAACCACAGTTTACACTTGGGAAATCAAGTAAATTAATTGCTTGGAATAGTTTGCGCAAGGCAATTAATGATGAGTTATCTACAGATACTTATAATATCAATGAAGATAAACTGATGGGGCCGTTTTTCTTGAAAGAAGAGGCATTGAAGGACAATACTAGCTTTAATGAGGCCTTTAAAAATAAAGTGTTAATGTATTTATTTGATGATGTGGTTAAACAAAAACGTCGCTCTTTCTTTAGATGTGAAAATAGTAACCGTTACTCGTCTGTTTGTAATGCCTTTGATTTGGATGGAATAAAGATTTTCCCAGATGGAGTTATTAATTCTAAATGGTTGCAAGAAGATGAACCTGTAACAAGTGAAGATCGCGAAATAAGGGTTGCAGAGGTATGAAATCAGTTTATATTCGTGAATTAAGACATTATACAAAAAATGAGTTGTCAAATTTGTTCTCTGAAATAGACTCGAATCAATTGACTGTATTTATTAGAAAGCTTAGGGCTTATGGTATTTTAAAGTCAGTTAAAGGAGACTCTGGAAACTTAGATTTAACGGATCTTGTTTCACTTGATGAGTTATTACTTGATGGGATTGATGATAATAATACCTCGTATTATATATTTAATTATGTAGGCGTTATTTATATTGATGGGTATTTATTGTGTTGTTATCCAAAGTATTTATTTGCATATGATTATATCGAGGATAAAACTAAGTGCAGACAGTTGCTTAAACAAGTTCTTAAGGTTTTACATCGATATAATACTAGTAGTCAATCTGTTCAGCTATATAGTATGGATAATCAATCCTCATTTGTTAGTAGGCTATCAATGATTGTTGCTTTATTAGATGACTATTTTCAAAATGGTCTATATTTTAATACACAAAATATACATGAATTGAATGGCGATGGTGAGATTAATTGGAATCGAACAATTAATTTTACTCATCCATTATGGCAAGAAGGAGATCCTTATTATTTTAATTTCTGGACACGACGTAATACGATTGATGATAAAAGCTTTATTCAGCGTATTCATGAATGTTTACTTACTGTATGTAGTCGCGAGCTTGAGGAAATATCTCTACTTGAGTTGTTAGATATAAATGGTGTTTATTTGACCGAGTTTTCCTTAAATGATTTAGGAACCCGTGATTATCTTCTTTATCGTATTACTAATGAGTTAAATACAGAGTTTAATTCGCGCAAACAATATGTATTGAAGCTTATGGGCGCATTGTTAAAGGACTCTTCTGCTATGAGCGAAGAGGATAGTATTGATTTATTTGGTACGACTAGTTTTAACTTAGTATGGGAGGCTGTTTGTGCTGATGTTTTTGATAATAAACTGACAACCCCTTTATCTGACTTGCCTTTATTATCAACAGTTAAAATACCTCCGAATAAGTTAGGCGTTAAGCCTAGAACATTAAAAGATCTAATAGACCGTCCTATGTGGACATCTATAGATGATGCTGTTGCCTTTTCTGATACATTAAAACCCGATTTAATATCTGTAGAACGAAATGAAAATGTATGCTCCTTTGTTATTTTAGATGCTAAGTATTATACAATGAGGATTGGAAGCAATAAAGTTGAGGGGCAACCCGGTGTTGGAGATGTGACTAAACAATATTTATATCAATTAGCGTATAAAGACTTTATTGAATTAAATGAAATTCAAGAGGTTAAAAATTGTTTTTTGATGCCTACTGAAAAAGATGAGATTGTTAGTGTAGGTAATGTTCAAATGGAGATGCTTGGTAAAGTGGGATTGGAAAAAATTCAAGTACGAAAACTTCCTGCATCAAGAATGTTTGACTATTATCTTCAAAGACGAAAGATACCTACTAGTGTATTAAATTTATAATCATTGGTAAAATTAAAAGCTCTATGATATGCATCATGGAGCTAGTGCAAAGTGTCATTCGATAGCATCTAAAAATATAGTGAATTATACAATTATATATGCTAGCAAACTGAAACAGATGCTCAGAACTAGCATGAATACTTGATAGTTATGCAGTTTCCTAAACTGCGTGTCACTGGTTCGATTCCGGTTAGGCGCACCAGTATAATAGAAGCGGTATAAAGTGTATATACACCTTATACCGTTTTTTATTTGCCACAAACATCCATTGAGCAGGATTTCTATATGCTGATATGGAATTTATTAATATAGTTTGATTATATGTATTTCTATTCAAGGGCTAGTTACGTCAAATATAAGGGTTATAGTAGAGGGGGTGAAAATATGGTTCTAGAAAATAAAAACTCTTTCTATTTAAATGGTGCCTTATTTCTTTCTACGATGGGCAGTACCGCGACAACGCTTGGTTTTATAACGTATATTTTTAATACGACTCACAGTGCTTTTAATACAGGAGCCATTACTATAGCTACATTATTAGTTGGTATGGTATTAGGTCCGTTTTTAGGGATTTTAGTAAAAGAAAAGGGCCTCATGTGGTCTATGGTAGTTCCTGAAATTCTTTCCGGGATGATATTATCGATTTTTATTCTTATCGATAATATTTATTTAGTCTATATCATAGCGTTTCTTATAGGATTTAATAATAAGATTTTAGGGATTGCTCGACTTTCGTTTGTACCTAATATTACTAATGATTTAGTCAAGTTCAATGCTTTACTACGAGCTATTAATCGTTGTGCAATGATAAGTGGATCTTTATTATTTAGTATTATTATTAATTACTCCTTGACCATGGTATTTGTCATTGATGCTATTACATACATTCTATCAGCATATTTACTTTACCGATTAAATAAAAGTGTAGTAGTACCAATTATTGTTGAGGTTCAAAAGACTGTTAAAGAGCGCATATATGATAAAGCTAAACTTTTAGTAAAGGGGTATAAGTTATTATTTTTAAATAAAAAGATAAATTTTATTGTGTACTTAGGCATACTAACTAGATTATTTTATATTTGTATTCCTATTATGTTATTGATTTTTATTAAGGATACATTACATTTATCTGACAGTGAGTATGGTTATACACAAACTATATCTAGATTCGCTTCCTTTATGGTTTTTGGATTGTTAGCTAAATACCTTGCTATAAACTTGACTAAATCTTTTAAACCCTTGTTATTCTCTCTTTTCGCCCTATATGGAATTAGTATTTGGGGGATAGGTTATGTAACAAGCATTGAGAACCTTTATATCGTTTATAGCTTATCAGAAGTATTGCTCTTTACAGCTGTTGTTTTAGTTCATGCATATATACAGTCCGTATTTTCTCAGGATGAATTAACATTAGTAAGTGGTTCTGTTAGCACAGGATTTTCTATTGGATCCATCCTATCGATTACTATATTTACAAACTTAGCTAATATAATACCAATACATGATATATTTTATATATGTGGTTTAGGTATAGTAGTAAGTACAGTTTTTATAATGAGCATAAACAAATTTTCGTGTCAAAATCAGTGTACATAGCGGAGAGTCTATATGAGCTTTTACAATTGGATCCAAGAAAAACTGTTCGATAACTACGAAGAATGGCGTTTGAAGAGCCCCGATTATAATGGGAACGGTTTTAACATAGTCGGAATAGATAACACCTTAAAGGCCATGCATGATGGATTTTTCATGTATATAGAATTGTATCCACCTCATGCCATCGATGGTTGCACTGCGATGAAAGCGCGTGTAGGAAAAACATCGGATACAGTAGATATATTCTTAGATATCGATAATAAAACCTATCGTATGGCAGGTGTAAGTTATCCTGATGCGGTACAGATGATGCGGGCTTTTGTGAAAAAACGTCGTTTGCCTGACCGTAGTTTGTTTGTAGAAACAGTAAAAATAGATGTTAAACAAATTAAGTCAACTTTTGCAGAGTTAGCCACGCTATTACTTGGCGATGCGAAACAAGCTAAATCTTTCATGCCCAAGGTAAAGCTAACATCCATAGACGATATAGAAGATGATTGGTGGAATCTCTATGAAAAATTGTTGTCTAAGGGCCGTGTTGTAGAACTATCTTTGAAGATTGAATTAGAGGACTTTTTGTGTGGCGTGCAGAAGTTAATTACTGATAAGAATCTAGTTATTGATACCGCGGCATTAGATGAAGCTCAATGTATTATGGACTGGTGTGCACATATTAATGCTACATGGAAAACGCATAAGTTAGTAGGCATGGATGTTGGCACAGATACCTTTGTGCTCATGGTGCTTTCAAATGAGGAATTCGAAACAGCCCAAGAACTAGCAAAAGAACTATTACATAGAATCGATGTAGCTGAACGTTTGTGATATAACCAGTTTACATCGTATAAATGTGATGAATAGGAGAGAGTCATATGAGCTTTTACAATTGGATTCAAGAAAAACTGTTTGATAATTACGAAGAATGGCACATAAAGAGCCCTGATTATAATCGGAACGGTTTTAACATAGTAGGAATAGATAATACCTTAAAGACTATGCATGATGGATTTTCTATGTACGTGGAGGTATACCCACCTCATGTCATCGATGGATGTACAGCCATGAAAGCACGTGTAGGGAAAACACCGGATGCAGTAGATTTATTCTTAGATATAGATGGCAAGACCTATCGTATGGCAGATGTAAGTTATCCTGACGCACTGAAGATGATGCGGGCTTTTGTGAAAAAACGCAGAGTACCTGATTGTAGTTTGTGTGTAGAAGCAGCGTATCTAGATATCGATCAGATGAAACTGACATTTACAGAGTTAGCAACGTTGTTGCTAGGCGATGCTAAACAAGCTAAATCGTTTATGACGGAGACTAAGTTGCGTTCCATGGAAGAATTAGAAGATAGCTGGTGGAACCTCTATGAGAAACTAGTCTCTAAAGGATATGCCGTAGAGTTAGACTATAAATGTGAACTAGAGGATTTTATTTATTATGTACAGAAGTTAATACATAACAAGTCTTTAGATACTAGCGAAAATCTAACTATTGATACAGCAGGATTAGATGAAGAACAATGTATTATGGACTGGTGTGCACATATTAATGCCACATGGAAGACGCATAAGTTAGTAGATATGGATATTGGAACAGATAGCTTTGTACTTATGGTACTTTCAAATGAGGAATTTAAAACAGCCCAAGAATTAGCAAAAGAACTATTACATAGAATCGATGTAGCTGAACGCTCATGATATAACAGAAATTATGATGAGTAGTGTGATTATAATGTAGGAGTGAGTCATATGAGTATTGTACGTCTACCAGAATATGAAGCAGAGTTTGAGCCGGAAGTATTTGAAATTTATGCATTGCCGCGTAGCGATGCGAATGGGGCTAGTCCTTATTTAGATAAGTACCATAGACCATTAGTGTCCACCGATGCTATCCTAGATACTCGAACTGGCGTGCTTGACCGTAGCGAAGGCATTTTGACATGGATTATAGAGGGCCTTGATGATAGATGGGGTTATTCTTTTGAGCCGCACGGTGTCTATAAATTATTAGTTAAGAAAGCTAAGCTCATAGAGGATTTAGGCTATATGCGCCCCTCTTGGAATAATCGCTATTATGTGCTCGAGGTGTTAGAGGAACATGCTAAACATAGCGAGTTAGAGGCGTTGTCAGCTTATTTGAAAACCCCTAAATACTTTCATACTGACAGGGGTGACTTCCTGTTAAATCGAGAGTATCAATATTACACAGCGAGAATTGATGATTATGCATTCACCCTTGATGTAGACGAGGGTTCTGATGAAAGCTGTACCGTAGCGTTGTCGGCTTTCAATACAATCGATAATTTCAAAGAATTTGAACAACGAATTAGTACCTATATTAGTGAGACCTTATTAGATCTTGCTAATGATTGGCTCGACAATGATGACCAAGACCCGATTACGGCAGAAATATTTGCCAAGCGTATTACTATGGGCGAATTGGCGTTCCGCAATGATGGCACCATAGAGGTTTATTATGACGATGACGATATTTTCTGGGGACACTGCATCATAGCCAATATTGATGCGGAGGGGAATCCTGTACATGCGGATATTGCAGGATAATCAATTAATGGAGAGTCCTAATGAGAAAATCGGAATTAATGACATTGTGGAATGTTGAAAGCTGGACTGTAGAACCGCATGGGGTTTACTTTGTAGCCCGTCAATTAGCGGCCGATGGAGTAGCAAATCACGAAGATCATACAATAGAGACTCAAGTAGAAAATGTAGAACAAGCCTTCAAAAGCTTCAATATTAGCTGCTCTGGTTATACAGAAGACGAGATGCTTTCACTAACATTTTGGCCACAGTTATATGCTAAATTAGATGAATTAGACCGAGTGGCACAGAAAATCATCCAAAAGGAGATGCCTCCAGATGATCCTGTGGTGCTAAAACTAACAGATATTATGCTAGATACATCCGGCTGCTATGGCGCATTTGCACTAGGTTATGATATGGGCGAATCGACCGCGGGACAACTATATGTATTAGTATCTTTTGATGAAAATTTTACGGCTCGACAAGATGTTATATATGAAACGCTCTAGAGTACTTGTTAGCAATGGAGCTGTTTGTATAGCTGAGTTAAGCTGAGAGTCTATTGGATGTTAGTATGGCAAGGCTTAACTATCAATATAAATAATAAACAGGAGAGAGACGATGGAAAATCTGTATAAAGAATTAAGAAGCTTTTTTGCCAATGATATGGATCTAAATGATTTATTTGATTCCGAAGCTATCATCTGGATTGACTGGCGCGAGTATGACGAAGATGTGGTGAATTATTTTAATGATATGATGGATGAGCCTATCAATATTCAAACGGTTAGTAATGGCAAGCCCTATGGTGACGATATTGTGCTAAAAAAGGGCGATAAAGAGCTGCAAATTCCTTACGGTGATGAGCAAGATCGAGATGTGACCATCAAATATTTCAACGACTTTATTAAGCCTGATTATGAGGTGCGTTGGTTTGTTGAAAGCCTTGGCAACGATACACTCGGATTTACCGTGCTTTCAGGGGCAGAATGGGCCAAATTAGACGATGAATTTGGGGCGGATACGGTTCGCTATTATTTTGAACCTATCGATTTTGAAAGCGACATGTTTAATCTAGGCATGGATGAAGTCTTTGCGTTGCTTGCATTACGAGAAAATAGTGAAGGCGTTAATACTCAATTTAGTACACAATTAGACTGGATTAGAATCATAAATAAAGAAAAGACCTTGGCTGAACAAAAAGAGAACGGACAAATTGACTTGAAACAATACATGGTCGCTAAAAAAGAACTACAACAGATTAAGGATGACTTTGTAGCAACCCATGGCGAGATGGAATAAGAGCTGTTGTCCTAAAGGAGATTCATATGGCTATTGACGGTGTGAAAATCATAGATAGTGATGATGGCCATGATATTTATAATGCCATTGTTGAACGGTACAAGGATGGTGTCAGTATTGATACCATAATTTCTGAGATTTTAAATGAGGAACAAAACTTTTGTACTGACGAGTTTTATACAGAGATTTATTGGACTGCTGTGGCCTATTCGTTGTGGAAGATAGGCCATCTACCGGATGTCGTCAAAGAGAAAGCCTTAGACATAATCGCTCAGGGTCCTCACGAGTTTTGGCTAGAAATTGATAGTAAGGCTCTTAAACAGCGTCAAAAGGTATTAGATAAGTTAGCAGTACAGCTACAGAGCGAAAATCCAAAGCCGTTTAAGGTTCGTAAATCTAAAACGAAGAGAGAACCTCATTTTAAGATGGGCGACGTATTAGCTGTTAAGTTTGAAAACGAGTATGGAGCTATATTCGTCTCTGACGTGGATCAAACACCGCGGAAAATCGAATATCATTTAGCCTGTACGCGGCTTTTACAAGAAGAAAAACCAACAATGGAAGAGTTTCTAAACAGCAAAATCGCATGCCGGAAAGATAATACAAATTTTGCTATCGATACAGACTGTTGGTTCAGTCATAAGGACTTAGGCTTGTTGCTAGATAACTTAGAAATCATTGGGGCGGTCGAACTCTATCCGTGTAAACTATGGAAACTAGCACCAGCAGGCACGCTGGAAGATATCTATGAGGAGATTACAGATAATCCTAGGGTTGGAAAACTGCGTCTCGTAGATACTTATGAACTGGTGAAAGAGGTTATTGAGAAATTATAAAGATAGATACATGAAAATGTAATTATAAAGGTATAACTAAAATGGATACAGCAATTCAAACATATATAGAAACTGTACAAGTCAACGATATACCGTGGCATCGGTTAACGACCACCTACGGACGTGCCACAGATTTCCCTGAGGCGCTTGATGTGTTGTGGAACATGGAAAGCATTGAAACTGTTGATGCGGCTGGTGAGGCGTTAGAACTCAATATTGAGCACCAATCAACGTTGTGGCATGCGACACCATTCGCGATGATTTTCTTGCTTCGTATTTTTAAGAAAGCTCAAGAAGCGAGCGCTCATAATGCGGTAGCGCAGTATTTAGCAGAACAATTGGTTGAGTTGTTTACTGTGATTGCTGAGTGCATTCGAGATGGTCTTATGCTAGAGCATGCAGATCCATTGCCGAACTTTGAGGATATGCTCAACGAAGAATACCTTTGGTCTGAAGAATATGATGAAGACAAAGACGTTCTTAGATTTGAGGAAGATGACGTATTCCCTGATGATTTATTCTTTAGCTTTTATTATTACTCCCTGCAAATACTTTTGTTAGCTATTCCGCTATTAGATACATCTGATGAAGGAGAGGCTAAATTGCTAGGATTAATTTCTGCTAATAGGAGCGTGTAAGATGGACTATTTAGATATATTGCGAAATGATGCCAAGTTAGCTGAAGATTTTGATACGCTATTCGATTTTCGTTTGCTAGATGCGTTGGAGGAACGTGATACTGCTGAAGGTCGCTGCACATTCTCTTTGCCGGGTATGGCATTTGCTGTAGATGGTGCTGGCGGTGAATATCATCTATTGGAGGATGGATCCATAGGTTATTGGAGTAGCGAGGGTGCTGCGGGCCGTTTGGCTGAAAGTATGGATGATTTGTTTCATTTGATTGTTTTTAGTATTTGTTGGCATGATTACTGTGACTCAAGTAAGTATGCTGATGTGGCAACACTTGAAGAATATGGTCAAAATAAGCAGTTGGACATTATCTCTTATTCGCCGATGGAACTTTGGGAACCCATTGTGAAAGCTTTGCATATGCCCATAGACATGAAACTTTCACCTGTTTTACAGAAATTCTATGATGCGGCGCATCGTGAATCTGTATATGCTTGCTATTTCCATGAAGATGATGGGAGCATTACGGAATCAGAACATCTATTTTTCTAGTGTGTAGAAGGATTTGTGAAAGGATTTAATTATGGGACTAATTGCTAATTATAGCTGTTTAAGCGATGTAAATTTAAAAGAGCTTAAAGCCATGGGCTCAGAAGAAGAGGAAATTCTTGAAAGTGTTGAAGAGTGGAATGACGACGATGAATTATTGCTTGATATCGACAAGATGTGGGATGTACTCCATTTTGTGCTAACTGGTGTGGGCACTGACCATAAAGACGATAAAAATCCTCTTAGCCAAGCGGTACTAGGCGTAATGGCTGTTGAGGATATATCAGACTATGTAGCATACACAGAACATAATTATTTAGCCAATATCGTGGCAGCTCTAGATCAATTTGATATTGAAAGTGCACTCGAATCTTTTGATATGAAAGCCTGCAAAGAAGCAGAATTGTATCCAAATATCTGGGACTATGAAGAAGAAGAGGAAGAAATCAAAGACGAAATTCTTCATAATTTCGAGCAAATGAACCGCTTTTATAAACAAGTGCTCGAAGCTAATGGGCATGTGCTTGTATCAATTTGCTAAGGTCGTTAAAATTTGTTGGCTATGAATCTAGTTATAGCCAAACTGATTATGCGACTGGCGAAGAAGAGGAATTGTAACATGGCAGTGTTAACAGAAAAGCAAATTAAATATGGCTTTGACTACTATCATAAGGATGACGCACGGCCTAAATCTGTTGTAGAGGTCTCTGAATATGATGGCGAAGATAAATTAATTATTAATTGCACACAGTTAGATGAAGGGTATTCTGCTAAAGATAAGAAACGTATTTGGCTAGAATGGTGTGATTTTCTGGTAAATAATCCAGACGCTTTTACAGAGCTTATGTTTTGTACAAGAATGCCACAGGACTTATTTGATGCGGTGTGTGCCCAACGTAGACTTAAAAAATTACATATAAAATGGGGTGTCTATCCAGATATTTCAAAATTAGAGAGCTTACAAGAACTAGAATATCTACACATTGGGTCCGGAAGAAGCGTATCGAGCTTAGAGCCTATTTCAAGATTAGTAAATTTAGTAGCTCTGTCGATTGAAAACTTTCAACAAATTGATGATTATGCGCCATTAGCTAATCTAAAACATCTTGAAAGTCTTGCCTTAGAAGGTGACTTCGCCGCTCCTAAAATTCTTAAGGTTCAATCCTTAGAATTTTTAC
>OKWK01000367.1_pt1 | contig 25440 bp, 24 predicted proteins | sample 1607181 | NCBI WGS metagenome assembly OKWK01 (sample SAMN07501053, study PRJEB24779) | human gut metagenome | isolation source: stool | host: human infant | place: USA: Pittsburgh, PA
GAGGGCATATCCATAACCATATTATTTTTAATAATGTTAATTACAAGACTGGTAAATGCTACCAATCTAACAAAAAAACTTACCATAAAATCAGGTATCAAAGTGACGAATTATGTAAAGAAAATAAGCTTTCAGTCATTGATGAATATTATGAAGCTTACAAAAGAAAATATAAAACTGCTGGTAAATCTTGGTACGAATATGAGCAATTTAATACATGTACTTCTTGGAAAAACAGACTTCAATTTGACATTTATCATTTGATAAAATAGTCTAAGGATTGGGACGATTTTCTAAAGAAAATAGCTGATCTTGGCTATGAAATTAAGTATGGCAAACACATTGCTTTTAAACCGAAAGATAAGCCGAGATTTACAAGATCTAAAACAATCGGAGAAGATTATACCGAAGAAAGGTTAAAAGAACGCATTGCAGAAATATCGTCTATTAAAACCCCTACTGTCAAAAAACGCATCGGCAATGTTATTGACATGAACACAAATGTTAAAGTAAAAGAAAGCAAAGGCTATGAATATTGGGCAACCAAACATAACCTTAATACAATGGCTGAGTCTGTTATCTTTCTCAGAGAACAAGGTATTAAATCCGTTAAGCAACTTGATGAGTACATCCAAAAATCAGCCGATGAAAGGCAAAATTTACAGGATAAAATCAAGGTTATTGATAAGGAAATACAGGAGCTTTCTGCTACTATGGAACAGGTTCATACTGTTAAAAAATACAGGGCGTACTACAGGGAATATAAGGCAAATCCGTCTGACAAGACATTTTTTGAAGAGTACAAAGCTCAGATTGCCCTATACGAAAATGCCCTTTCAGAACTAAAAAAGTCCCATTCAGAGCTGCCAAATTCAAAGGATATTTTAGATAGACTTGATAAATTGCAAGAAAAAAGAATACCCTTATGCAAGAGTATTCTTCTACCAAATCCGATATGAAAGACCTTTTTCAAATCAGAAAAAATTATGAGAAATATATGGGTAAGGAGATAGAGAGGTAACTGATTTCATTATAAATTACAAGAGAATTTTTCTAAAATTCTCTTGTAATTTTGCATAAATAAATTGTTTATCTAACTCTTTACTAATATGTAAATATTCAATAATATCATTCATAAAAGAGATATTATAAGTTGTATGAAGTCCATCCGTAAATGGAGCATCGCTTTCAATGACTATTCTATCAATCGGAATCATATTAATAATATTTTTTCCGTTTTGACTCTTTATCATCTGTTGATTTATGGAGAAAAAATATCCTCTAGATATTGCAATTTTTAAATCTCTTAAATTACCAGTGTACCAATGCAATATTACTCTTCCCTCAAATCCATCAAGAATCTTTAGGCAGTCCTTTTCTGCTTTTCTTGTATGAACACTTATTATCTTTTTTTTATCAGACTTACATAAATCAATAATCTGTTTAAATACTTCTTTTTGTTTTTCTATATTTCTAATATTTTTTACAGAATAATCCAAGCCAACCTCTCCAATATAACGTGTTGTTTGAAAGAATTTTTTAAAGGTTCTAATTTGGTCATTATATTGTGCCGCCAGTTCTGGATGAAATCCCAATGCTAATCTTATATATTTATAATTCCAGTTCTCTGCATAATATTTCTTATATAAATCTGGTAAATTAGTAACTGCAATCGTATAAGACTTCTTATCCTCAATATATTTCAAAACTTCATATTTATTTTTATATAAATCAAAGTGCATATGCATATCCATATAAAAATCAGTCATCCAATTCCTCCAAATATGTTTTTAATTCCTCCATACCTCTAATATACAAATTCGTATAATCTTCAATATTATCTTTTATTGCTCCACTAGATTGAATGGTCATAAAAGCGTACTTAGGATTAAATTTTCTTAACCCTAAACGATAAGAATTTAAACAGGTTCTAGAAACATTACCTCCAATGAATTTATTATCCCTATAAGAACTTTTATCTACAATACCTGCACGCATAACAGCTGCTTGTCTTATTACACAAGGCAAACAGTAACCACAATGTCGAGCTTCCTTTTCCTTTTGCATTCTACCATTATCTGGATGTGAACAAGACATTGTATTCTCTAAATTTTTTTTAACAAAAGGCTGATTTTTACAATCCAATAGCATTTCACCTTTTGTTTTGAATTGATATGGATTAACTAGCTTTACTTTGAGTTCAATTAAATCTAACAACTTTTGAAACAAACTCATATAATGCGGGTGTGTTGTTCTCGTGCTACTAGTACCTATTCGAGAAAATGTACTAGGAATATTTAGTGAAATAAATCCATTCTCTGGTATAATCAGATGAACTTGCTTTCTCAAACAAGATGCAACTGCTAATGCATGAGAGAAAAACATAAAAGAACGTGTTCTTGTAGTGTCTTCAACACCTGATACAACCTTTGCATAATACTGATGAAAATCTCTTGATTCTAATGAATATTGATTAATAAACTTTTCTTTAAGAATATCTTGAAATTCCTTTGTTCCTTTCCCCCCACCATAATGACTCACAAATAAAGTTTTATCACTATTACTTTCCAACAAATCAATTGCACCAATGAGCGAATCCATTCCACCTGAAAACATACAAATTTGATCATAGTTTTTTATTTTTTGTTTTGATTTTTCCCATTTATCGTAGTTTATCTTTTCCTCTTCAGATTGCTCTCTTCTTCTAAAAATAAAAGTCCATTTATCTCCACTTAAAAAATTCAACATTTCCTCAAGTGTTGATTTTGCATTTTGCCACATATCATATTCTAAAATAGGCATAAATACCGAAAACTCTCTACTCCATCCATCATGTGCGTTTTTTCTTAAACATAATCTATCTGCCGAAAAAACAGCCATAGAAATGTAAAGCAAATCTAACGCTTGTTGACTATACCAATAAGGTAACTTATTTTTATTCTTCCAAAATGTATACGAAAAAGAATTGAAGTCGAAAAAATCAACATTTGTTGCTTGTTCATCAACTTTAAAAGTATCTTTTTTATTTATGCGACAAACTATTTTCATAAGATTCCCTCCATAACTTTCAAACAGCATTCATGCATATCTCTAATTGTAGATGAAATATTTTTGTTTATTATATTACCTTGCTTATTAAACTCAACATCTACAATTCCCATAATCATATCTTTAAATTCACATTCCATAGCATATGAATCATCCGCATTAGTTATATACATTTCTAACCTACTGCCTAAATCCTTCATCATAGTAATCCAAATATATGCACCAACATATTCCTTTAAAGCTTCATGCATTAATTCAAATGACATATTATTAAGACAGTCTATATCCATCGAATTATTTTCAACATAATCAAATACTTTAGACAGAGCTGCTTGTGTAGCTTCCTTTGCCACGATATCTTCTTTAGTGCTTGAATTTGGTGCAATTACATCTACTAACCCAGAAAAAATCTCCTCTACAGATTTACCTTCATATTCAATACCAAGATTCTTAAATGTTACTTTTACGCCATTAGTAAAAATTCCATTAAAAAGATTCCCAAGATTTCCTCCGGCTTTTCTTCCAGAGTATGCCTGTGAAGCCATGTTTCTGGATCCACCAGCCGCTCTAACATACTGGCGTGCAATATGCTTTGCAGAACCGTACGTACCTCCACTATTGATATACTTTGACATATCTGACTTAACAGTTTTCCATTTGACTGGTTTCGTTACATCAGTGCCTTCATCTTGATTAGGGTTATAATCTTCTGGCAATAAGGGATTTCTATCATTCCTTCCATTGAAAATACTTGATGTTCCCATAATCACCCTCCTTTTATACTATTTTTCTAATAGCTTCTCTATGCTATTTTGTAATCCAGACTTATTCTTATCCCATTGAGATGCTATCTCTAAAATTTCTACTTTCTTACTCATTTTATCTGCATAATCAGCTATATAACTTATACAACCGAGATTAATTTGCGATCCACTAAACGATTGTAAATAACTAAGAGTATCATTGGTTAGTTCTGTTCTTTGCTGCGCAAATAGCAAAAATGATTTCATCAGTTCTTTGGATATTGTTGTTTCAGCTATCATGGAAGAATACATGGCTTCAAGAATTGCAGCCGCATCAGAGTCTGATATATTTGCAACAGATTTAATAGCTTGTTGAATTTTAACATCTGATTTTGAAAGTAGTTGTTCCAATATTTCTTGTGCTGCTGGCGAAAGAAAAGATGATATACGACTAATTTTTTCATCCAATGAAGTTCTCGTAAAGTAAAAATACGTATTAAGATTTTCCTCAGATAATTTTGGATTTATTTTACACCAATTTAAAAACCAATTATCTTCCTTCCAAATTTTCAACTTATCGGTTTTTTCAGGAGTACCATTCTCAAACAATTCTAATTCCTTACTTAAACTATTATCTGCTGCCATCTCAGCTATTTTATTAAAAATTCTAGGTTTTATATATTCCAACATCATTATCTTTGCAAGAATTTTTCTATCCAGCTGCTTATTCTTGTAAGAAGCCATTTGCAATCTCATATACATGGAATTCAAGAATCGTTTACACTGACGAGGGTTTCCATGCAATCCATTAGATAAAACAAATGCTAATTGATTTGCAATAGAAAGTGATTCTACAATATTTGAGTAACCATCTTCTTTATCAGAAAATAAAGTTATAACTGATTCAATCTTAAACCTCTCGAAATCCTCTTTTTTCTTCTCAACTATCCATGATAGAGCCTTTTGAAAATCGTCTTCTGGTAATTCTGATTGCAAAAGCAAGCAAGCAATGTAAATTTCTACCTCCTCTGCATTTAATTGTGGAATGCGGATGGGATACTGTATCAATTTTTCAAGATATTCTTTTCCAATATCAATCTGAATACCTTCAATATCTTTAAATTTACTTTTAACTGCATACGAAATATGACGCTCGTCAGCGCCTATAACAAAAGCGACTTTTCCCTCAAAAAGAAATAGCTTTATCGCTTCAAGCGTTTCTAAAATAGTATCTGGTCTACATCTATCCAATTCATCTATAAAAACAACTAAACGGCTGATTTTCGTTTTTTCCAATAAAGACGCAAATTCTTTTTGAAACTTTTTAATATCTTCACGTAATTCTTTATTGTTTAATTCATTTTCAATATTAGATTGAATTTTTTCTAAATTGGTAACTTCTATTTTTTCTTGAGTGCTTTTTAAAGCTTGGTTTATTGTAATACCAAGTAAAGAACCAATTCCCCCTGTCACTAGAAAATCAGTCCCATACTTTAATACACCCTTTACCAATTTAAACTTATCAACACTTTTATATAGACCTTTAATAATACCTTTAGCCTCGTCAGTTAAGTTTTTTTCTTTGCTTATCTCATCAAGAATAGTGCCTAATATCGCCGTTTTTGCATCTTCGTAATTTTCAAATAACCAACCATTAAATACCAAGCACTTTATTTTATCATCTTCTTTAATCAAACATTCTTTACACATATACATCAGACTTGACTTTCCACTTCCCCAATCGCCATATACTCCAATACTGGCAGGCAAAAGAGTATCATCTGTAATAATACTTTGAACCGTTTGTATTAAATAATCATAATCCAGAAAATCAAGTTCCGTTTCACTATCTTTCCACATGTGTTTACCTCCTAGCCAGCAAAAAGGTCAATAAACTTTAACTTTTTATCTTCCATTTTCCGCCTCATTCATTTATTGCTACAAATATATCTATGACTGTAAACTTAGACTCCCATTCTCCTTACATCTTCAATAATTACGCACTCCATAATATCTTTAATATCACAATCCAAAGCATTGCAAATCCTAAGCAAAACATCCGTAGTCACATTTTGCCCATTCTTGATTTTATAAAATATAACTTTTAAAAATTTTGCTATTTTCATCAAGTTCTTTTTGTAATATTAATTCTATTAGTTTTTGAATAATCTTTTATAACTAAAAATTCTCTATATACCCTACATTGAAAATTAATATTTATTATATTATACCATTAAATGTCGGTTTAATATAAAAACGTTCTCATTAAAATGCATTTAAGTTTTTAAAAAGAAGTAGATTAATCTACTTCTCATACTTAATATTTTCTTGTCTATAATTTCCAAACAGTGTCTGGAATATTACATCTAATTAATTCTATTTGAAATAATTCTCACTACACCAACAACCTTATCAAAGGTCAAATCTCCAATATACTTATTTTCACTGAGATATACTTCCCACAAGGATCTTATGTATGAATCCTCTTTTATATCCTTGATTATTTTCCCATAGTCTTTCATTATCTCCTGACTTCCTCTTTTATTTGAGGTTCTTTCTACTGCTTCTTTTAAAATTTTATAATCTATCTCATCTTTTTTTAATTTGTAGAGAGTATACAGGTCGTAAAAGTCTCTCATTCGTGTTGTTGTTATATTTCTTCTAATTATGGTTTCGTATTTTTCAGCTAAAATTGTTTCTAATGGATATGCCATTATTTCTATATCTTCTTTACTAAATATACATGGATAGGTGTATTCTATTTCTCTTGGTGTTATTGCATCTCCTGTTGTAAGGTCAAGTTTCATTGGATTTTTAGTTTTCCCAACATTTGCTATTAGTGAAACTCTAAAGTTCTCGTACTCATCCTCTTCTATTATATAAGAGATGTCTTTTATTTCAAATTTTATCCCATCATCTACATTAATATTAATAATTTCTTCTACTATTTCTTTTATTTTTTCTTCTTTTAGAGCTATGCCTTTAATGGTTGTGTCCATATCCATAGTTGTTCTATTTTCAATCCCAATTAAAGATGATATAAGAAATCCTCCCTTAATTACAAAATTATTTTTGTATTGTGATTTAGATAGCCTTTCTAAAAATCTTTCGAAAAAATATATTTGAAGAACTTCTTGCGACTTTAGATTTTTCTTCTCTGCCAGACTTCTTATCTTGCCCTTTATACTCTCGATATTAATCATGATAATACCTCCATGTATTTTCTAATTTCATCTTCTATTTTAAATAGTCTACTGTATTTTATGAGTCGTCTTAGATTTTTATTTGGTGATTTAAAGTATCTTTTTATGGCATCTGTAAAAATTTGCTTATCTATTTTTTCTCTGTCGATTATGATGTCGCAAATTGTTCTTTCGATATCATAAACTGGGATAAAATTGCCTTGGGGCGATTTTATTTGTGTCTTGCCAATCTCGTACAAGTCTTTTTTTACATAGTGAACTTGGAGGTCTTTATATCTATTTTTGATATGACTTGCATTATAGCCTTGGGGTACAGATATATGAAATACATTTGGAGTTCTGTCTGATATGTCGTGTAGGTATAGGGCTGTTTGATGGGAAAATATAATTCGAATACTATTAGATGATATTAAAACAAAATCGTCTATTACTTTTCCTTTTAATTGATATAGCCCCGGTCTTAATCTTTCTAATTGTCCGCTCTTTGTTAATTCTGATAGATTATGCCTAGTATATCCAAGCTCTTCTGCTTCTTTGTTAGTAATTACTAAATTTTCTTGTATATATTCTTTAAGTGTATTCATAGTCCGCCTCCTCTCGTCTTCGCTTTTATTATATATTGTAAAAGCGAATATGTAAAGTTGGCTTATAAGTTTTCCATTTTTAAAAAGGATGTAACGAATTCTTACACCCTTTAATAAAAAAGAGCAGCCTTTTACGCTACTCTTGTAGAAAGTACAAAATGAGTTAATTATATTTTTTGTGTTTCCTCATACTAGTCTCAAGACTACACTCACATCCATGTAGTTTTTTTGAGTCTTTTTGACATATACTTCTTCATCTTTATCAAAGATAAAATGATTATAAAACTGCTTGAAATGCAGGATTTCTAAATTTACATCTTTTGTATCAGCACTATCGTCTCGACGTGGCTTGAGAGGATAGAATGAATGTCATTTGAGTGTGTCCGTTCTCGGGAACATATCCACTGCGTTTTTGGGGCTATCGGTAGACGGGAACATATCAATACACCTCATGGATTATTATTTTAGAATGGATTTTAAGTAATCTAATAAATCTGATTTAGTTAGAGGCTCTGCATGACTTAAAATACAATACTTACAGTCGAAACTTTCTATCAAATTTGTTAATGACATTAATTTTTCTTTATCCATATACCCATCATTGTAGAAATCCTCGCTTGTTGAATCTCCCAAGAACAATATTTTTTCCTCAGGAATATAGATAAGCACCGTATCTTCCGAATGGGGTGAAACCGTATGAAAAATCATTGCGGTTATTCCACCGAGATTAAGGGTAAGCTCTTTTTCAAATTGGATATCCGATAGAACGGCAATAATTCTTTTATTATCTACATATTCTCTAGCTAGGCACTCATCATCATTTATCAAAAATTTTATATATGCACTGTCAGATAGTTTGGCTCTTTCCTGTTTCAAAAACTCGTTGGTTTTATGGTGTGCAATGGACAATCCGTGAATTTTATGCATTCCAAAGGTATGGTCCCAGTGCCAATGAGTGATGACAGTAAAATCTGGCTTCTTTAGGTCCTCGATTTCTAGGGATTTATAAAATTCATCAACATGGTCTGCTGAATTTCCTGCATCAATGGCAAGTGCAATTTTATCTCCATTTAAGTATGCCAACATAGGCCTATCAGTTTCTGGTTGATGTGGATAATAAAAGACCCTGCTAGTTATCTTTTTCAGTTCCATTTGCCATCCCACCTTTCTGGTAATAAATCTTTCAGCAACACTTCTTCCATTTCAGGTAATACAATTTGGGTCTCTATATTTTGATTATCTATCTGTGCAATAAACTCTCTGCACCTTCCACATGGTGGAAGTATACTCCCATCTTCAAATACAGCGATAATCCTTTTGATTGCAGTTTCATTGTTCTTTACCATTTCAGCAATAGCTGACTGTTCAGCGCATAAGCCAATAGAACAGGGCAAGTCAATGCATATTCCTGTAAAGATGTTACCGCTATTTGTCTCCAACGCGCACGCAACATGCCCTGAAGTTCCAAAGTTCCGTAACTTTTTATGATTAATTATACTGAAAGCAATTTGATATAATTCTTGTTTATTCATTTTCTTCTCCAATATTATTTAGCTTAATAATACGTTATTCTTTTTTCAAAACACTAAGTTATTCAGTTCACCATCAAGAACTTTTATAGTTTCATTTCTTTCCTTATCCTCTTGATTGTCATATAAAAGTTGTTCAATAAACTCCCATATATCTTCTAGTTTACGTCTAATATGATAGAATAACAAAGCATCCGTATTGATTAAAAAATCTTTGTGTAATTTCAGGTATATGTTCATAAATACATCATAATATGGCTTATCAACAAAAAACATGAGATCAGCTTTTACTGGAGCCAATTTCAAGCCTTCCCAGTCAATTAGAACTAACTGCTCATCCCGTTGCATCAAGTTCCAATTATGAATATCTGTATGGCATAGGGCCATTTTAGGATTACTTCGTCTTAGAATCTCCGACAGTCCTTCAACTCTGTCAATAGATTGTTCAAGGGGTTTTATGTGTGCCCCAAGCAAGCATTTTAAGTCCATGGGAAGACTGGCGCATTCTTTACGCAATACTTGTTTTAGCTGTTTCAGAAATGGCAAGCTAAAATCTTCCCTAATTAGTTGCACATATACCTACTATATCAATAAATTTTGAGTTATCATTGACTATATTAGTTGCTATTATCAGAATAGTCGTCGATAACTATATTTTCGTGCAAATATGCAAATAAGTAAAATGATAGTTATGTTATATCATAATAATTGAAAATAATAGAATGCATTTTTCAATGTAATAAGATTAAGCGTTCTCTTAAAGTTAGAGAACGCTTAATTATTTTTAATTTATTGAAATAATTTGTAACTATTGAAAACAGACAAAAATTGTTCATTGGATAATTTATCAAGATCAGTAACATTCGCATGCTTCAGCACCTGTCTTAATTGATTTTTAGTAAAAAGAACATGATATTCCCTGTTTACCCATTTATAAACGAAAAATCTATACTTTTTGTAGTCCTTCTTTAAAATAAATGGTTTATGCCTTTCAAGTACAATCAATACAGAATCTACATTAGGCTTAGGGTGAAAATATGCTCGTGGCACTTTTTTAAGAATTTTTATATCCATTTCCACCATTAACAGCAAACCTAAAGCTCGTTGGGTATTTTGCAACCTTTTAGCAAATCCCCTCTCTACAATAAGGTAGCTATATTTCGCTTGACTATCAAAAGCAATCTTTTTTACAATATCAGTACTAATATTGTAGGGAATATTACCAAATATTTTATAGTCTGTATTTTTAGGAAAGCTAAACTTCAAAATATCCTCATGAATAACTTTTATATTCTGAAAAGGTTCAACTGCTTTTTTCGTGGCATGACATAAACCTTCATCAATCTCTATAGCATTCACCCGTTGACTCATTTCCACAAGTTCCTTGGTAAAATGTCCTTTTCCTGACCCAATTTCTATTATTTTATCTTGTTTATTGATATTCGTATATTTTAATATTTCCTTTACATGCTTTTTAGATGTAATGAAATTTTGCGTATTTTTCGGGTTTTTCTGTTTCATTATAACCTTCTCCTTGCCGGTTATAATGAACTAATCTTAAGAGCTCATTATAACCAATTATTTTTGGTTTGGTTGATAATGAAATCTCTCAATAACAAATATAGAAAACATACCCATACCTTTACCTCCTTTAATTTTTTTCATTATAAATGAGATAAAGTAATATCTACTACTGCAATACATGTACACATATTTAACTCCTCCTTATGCAACTGATTATATCACTTTTAATTTCTCTATTCAATAAAGTTCTGTGCTAATCTACCTCACCCTATGGATTTTTAATCCCGAAACATCAAATGTCATTTGTCAAATGCCCTATTTAAAAGGGTCAAAAAACGGTATTTTTTAGCCTGTTTTTGACCCAATTTTCGTACTCAAACCACTACATGTTGTGGTTGACTCCTATTATTCCTTATCCAAACCACAATACGTCATCAGAATTGCTGCTTCAACGTGCGTTGTCTTCTGGAACATATCCACGAGCTTCACATTCTCAACCACAAATCCGTTTTCTGTTAAAAGTTTCAAATCCCTGGCTAGTGTTGCTGGGTTACATGAGATGTAGACGAGTTTTTTTGCTGTGGATTTTATTATTGCTTCGACTACTTTTTCGTCCATTCCTTTTCGTGGTGGGTCGACTAGGATTATATCGAAGTGCTCTTTTGTGAGTTTTCCTACGACGTTTTCTGATTTTTCTTCAATAAACTGAATGCTTTGAAGATTGTTCAGTTTTTTGTTTTGGTTGGCATCTTTTACTGCATCTTTTACGACTTCGACTCCGATTGTGTTGTTGCCATTTCCAATGTACATTGTTGTGGTTCCTATGCCGCAATACAAGTCCAATATTCTGTCATTTGCAGTTGCATTCATCATTTGTTTTGCCGTGTCGTAGAGCAATGATGTGTTGTATTGGTTTACTTGGAAGAATGATTTGGGGCTTATTATGAATGATAAGTCTCCAATTTTATCTACAAATTGTTTCTTCCTATAAATCAAATCAAAGTTTTTATTTTTCGTATAAATTTCTACGATGTTGTCTTTAGATTTCAAATTTTCTAGCATTTCATCTGATAAATAATCCATGGAGATTTGGATTTCGTCGTTGTAATTGGATCTGATTTTGATTTCCGACACGCCATTCAAATCCTGATTTTCCAACCAATTTATCATTTGATTGATTGCTTTTGATGCGATTTTGCAAGTGGATATTTGTATTAGGTTGTGTGTTTTTCTGTTGTAATATCCAAGTTTTCCATTTTCCACTTTCAAATCTACTTTATTTCTGTAATAATACTCAGTATTTGTGAGTATGTCTACATCTTTGATATCCAGCTTTGCGATTCGTTGCAATTTGTTGAGTACGGAATTTTTTTTGATTTCCAATTCTTTTTCGTATGTAATGTCTTGCATGCTGCATCCGTCACATTGGTAGTAATGTGGGCAGAGCGGTTCTTGTTTATGAGGTGATTGTTGTATTGTTTTTGTTTTTGTTGCAAATATCAAATTCTTTTTTTCTTTTATTTTCTTTGCTTCGATTATTTCTCCAACACTTCCTCCATCTACGAACACTGTTTTTCCTTCGTGTTTTGCGACACATCTTCCGTCATCTATCATGTCTATTATTTCTAATTTCATTTAATCACCTCTTTATCTTTTTATTATATCAAATTTAATTTTAGAATATTCAAGTAAGTAAAAACTTTATTGTAAGTTCAAAGGTTTGTTTCTTTTTTAATTTTAATAGTTGACATCTATAATGAATTTTGTTAATCTTGTAGTAACTAGTTACTATATAAACAAAGGAGGATTTATACCAATGGAAACACTGGAAAAACAACAGTTTATATTTGCTAATATTTTTATTATTACTAATCGTTTAAAAACGGCCTGTGAAAAAATACAAACAGATATAACTATGAAGCAATGGTTAATGCTCGCTATTTCTTCGTCTACAAATGAAAAAAAAAGCTTAACACAAATAGGAAAATTGATGGGTTGCTCTAGACAAAATATTAAAAAGCTTGCTCAGCCTTTAAAGAATAAAGGTTATATAAATTTTTTAAGAGGAAATAACAATTCGGTGCAAATAGTTCTTACAGATAAATGTTACAAGTATTTCGAGACTATGAATAATTCTCATTTGAATACATTAAATCTTTTATTTAGAGATTTTAGTGACTCAGATATTCAGAGCTTTTTTGTTTTACTAAATAAGTTGGAATCCGGACTACAAGAAGTTGAAAAATATGGAGACAGCACTAATGAATATATTTTATAAACCGTTAATGATCATAATAGGCATTATTATTTCTTTAGTAGGAGTTTTAATCGTTTATTTTAACTTGTCATATTCTCCTCTTAAATCTACATTTAATCGCGATTTGAAATCATTAATTGAAAAATCATCAATCGAAAATGGTTTAATTTCTAATGACGATTTTGAAAAATATCCAACTGCAATTAAAAATTTTGTCAAAAATAGTGGATTTATCGGCAAGAGTAAAATGTCATATATGAATATTTTCTTCGAGAACGCTGATTTTATTCAGGATACAAAAAAGCCAAAGTTAAAAATAGACTACAACCAGTATAATTTTGCCAAGAATCCATCGAGAATTGCATTTATTGATAGCTCTCTCTACGGGATACCTTTTGAAGGTTATGATGGTTTTATGAATGCTAAAGGTAGAATGACAGGAATTATCGCAAAGAACATTACCCTCTTCAACGAAAAAGGAGTTGAAATGGATAAAGCATCGTTATGCACTTATTTAGCAGAAGCTTTATTTATTCCAACATCTCTTTTGGAAAATAATATAGTTTTTGAAGAAATCGATCTTTATAACATTAAAGCCACTATAAATTATAACGGAAATAGTGCTAGCGGTATTTTTACTTTTAATGATAAGTTTGAAATGATTCAATTCTATACAAAAGACCGCGCAGTTGTAAAATCCGATGGTTCTATAGAACACATACCATGGACTGCTAGATGTGGCAAGTATAAAATTTACGAAAATGGAATTAAATTACCAACAATTTTAGAAGCAGTATGGAATTATCCAGAAAATGATTTGGTCTATTTTAAAGGCACTATTAAAAATTTTGAATATAGATAAAAAAAGATTGGGACGCCCTGTTCCCAATCTCAATTTACAATATTTTCGCTATTTTCTTTCAAATTGCGCGTTATATAATTGTGCGTAGAATCCGTCACGTTTCAATAATTCGTCATGTTTTCCTTTTTCTACGATGTCTCCGTCTTTCATTACAAGTATCAAATCCGCGTTTTTGATTGTGGATAATCTGTGCGCGATTACAAATGATGTTCTTCCTTTTGCAAGTTCGTCCATTGCATCTTGAACGATTATTTCAGTTCTCGTATCCACGGAACTTGTGGCTTCATCTAGTATCAACATTGGCGCGTGACTTACCATTGCACGTGCGATTGTGAGTAGTTGAAGTTGTCCTTGAGACAATGATTGTTTGTCGTTTAAAATGGTGTCATATCCATTTGGAAGTGTTCTGATAAAGTGATCTAAGTTTACGCGTTTGCACACGTCAATCAATTCTTCGTCAGTTATATCTTTTTCTCCAAATGTTATGTTTTCTCTGACACTTGCTTCGAATACCCAAGAATCTTGAAGTACCATGCAGAATTGGTCTCTCAAATTCTCTCTGGATAAGTTTTTCGTATCAATTCCGTCTACAAATATTTGTCCGTCGTTTATTTCGTAAAATCTCATTAATAGATTTACAATCGTCGTCTTTCCGGCTCCAGTTGGCCCAACGATGGCGATTTTTTCTCCTGGATTTACTTTTACGCTGAAATCTTTGATGATGATTTTTTCAGGATCATATCCAAACCTAACGTTTTTGAATTCAACTTCGCCTTTTGCTTTTTCTAATTTTTCTGTGACGTGTTCTTCTTCTAATTCATCTTCATTCAAAAATTCGAACACTCTCTCTCCTGCTGCTGCAGCTCTTTGTAATGTGTTGAAGCTTTGTGCAATGTCTGATAATGGATTGGTAAATAGTCTAACATATATCATGAACGCCACAATTACTCCGAATGATATTTTGCCGTTTATTGCCAATGCTCCACCGACTATGCAGACCATTACGTAGGAGAAGTTTCCAGCAAATTGCATGATTGGCATCATAAGTCCTGACAAAAATTGTGATTTCCATGCACTAGTGTAAAGTTTCGTGTTTGTTTGTTCAAATTCATCTACGGCTCTTGCTCCTGCGTTGTAAGCTTTGATGACGTTGTGACCAGTGTACACTTCTTCGATTTGTCCGTTGATATCACCCAAGTTTTGTTGTTGTTCTTTGAAATATTTTTGTGATTTTTTCATTATTATTGTAATGAACACAAATCCCACAAGCGATGACAAAATCGTCGTTATCGTCAATATTCCCGAATTATAAATCATCATCACTACAGTTCCAATAAGCATTACGATACTTGTCAACAATGCTCCAACGGATTGGTTCAAGCTCTGACTGATTGTGTCTACGTCGTTTGTCACTCTACTTAGAATGTCTCCAAAAGTTGTGTTGTCAAAATAGCTAAATGGCAATCTATTGATTTTTTTTGCTATCTCTTCTCTGAATGATTTGGAGATTTTTTGCGTAACATCTGCCATGATAAATCTTTGCAACAAATTCAACACAAGTGAAGATAGGTAGAATATCAACAGCATCAACGATATTGATTTTACGCTATCCATGTCAATCGCAGTTACAACGGGTTTTCCTTTGACAATTTTAGGAAGTCCTTTTGTGATTTCATCTGTGATTAGTTTTAATTTATCAGGTCCAATTATTTGCAAAATCGTCGCTATTACGCTTGCCACAACTGCTATCAATATCAATGGAAAATAAGGCTTCAAATACCCTGCCATTTCTTTTAATGTTTTTTTGAATTTTTTCGGTTTTTCATTTACAGTTTGTCTAGGCATTTAATTCCTCCTCTGTTAATTGCGAGTAGGCTATTTCACTGTACACTTCACAATTTTTCAATAAATCTTTGTGTTTACCTATTCCTGCTATTTCTCCGTTTTCAAGTACGATTATTTGATCTGAATCCATTATCGAACCAACCCTTTGAGCGACAATAATAGTTGTAGCATCGGGGCTTTTTTCTCTCAATTGATGTCTAAGTTCGCTGTCTGTTTTGAAATCAAGTGCAGAAAAACTGTCGTCAAATAGATAAATATCTGGCTTTTTGTAGATTGCTCTGGCTATGGACAGCCTTTGTTTTTGTCCCCCAGAAACATTCTTACCTAATTGTGCAATTTCGTGGTCAAATTTTTCGTCAAATTTGTCGATAAACTCTATAGATTGTGAAGTATCTGCCGCTTGTTCTACTTTTTCATTATCCATACCATCTTCTGAGAATGAAATGTTCGATTTTACATTTCCTTTGAATAGGAATGATTTTTGGAAAACGGCACCTATTTTTTCGTACAAAAATTTAAGCTTATATTTTTTGATATCAATTCCTTGGATTTTCACAACCCCTTCAGTTGCATCATAAAATCTCAAAAGCAAATTCAATATGGTGCTTTTGCCAGAGCCTGTGGAACCTATTATAGCTACCTTTTCTCCTTTTTTCACCCTAAAATCAATATCCTTTAAAATATATTGCTCAGAATCAGTGTATTTGAAAGATACATTGTCAAACTCAATTTCATATTCGTAATCTTCATTTGAGCTATCAACATCTCCATCTTTTATAGAAAGCTCTGTATCCAACACTTCGTTGATACGATTTGCAGAGATTTGCGCTCTTGGAATCATTATGAATATCATACTCATCATCATAAATGACATGACAACTTGCATTGCATACGAACTGAACACAACCATATTTGAGAACAAAACGTATTTATCCATCATATTTGCTGCATTTATGAGTCCTGCCCCTATGAAATAAATCACAAGAGTTAGAACAGACATCCCCAAATTAATTGCAGGAAACATCGTACTCATTGCACGACTTGTGAACAGTTGAGTATTTGTCAATTCAACATTTGCTTCTTCAAACTTTCCTTCTCTAAATTCTTCAGAATTATACGCTCTGATAACTGCAAGTCCTGTCAAGTTTTCACGCAAAATCCTATTGATATTATCTGTTAAAGTTTGCATTATTCTGAATTTCGGCATAACCAAAACCATTAGAATTGCAACGAAAATGATTAAAATCAACACAGTGACAGCAGTCGCCATTGTCCATTCAAATCCCTTGTTGTAAATTTTCGTGATAGCCCACACAGCCATTATTGGAGCTTTAATTAAAATTTGTAATCCTATCACTATTACCATTTGAATTTGAGTAATATCATTCGTAGATCTAGTTATCAAACTTGCTGTGGAAAATTCGTTGATTTCTTTCATGGAAAAACTTTCCACCTTGGAAAATATTCTAGACCTCAAATCTTTGGAGAATGACGCCGATACCTTCGACGCCAAATATCCTACGATAATTGCTGAAATCAAAGATCCGAATGCACACAAAAGCATCCATTTTCCTTCGCCAATAATATCACTTACAGTGTGACCCGGACTTTCCACATACATCGTGATTTTCGACATATAATCCGGAATTTTCAAATCCAAATACACTTGAGTAACGATAAACACAAAACTCAAAAGTATCTGCATCCATTGTTTTTTATTCAAATATCTAATTATTCTTATCAAAATTATCATCCATTTCTTTAAATTTTTCTTCGCAAACTTTACTAATCTTTGGCAAATTTTTAATAAGTTTGTCGATTATTCTGACGAAATTTTCAGAATCTTCTTCTCCCAATGCATCAAACATTTGACCCAGAGCATACATTATCTTGTCCTCAGTTTCTTGGGCGACTTTTTCTCCTTTTTCAGTTAAACTTACCAAAGTTTTTCTCCTGTCGATTTTATCTCCAGTTCTAGTTACCAGTTCACGCTTTTCTAGCTTTTTAATAATAGCTGCAACTCTCGCGCTGGAAATCCCCATAGCAAGTTCAATATCTTTCGGATAAGTCGATCCACCTTCCGATTTGATAAATCCCAAAGCCATGTTTTCTCCTCTTACAGAATCATTGATTTGTTTGTGAGGATGGTGTTTTCCAATGCTATGCACGCATCTTATAACTTCTTTTGCTAATTTTTCATTCATAATATCACCTTTTACCTAATACTATTAGAATTATACGACTACTAATAACCATTGTCAATGATTTTCTCGAATATTTTCCAATTTCGTTCAAATAAAAAACAACCACCAAGATATTCTTGATGGTTGAATCCGCATTTTAAAATAAATTTTTTAATCAAATTTTCTAAATTAAATTGACATCTTCCCCGTTCAATACTTTCTTCACAGTTCTCATTGAACACATTTTACCGCACATTGTGCAGGAATCTTCTTCGATTGGTTGAGATTCTTTTCTGTATTTTTTTGGTTTTTCGCTGTCAATTGCAAGTTCGAACATTTTTTCCCAATCCAAGTTAAAACGGGCTCTGCTCATTTCGTCGTCTCTTTCTTTTGCTCCAGGGATTTTCTTTGCGATATCTCCAGCATGGGCTGCGATTTTCGTAGCGATAATTCCTTCTTTCATATCTTCCAAGTTAGGAAGTCTCAAATGTTCTGCAGGAGTTACATAGCACAAGAAATCTGCTCCAGTACTTGCTGCGATTGCACCACCAATTGCTGATGTGATGTGATCGTATCCCGGTGCAATGTCTGTTACCAAAGGTCCCAACACGTAGAATGGCGCATTGTTGCAGATTGTTTTTTCGATTTTCATATTTGCTTCGATTTGGTCGATTGGAACGTGGCCTGGTCCTTCAATCATTACTTGTACATTTTTTTCGTAGGCTCTTTTTGCCATTCTGGATAAATTGATTAGCTCTTGAATTTGCAAATCATCTGTCGCATCGTTAATGCAACCCGGTCTTAAAGCATCTCCCAAGCTAAGTGTGACGTCGTATTTTTCGCAGATTTCAAGTACATCGTCGTATCTTGTTACAAGTGGATTTTCCTTGTTATTAGCAATCATCCACGCGAATAATAACGATCCACCACGTGATACGATTTTTGTAATTCTGTCTGTCGTTTTCAAGTGTTCAGCGATATCTCTTGTAAGTCCTACGTGAATTGTGATGAAATCCACCCCGTCTTTTGCGTGTTGTTCCACAACTTGTAAGAATTCTTCTTCAGTAATATCCTTCAATTCTTTATCTAACATTCCAACGCAATCGTACATCGGAACGCTACCAATCATTGCAGGAGAATAGTCGATAAGTTCTTCTCTGAACTGTCTAGTCTTTCCGTAATTTGACAAATCCATTATCGCTTCTGCGTCCATGTCGATTGCCACTCTAACTTTTTCCATTTCCTTTTCGATGTTGTAGCAATCTTTTGAAATTCCCAAATTCACGTTGATTTTAGTCTTCAAACCTTCACCAACACCGTGTGCATCTAATGATTTGTGGTTTTTGTTTGCAGGAATAACCACATATCCTTTTTCAACTTTTTCTCTAAGAATTTCTACGTCTATATTTTCTTTTTCGGCTACTCTTTTCATTTCTTTTGTAATGATTTTCTTCTTTGCAGCGTCTAATTGAGTTGTATATTCCATAAATACCTCCTAAATTGATTTGGAGACTGGAAAAAAATAACGGATACATAACCCATGTATCCGCAAAAAACATTCTAAGTTCTTCCCTTCGCATGCATTATCATGAGCAGGTATAAGGGTTTCTAAAAAGATCTCAGCGTAAAGCACCCCCAGACTCCGAATATATTATAACACAAACTTTTAATTTAATTCTACAAGCTTGATTTTGTCGTTTTTCTTAATAATTCCGCCCTTTAAAACTTTGCAGAAAATTCCTTCCGTTGGCATAATACAATTGCCGACTTTTTGTTTAATCGCACAACCTTTATGACATTCTTTTCCGATTTGTGTAACTTCAAGCACACATTCTCCAATCGTCAACACTTGACCAACAGGCAGTGTAAATAGTTCAATGTTTCTGGTTGTAATATTTTCAGCGAAATCTCCATCTTTCAAATCAAGACCCATTTCGCGCATTTTGTTGATGGATTCTTCTGCCAAAAGCGACACTTGTCTGTGCCAATTTCCAGCGTGTGCATCTCCAACCAATCCATGATCAACTTTAAGTTCTGCAAATTCTACAGGTGTCTTCACAGTACCTTTTTTCTCGCTAATATTCACATCGATTACAACTGCCTCATCACTGTCGACACTTCTGTTGTAAACGCCGCTTTTGCCGCCTTCTTTGTGAAGTAACTCCACATTTGTAATTCGCATTGAACGGTCAATCGCCTTGCACATATCGTAAATCGTAAGCGCCGCAACGCTTGCAGCCGTCAAGCTTTCCATCTCAATTCCTGTTTTTGATTCGGTGTTTGATTGGACAAAAATATCTATAAAATCATCTGCTAATTCGAATTTAACATCAACACCTGTGATGAAAATATTGTGACACATTGGAATAATTTCCGATGTTTTCTTCGCAGCCATAATCGCAGCAGTTTGTGCGACACTCAAAACGTCGCCTTTTTTGATGGATTTTTCTGTGATTTTTTGCATAGTTTCTTTTTTCATATAAATCCTACTATGAGCCACAGCAACTCTTTTAGTAGTTTCCTTTTCAGATACATCCACCATTCTTGGCAAACCATCTTCGTTAAAATGAGTTAAATCCACATTAACCTCCTATAGTATTCATATCCCTTTTGTTGAAGTTACCTTCTTCGAGATAATGTCTTTCTGGTTTATTGTATATTTCTTGTGTAATAATTTGTCGGATATCTTCATCCTTTCGAATAGAATCTTTCAAATTAATCGACTTATTAGAATGCAAACACATCAACAAATTCCCCTTGCAATCCAACCTAACTCTGTTACATTCTGAGCAGAATTTGTGAGAAATCGGATTGATAAATCCCACAATCGCACCATTTGGATTGGTGTAATATTCTGCGACCTTCGATTTTTGTGAATTGCTTTCAATTTTTTGAAGATTTCCGATCTTTTTGATAATTTCTTCGTTCGACACATAATCATCAGATTTTCCAATCGCTTCACCAATTGGCATCAGTTCGATAAATCTTACAATCACACCATTCTCTGCGAATTTCACAAAATCTTCTATCTCATCGTAGTTGAAATGTCTCATCACAACGGTGTTGATTTTAATTGGTTTTATATCCATTTGTTTTAATTTATCGATGGATTTCAGAACCTTTTTCAAATCTCCGCCGCGCGTTATGTCGCGAAATTTATCCGCATCCAAAGTATCAAGCGAAATGTTGAATCTGTCCACGCCGCTTTCCTTTAAATCTTCAGCCATGTCGTACAATTTAATCGCATTGGTAGTCATGCAGATTTCTTCAATTCCCATGGCCTTGATGCCTTTTACCAAATCCAATATTCCGTTTCTAACAAGAGGTTCTCCTCCAGTTAAACGCACTTTTTTTATTCCCAAATCTTTGAAAACTTCTACGATTTTCAAAGTTTCATCTATAGTTAGAATTTCGTCATGATTCAAATGCGTGATTCCTTCTTCTGGCATACAGTACTTGCATCTCAAATTGCACTTATCAGTCACCGAAATTCTCAAATAATCTATCTTTCTTCCGAGAGCATCTTTCATTTTACCACCTTTATATATTATATCATATAACGCTTAAGGGTAAAAAATTCCCCAACTTGATTTCTCAAATTGGGAAATTCGTTCAAATTATTCTTTTAATAAAAGTTCCTTTGCTTTTTCTAATCTTTCTTTCATAGAATTAATGTGAGATTCAGACACGTTATCTTGATTGGACAATCTTTTGATACCTTCTTGCAAAATATCAATTTCGTTGTCGTAATCTTTCATGCTTCTGTACACACTGGCATAAGAACTGTAAAGTGCAGGAGTGCACAATCCGTTTTCACGAGCAGTGTCGTAATTTTTGATTGCAGATTGGAAGTGAGAATCCTTTCTGAATTTTTCTCCTTCGTTCCAATATCTCAAGCCTTCCTTCGCACCCTTCGCTGGATCGTCCAAGTTTTTGATATCAAACACAGCAACCCTACTGTTGTGTGGGTGAATTACAACTTCTTTTGTAGTCTTGATTTTGTTGAAAATCTCATCCAAGTTATCCTTGTTCTTTTCTTTTAATTTCTTCAACACATCCATCATGTGATATACAGGAATTTTCTTGGAAAGCTTTTGTTGGGCTTTGTCTTCGTATTCCTTAACCTTTGCAATGGAATCATCGCCAATGTAAATCCAAGCAGTTACATCATTTGCAAATTGATCATCGACGATTTTAATGTTTTCGTGTTCCAACAAAGATTTTGTTTGGTTCAAATATTTATCCAAATCATCCTTGTAAATGTTAGCGATAATTTCATCATCAACGCCCTTTTCAACTAAGTACACAGACTTCAAATTATCCAAGTCAACTTTTTCGAAATCATCATAATCCATATCCAAATAATGTTGTTCATATTCAGCAACATATAACACCGGTGCTTGTTCAAATCTGTAGTTTGGTGTAGTTTCTGACTTTAACAATCCCGATTTTCTAGTAATCATATTAGGAGTCACACGATTGATAATCACATTGTCAGTTTCTTTCAACACTCTCTTCAATTCTTCTTGTTGCAAATCGCGAGCTTCATCTTCTTCCAAGTTATCCTTTATGATTTTAGATTCCACATCTAATTTTTCCTTAATTCTTTCTCCGTGATAACTTTCAAATCCGAAAGACTTAGAATCCTCACCATAACCATAACCAACGTAGAAGATTTCTCCAGTGTCCTTTACACTCCATTCAAAAACATACCAATCATTTTTGTGAGCTTGACTGTTAGTTTCCTTTTCTTCTGAAGAAAAAACGCTTTTTAATTTATCAAATATACCCATAATATCCTCCAAATTTTAAATAATACGATACATCAAATAAAGTCCCGCTAAAATGATTAAAATGAAAAACAAAATATCGAAATCTCTGTTTTTAATCGCAGAGAGCATCTCCAAAACCATCAAAATCAACACAATAGCTATAGAAGCATAAATGAAAATGCTTGATAACGGTGATATCAAAACACTTACAAGTTTCGGATAACTCATTCTAAGTTTCAATTCCATAATAAATAGAATTACACCCACAATAATCGTCCTAAATTCGTATTTGTATAATTTGTTTCTCAATTTATTCATAGTAGTGCCTCCCAAGATGTTCTTTACATTACTTTGAATATACTTTTCTTTATTATACCATATTCGTTTTGTCCGAATAAAAAAACGCGAAAATTTTTGCAAACTTTCACGATTTTTTCTATACACAGTAAATAACAAACCTTAATGCACGAATATCTAGACTACACAAATTGAAGATTTCTAAATCTCAAAATCCTAAAATCGTAAGCACACTTCGTTTACTCGGTACGATTTTTGACGGATTTTTTCGATTTGAAATCAAAACAATTTATTCCGTATGATATTCTTAGCATTAACGGTTTGCTATTAAATACTAATCATTTTCATTTTATTCTAAAACTGGTGCCATTAGAACTTTTCCAGTTCCTCTATACACATTCACAAGTCCTTCACCGCTTGTCGCAGAACCTATCAATGATTTACCAGCTCTTTCAACTGTAAAATTCAATGAGCCACTCCAAGCAATCGCCATATTTCCGTCTATCTTCAACACGTCATTTTCAAGAGTTATTTCTATCAATTCCTCTCTTGGTACATAAGATTCCAACGCAACAATTCCCGTTCCGTGAAGTCCCAAGTTGAATAGACCTTCTCCACCTGCAACAGCCGATGAAATATTCGATTGCATAATAGCTTTGTGTTCCAATTCAGAATCACAAGCCAAGAACAATCCATCTTCAATGATGATTTCGTTGTTCCAATCATCTGCATCCAACAATAAAATGTGCTTGTATGTCGGTTCCAACACCAAAAGCCCGTCGCCTGTGTATTCTGGCTTTATCGCACCTTCGCCAGTTACAGAACCACGCAAAGCTTTTTTGAAGAAATCTCCAGCTCCTTTTATTCCAGTAGTTGAGCTGACATTTCCTAGCATCCATTGCATAGCACCTGCTTGCACAGTTATGTTTGATTTGGAAACATCACACACCAATTGTCTTCTTCTGACATTCATTTCAGATGCGAAATAAGAGCTTTGTGCTTGTTCGTAATCAACCGACAAATCCCTCTTGTATTCTACAACTTTAAACGCTCCATTTTGTTCCTTGATTATGACATCATCATTATCTTCAAAATTTTTAACTTTAAACATATAGCACCTCTTTTCATGAATATTATACCATATTGTTCAATTCGCTAATTTGCTTTTTGTAAAATTTGTTATATAATTACATCTTGGCTATTTTTGAATTTTATTATATAATTTTACAAAAGAAGGAGAGAACTATGAAAAAGAAAATATTACACACCTCCCTTGCTTATGTAGCAGTGCTAACTGGTGCTGGCCTTGCAAGTGGACAAGAAATCTTGCAATATTTCACAGCTTATGGCAAATCTGGTTTATGGACTGCGCTATTTGTTTTGTTGTTGCATACATTTATTGGAGCGATTATTTTAGAGTTAGGTTCGTATTATTTTGCAGATGAACACAGCGATGTTTTGGACGAGATAGCATCCAAAAAATTCACTAGAATTTTCGACATTTTACTTATTTTGACAGGATTTATAATCGGGTTCGTTATGCTATCAGGTGCAGGATCCAACCTCAACCAACAATTCGGACTAGCTCCATGGATAGGGTCTTTGATTTGCGCACTACTTGTAATTTTCGTAGGAATGATGGATTTTGAAAAAGTTACAAGAATTATCGGAGCATTCACGCCAATTATTGTTGCGTTAATTTTAATCGCATCAGTCTATACAATTATAAAATTTGACGGAAACTTTGACCAATTGGATCCAATTGCAAGAACTATTCCGAAAAATTTCGGCAATCCTTGGCTTTCTGTAGTCAACTATTTTTCATTGTGTATGATGGTTGGTTTAAGTACGGCGTTTGCAATCGGTGGCAATCACGTTTTATCAGAAGAGGCCAAAGTTAGTGGATTATTGGGAGGATTTATCACAGGAACAGTAACAGCTCTTTTGGCAGTTGTACTATTCATGAGAGTCGATATATTAAAAGATGCAGATCTTCCAACACAAGTTTTAATTGAAGAAATCAATCCAGTTTTAGGTTTGATAATGAGTTTTGTAATATTCGGAATGATTTTCAACACAGCTATCGGATTGTATTATTCGTTAGCCAAAAGATTTTCAAAGGACAATCCTACAAAATACAAAATGTATTTGATTGGATTTGTAACGATAGGATTTTTCCTAAGCTTTTTAGGATTCAGAAAACTTATCAGCATCACATACCCTATAATTGGTTACGCCGGAATAATTTTGATAATATTCTTGATTTACGCATACATTAGAGATTTCCAAAAAATCAAAAAAGAATCCAAAAGAAGATTCAAAATCTTGGATTTATTGGAAAAGAAATATGACGACGATCAACATTACAGTAAAAAAGATGAACGAAAAGTAAAATCCATGATTGAAGATTCTAACTTGGACAACAAAGTTTTGAAAGAAGAAATGGAAACAATGGCTGAAGAAAACCAATCAAATGATGATGAAGAAGATACGGAAGAATAATTTATGGGCTACTATGACCTGAACCCGTAAACACGGAATAATTTAATAATATTTTAAGCGGAATGTAATCTGTACATGACAGGGGACATTC
>OKWK01000368.1_pt1 | contig 25412 bp, 17 predicted proteins | sample 1607181 | NCBI WGS metagenome assembly OKWK01 (sample SAMN07501053, study PRJEB24779) | human gut metagenome | isolation source: stool | host: human infant | place: USA: Pittsburgh, PA
CCTCAACCAGTTCCGCCGCTTCACCGGCCGCGCCGAAGGCCTGTCGATCAGCTTCGAGGCGCACCTGCTGGGCTCCAAGGTGGAATACGACGAAGAGCGCGACATGCTGATCATCCGCCAGTTGCCGACCCAGTTGAAGGACCAGCTCAAGCGGCGCAAGGACTGACCCGCGCCGCCCCGGAGCGCCGCCGGCGCTCCCTTTCCCTCCTCAGCCGCAGGCCCAGTCGAAGCGCATGTCGCGGAAATCGAGCTGGGCGTTGCCGCCGCCGAAGTTGTAGCCGCCCAGGTATTCCTCGAACTCTACGTAGAAGGGAGTCATCTCCGGCACGCCCTGCACCGGACGCATGGTGCCGCCGATATGGTTCGGCAGGTGCCCTTCCACCCAGGGATGCTCGCGGTAGTTGTCGCGCTCGATCTTGCCGTCCAGCCAGTAGTGCGGCAGCTGGTAGCCGCCGTCGCCGTATTCGCTGGGCACCACCCCGGCGTTGGGGTCTTGCGCCCGCGCCGTCCAGCGCAGCGGGTAGCGCTGCTGGTGGCCGGCCGCCGGGCGACCACCGAGGGCGCGCAGCAGGTAGTAGTCGTCCTCCGCCCAGTCCGGCACGAAGCTGGCCGCCGAACCAGCCTCCAGCCACTGCGGCGGCTCGGTCTGCGCCAACAGCGGGTTGCCCGCCGGCAGCGCCGGCGGCTGGCAGGGCGCGCCGCTGAATTCAGCGGCGTCGAGCAGGATCAACGCATAGGCACCGCCGAGGATGTCCTCCATCCGGTGCAGACGCGGATGGCTATTGCGCCCGGCCTCCCAGAACGGCCGCAGTTCCGCGTCGGCCGGCGGTTGCGCGGGCGGATCGATGAGCATCTCGCGAATGCCGTCGACGCTGGTCGGTCCACCGTCGTTCTGGTCCGGGGCGAGGGAGAAGAAGCTCAGCGCGACGATCTCCGGGCCATGCACCCGGTAGTCCTCCGGCAGCAGCAGGGTGAAGCCGTGCATCAGCGGATAGCCGGTGTCCGGATCCAGCGGCCACTGCTCCGGACGGATGCCCGGCGGCAGGCCGAAGCACCAGCCGTGGTTGGCTTCGCCGGCGTGCGCGGCGTCGTTGACGATTTCGATGTCGTAGGCGTTCATGGCCACTCCCTGGTCGGTTTTTCCTGGTCCCGGCCACGCCGGCCGGGTGTCGCAGTGTAAAACGGAGTCCCCCGCAGGCGAAGGACTTTCAGCCCAGGCCCACGCCGAGCGCGGTACCCAACCCATAGGTGAAGGCCGCGGCAAGGGTACCGACCAGCACCTGGCGCAACGCCGAGAACGCCAGCGGCCGCCCGGTGAAACGGGCGGTGACCGCGCCGCTGAACAGCAGCGCAAGCAGGCTGAACAGCAGGCTTGCGACCAGCGCCGCGGCGCCGTCGAGGAACAGGAACGGCGCCACCGGCACCAGGGCGCCAAGGGAAAACAGCAGGAACGACGTGCCCGCCGCGTTCCACGGGTTGCCGCCCAGCTCCGTCGGATCGATGCCGAGGGCCTCGCGGGACAAGGTGTCCAGCGCGCCACGACCGTCGTTCATCAGTTGCAGGGCCACGCGCCGGGCGGATACCTCGCTCAGCCCCGTGGCGGTGAAGATATCGATCAGTTCCTGGGTCTCGGTGTCCGGGCAGAGCCTGAGCAGGCGTTCTTCCTCGGCGATGCGCTTGCTCGCCATCTCGCGGGCGTTGGTCACCGACAGCCACTCGCCGAGGGCCATCGAGCAGGCCCCGGACACCAGTCCGGCCATCCCGGTGAGGACGATGGACGAATGCGCCATGCTCGCACCCGCCACGCCCATCACCAGGCACAGGTTCGACACCAGGCCATCGTTGGCGCCGAGCACCGCGGCGCGCAGCTTGGTGCCAGCGTCGCGGTCCGGCCTCGCCTCGGGCAACGCGCACTGCGGCGGATCGGCGTCCGGGCGCGGCGACGGGGTCTCCGCCGGCATGCCTCAACGCGCCTCGATGCGAAAGCCCAGGCGCGGGAAATGCACATGCACGGTACCCGCCCGCGGGTCTTCGCGGCGCAGGATGAGTTCCTCGCTGCCGGCGAAGAGCAGTTCGCCCTGTACCGCGTCGACACCGTAGTCGGTGGCGGCGATGGCGACCGCCTGGCCGGGCCGGAAACCGTTGGGGTCGCTGAAGGATTCGTCCGGCAATGCCGCGGGCTGGCTGCCGCGAGCCACCTCCAGGGCTTCCTCCGCACTCATCTCGGCTGGCGCGCCATGGCCGAAGCCGAGCACCCGGCCCAACCAGGCCTGCACCTGCGGGTAATCGTCGACCAGCGGCGCGGTGACCGGCGTGCCCTTGAGGAACCACAGGCAGTGCGCCACGGCGAAGTCGGCGACGGACGCTTCGCCGAACAGGAAGTCGCCGTCCTCGCGCGACAACTGGCGCTCCAGTCGCGCCATGAATGCCGGCCACTGGTGGCGCGCCTGTTCCAACGGCAGGCGGCCGGCGCTGCCGCCGCTGAATAGCTGGCTGCGATCGGCCATGAAGGCCTTGAGGAATTCCGGCGGCAGCTTGCCGAAGCGCACGGCGATGGACTCCGGGGCGAACGCCAGGCTTACCGCGTGCTGGAACAGCACCGCGTCGGCCCACTGGGCGAAGCTCGCGGCGACCATCTCCTGGCCTTCGGGGAACAGCGCCGGGACCGCCTTTTCCTGCTCCAGGCGACGGGCGATCAACGCGGTATCGCAATACACATCGGCGCCGACCTGCAACACCGGGGTCTTCCGATAGCCGCCGGTCAGCGCCACCAGGTCCGGCTTGGGCATCACCGGCGGAATCATCACCGAGCGCCAGGACAGTTGCTTGAAACCGAGCAGCAGGCGCGCCTTCTCGGCGAAGGGCGAAGTGGGATAGTGATGCAGGATCAGCTCTGACATGGGCGCCTCCGGGCGGATGTGAGGCACCAGCTTAGCGCGGCTGGGAAAACGCGCCTATGACAATCCGGGACATGAAGGGCACCCCATCGCCTGGCCCGATGGGCCTGGCGAGGGGCGCGCTCAATCCAGCCGGCACCCCTGGCGGGTGATGGTCATCCGCCGGTACGCCGCACGCGGCGCCTCGCGCGTCTCCAGGGCGGCGAGGAACTCCCGGGGACGGTCCAGCGGCAGGCCGGTGAGGAAGGCGCTATCCAGCTCCCACCAGCGCGAGGCGAGCAGACCCTCGATGATCTCCGGCGGATGCCGGTAGCGGATCACCTGCGCCGGGGTGCCGGCGACGATGGCGTAGGGCGGCACGTCGCGAGTGACCACGGCGCGCGTGGCGATGATCGCCCCGGTCCCGACCTTGACCCCTTCCATCACCATCGCGCTGTGTCCGATCCAGACGTCGTGGCCGATTTCCGCGTAGCTCAGCGCCGGCTCGTAGCGCAGCGCGGTGCCGGTGTGCTGGAAGGGGTGGCTGCTCACCCAGTCGCTGGGATGGGTGTGTTTTTCCTGGCCGATGAAGCAGTCCGAGCCGATCGAGCAGAAACGCCCGATGGACGCCACCAGGGACAGGTCGGTGCCGCTGCGCACATAGCTGTAGGCGCCGATCTCCAGCCTCGGCGGGACGATGCGCAGGTGGCCGAGTTCGACCTGCTCCTCGAGCACCAGCGTGGTGCGCTTGCCGACACTGGCCGGGCCGCCGGCCAGCTTGCAGCCGCGGCGGCGGATCCAGCGTTTCCACCAATGATTCTTCAGGTAACCCACGAATACCCCATGACCGCAGATGAACGTCCTAGATTGCCGGCTCGCCGACCTCGCGCAACACCGGTACGCCGACCAACAGGCGCTCCTTGGCGCGCTTGCTCAGGGCCTTGATCGCCCGCTCGCGGCGCAGGGCGTCGCCCTTGCTGGCGCAGGCCTCGACGTAGACCAGCGCGCGGGCGGGGCTGGAATGGAAGAACCGCGCGCCCTTGCCGCTGCAATGAGTGTCGAAGCGGCGCAGCGGATCGTCGCTGATGCCGCAGTACAACGCGCCGTTTTCCGCCCTCACCAGGTAGACCGACCAACACTTCCCGATCGCCGCCGTGGCGGCCGTCGCCTCACTCACTCCAGACCCGCTCCCGCATCCGCTCGCAATACGCCACCAGGCGCGGATAGCCTCGCGCCACATGGCTGAGCGGGGTATCCAGGGTCGCCTCGATGAGGTTGGCGAGGATACCGTAAGCGGCAGCATCGGCGCTGCACGGATGTTCGCCGCCGTAGTACGGGACCTGGCCAAGCAGGCCGTCGAGGGCATCGAGGTCGTCGCGGGCGAAGGCCAGCAGTTCGTCCCTGCCGTGGACCCCGAGTCCCTGCGCCCTGAGGGTAGCGCGGACCTTGCGGCGCATGGCCCAGGCCACCGCGTCGCGCACGCCGAATGGCAGCGAGCCGAAGAACACCGGCTTGAGCACGCGCCAGCTGTCCTCGTCGAACCAGCGGAAATACAGCATCAGGTAGTACAGGTGTTCGTCGCACAGGCGCGTGATCGCCCGTGCCCAGCCCTTGCCTCGGGCGTCCAGGCCAGCGTCGAGAGTGACCCCGTAGCGCTCGCCGAGGGTACGGATGACGATCTCGCTGTCGCCGATCGCCTCGCCCTCGATACGCACGTAGGGCAGCTTGCCCTTGGGCGCCTTGCGCGGGTCGCTGACGACCTTCACCTGGTACTCCAGGCCGGCCAGGCGCAACCAGGTTTCCAGTTTCAGGCAATAGGGACTGGCATTGGGTACGTTGAATGCGGCGGGGAACTGGAAGAGCGTGATCATCGCGGCGTCCTGCGGGTTGTCCGCGGCGAGCTTAGGAGATTATCCGCGCTTCGGCCACCGACAGCCTCAGCCGGCCGCCGGATGGGCAGCCTGGTAGGCGGCCAGGCCCTTGCGCGCCTGCCCGCGGATCGCCCGCTGCACCGGCGGCGCCCAGCCCAGCAGCAGGCCCTTGACGCCAAGCGCCTGGCGGCTCCAGCGCCACAGGTCGAACTGGTCGCGATGCTCGACGATCAAACCGTCGGCGAAGCGGAAACGGGCCTCGATGCGATTCTCCACCCTGCGCCCGGTCTGGGTGAACAGGTAGTGGGCCACCCATTGCGCACGCCCCTCGTTCTGGTCGGCGCGGACGTTCGCGTAGTCCAGGCGGAAGTCCCGCGCCCGGCTGGTCAGCAGGCGCCACATGTCGCCCACCTCGCGCCCGCGCAGTTCGCCGAAGGCCGGGTCGTGGAAGGTCGCCTGGGGGGCGTAGCAGGCCGCCATGGCCTCGCCGTCGAGGCGCTGGAAGGCCTGGTAGAAGCGCTCGATCAGTTCGGCGTTGGGGTGGGCCATGCGGGGTTCCTTGCGATGAGAGGGACTTGCCAGGCGTCCCCACGCGGGAACGCCGTCGCGCCGGGTCGTTTCAGCCGAACCACTCGCGGGCGCTGCGCCAGAGGCAGATACCGACGAAATAGGCCGAGGCGGCGAACCACAGGCCGAGCAGGATCGGCAGATCGGCCGGCTGCTGGACGATCAGCAGACCGCTGCTGATCAGCCAGACGAAGGTCACCGCGATGTTCAACGGCATGAACTGGCGCACGCGGAACGGGTGGAGGAACTTCATCCGGGTCAGGGTCAGGGCGGCCAGCACCAGCACCGTGACGAGGTTGACCCAGGGGTGCAGGTCGAGCACGTAGAAGTACACCGCCACCACGTTCCAGGCGGCCGGGAAGCCAACGAAGTAGTTGTCGGTGCTCTTCATGTTGACGTTGCAGAAGCAGAACAGCGACGAAACCAGAATCACGCCCACCGCCAGCAGTTCGAAATGCTCCGGCAGGGGGATGTAGCGGTAGATGAAGATGGCCGGGATGAACACGTAGGTCAGGTAGTCGATCACCAGGTCGAGCACCGAGCCGTCGAAATGCGGCAGCATTTCCTTGACTTCGTACTTGCGCGCCAGGGTGCCGTCGAGGCCGTCCACCAGTAGGGCCAGGCCAAGCCAGAGCAGGCAGGCCTGGGGTTTGTTGTCGACCAGCGCGAGCAGGGCCAGCAAGGCCAGGATCACGCCGCTGGCGGTGACGGCGTGGACGCCCCAGGCCTTGGCTTTGTTGATGGGAGTCATCGATAGGTTCACGGGCAATTCTCTTGTTCGGTGTTCGGCATGACGCGTCGCTCTATAGTGCACCGGCACCGGTGCGTCTGTCTGTTATCGGATTGTCGGTGCTGGCGAGAGTTCAGCCAGCCCCCCGCCGGTCAGCGGATCGGCGGCGCATAGTGCAGGCCGCCGAGATTCCATTGCGCGTTGAGGCCGCGCGGCATCTTCAGCGGGCTGCCGTCGCCGACGTTGCGGGCGAAGATCTCGCCATAGTTGCCGACCTGGCGCACCATCTGCACCACCCAGTCGCGCGGCAGTTGCAAGTCCTTGCCGGCGTCACCCTCGCTGCCGAGCAGGCGGGCGACGTCCGGGTTGCGGCTGTCCCTGGCCTGGCGCTCGACGTTGCTCGAGGTGACCCCCAGCTCCTCCGCGTTGAGCAGGCCGTACAGGGTCCAGCGGACGATGTTGAACCAGGCTTCGTCGCCCTGCCGCACGGCCGGGCCGAGCGGCTCCTTGGAGATCACTTCCGGCAGCACCACGTACTGGTCCGGCTTGGCCAGCTTCAGGCGCTGGGCGTAGAGCTGCGACTGGTCGGAGCTGAGCACGTCGCACTGCCCCGCCTCCAGGGCACGGGCGCTCTTCTCGTAGCTGTCGTCGAGCACCGCCTTGTAGCGGATGCCGTGGGCCCGGAAGTAGTCCGCCACGTTCAGCTCGTTGGTGGTGCCGGACTGGATGCACACCGTCGCGTCCTTCAGTTCGCGGGCGCTGGACACGCCGAGCTTGCGATTGACCAGGAAGCCCTGGCCGTCGAAATAGGTGACGCCGGTGAAGTGGATGCCCAGCGCGGTATCCCGCGAGCTGGTCCATGAGGTGTTGCGCGACAGCAGGTCGACCGTGCCGGACTGCAACGCCGAAAACCGCTCGGTGGCGGGCAGCGGGGTGAAGCGCACCTTCTCGGCGTCGCCGAACAGCGCGGCGGCCAGCGCCCGGCAGATGTCGACGTCGAGCCCCTTGAAACGGCCCTTGGCGTCGGCGTAGGAGAACCCCGGCAGGCCGTCGCTGACGCCGCACTGCACGTAGCCCTTGCGCTTCACCGCATCCAGCGTCGCACCGGCCTCGGCCGTGGCGCTGGCGCCGAGGCAGACGGCGGCCAGCAGCAGCCAGGTACCTTTCATTATTGTCATCTGTTCGCCACTCCCTTCGCCGCCCCTGGGTGAACCGCCGGCCCCGGGCCGGTCGCCGCACTGTAACCGCAAGCGCCGCGGCACCGGCAGGGGCAGCCGGCGGTGCGACGGCGGCGGGCGACGAACGGCGTGCCCGGCGCACTTCCCTTAGCAAAGCGCATCCGCGGGAAATTGGCGAATGCATGATCTGCGACAATCTGGCCGACTTGCGAGCGGGAAAGCGCCTGTTGTCGAATGGTCCTCCCATTCCGAACGCATATGCCCCCTGCCTGGAGCCGTTATGAGCGAACCCCTGATCCTCGATGCCCCGAATGCCGACGCCTGCATCATCTGGCTGCACGGCCTGGGCGCCGACCGTACCGACTTCAAGCCGGTGGCCGAAGCCCTGCAGGTGGTCCTGCCGAGCACCCGCTTCATCCTCCCCCAGGCGCCGAGCCAGGCGGTGACGGTCAATGGCGGTTGGGTCATGCCGAGCTGGTACGACATCCTTGCCTTCAGTCCGGCGCGGGCCATCGACGAAGACCAGTTGAACGCCTCCGCCGACCAGGTCATCGCCCTCATCGATGAACAGCGCGCCAAGGGCATCGCCGCCGAGCGGATCATCCTCGCCGGTTTCTCCCAGGGCGGCGCGGTGGTCCTGCATACCGCCTTCCGCCGCTACGCCCAGCCGCTCGGCGGGGTGCTGGCGCTATCCACCTACGCGCCGACCTTCGACGACCTGGCGCTGGACGAGCGCCACAAGCGGATTCCGGTCCTGCACCTGCATGGCAGCCAGGACGACGTGGTCGACCCGGCGCTCGGCCGCGCGGCCCATGACGCCTTGCAGGCGCAGGGCGTGGAGGTGGGCTGGCACGACTACCCGATGGGCCACGAGGTGTCCCTGGAGGAAATCCACGACATCGGCGCCTGGCTGCGCAAGCGCCTCTGACGCCCGGAGCTTCTCTCAGACGGCGTGCAGCCGGTAGTTCAGCGCGTAGCCGCCGAGCAGCTCTTCCAGCGCCGCCCGGCGTCTTTCGTCGAGCGCGGGAACGTGCAGGTGGGCGAGCTGGCCGTGGCGCTCGTCGGCGACCACCTCCACGCGGATATCCTCGGCGATCCTCCGGCTTTCCTCCTCCAGCACCCGGCGGATCGCGTCCAGGCGCAGCGCCGGCTTGAAGGTCTTGCCCACCGCGGTGACCGGCATGCTCTCGATCAGCCAGACATCCTTGGGCACCGCCGCGCGCTCCGGTACGTGGCGGCTGGCGTGTTCCAGCAGCTCTTCCTCGCTGGCGCTGGCGCCGGGCTTGAGCTGGATATACACCACCGGCAGCTCGCCGGCCTTGGCGTCCGGCTTGCCCACCGCCGCCGCCAGGGCCACGGCCGGATGCCGGTGCAGCGCTTCTTCGATCATCTGTGGGTCGATGTTGTGGCCACCGCGAATGATCAGGTCCTTGCTGCGCCCGGTGAGCCAGATGTAGCCGTCCTCGTCGATACGACCGAGGTCGCCGGTATTGAACCAGCCATCGCCGACCCAGATATCGCGGTTCCGGTCCTGTTGCAGGTAGCCCTTGAACACCGTCGGGCCCTTCAGGCAGAGGTTGCCCACCTCGTTCGGCGCGGCATCGCGCAGGTAATTGCCCTCGCCGTCGAGCACCGCGACCTTCACCTGGCAGTACGGCAGGCGCAGGCCGATCGAACCCGGCCGGCGCTCGCCGCCACGCGGGTTGCAACTGGTGCCGCAGGTACCTTCGGTGAGGCCGTAGCCTTCGATCACCTTGAGCCCGGTACGCGCCTCGAACTGGCGGATCAGCTCCACCGGCATCGGCGCCGCGCCGCACAGGGCGAAACGCAGGCTGGACAGGTCGCGGCCATCGCTGGGGACCTGCAGCAACGCCGCGTAGATGGTCGGCACGCCACTGAAGCTGGTGACCCGGTAGCGCTCCACCAGCTTCCAGAAGTCCTGGATCAGGGTCGGATTGCGGTAGCCCTGGGGCCCGGCCAGGAGCACCTGGGCGCCGCGATGGAAGGGCGCCAGGCCGGTAACCATCACGCCGTTGACGTGGAACAGCGGCAGGCCGCAGAGCAGCACGTCGTCCACCCCGTAGTCGGCGTTCAGGCCCATGATCTCGGCCATCGCCACCTCGTTGAAGTGGCTGTGCGGCGCCAGCTTCGGCGTGCCGGTGGTGCCGCCGGTATGGAAATAGGAAGCGACGTCGTCCGGATGGATCGCCCGTCCGCTCTCCAGGCGGTCTGCCGGGCAGTCGGCGATCAGCGTATCGAAGTCCAGCACGCCCTCCGGCAGCGGCCCGCGCTGGGCCTTGAGCGCCTCGCGCTGCGGCGCCGGCAACAGGTTGGCCGGATCGACCACGACGATCGCGTACAGCTCCGGCAGCTGCGCGCGCAGGCCGGCGACCTTCTGCCACAGGTCGGTGCCGGGGAACGGCGCCAGGGTCACCAGCACCCGGGTGTTGGAGGCGCGGATCAGCTCGGCGATGTGCTCCGGCTCGAGCAGCGGGTTGATCGCATTGACGATCCCGGCAGCTTCGCCGCCCCAGATCACGTAGTGGGTCTGCGGCAGGTTGGGCAGCAGGAAGGACACCGCCTGGTGGCTTTCCAGGCCCAGCCGGTGCAAGGCGTTGGCGGTCTGGGTGACGCGGGCGAACAGCTCGGCATAGCTGATCCGCAACGGTTCTTCGGCAGCGCTGCCATGCAGCAGGCAGCTCAGGGCGATACGCTGGCCGTGGCGCTGGGCCGAGCGTTGCAACAGTTCGTAGGTGCTGGATGGCAGGTCGCGCTGTTCCAGCGGCACGCGTTCCAGGGCTTCGATATCGCTCAGCCCGGCGATCGATGGGGACGGATTCATGGTTTTCTTGTTCTTCCGTTGGTGAGTGGGCGGACACTCGCCGGATCGCTCCGGCACCGTCCCGAAGATGCCACCCCCGTCGCCGCCCTACCGTTGTCTTTTTGTAGCGCGCCGCCGGTCGCGCGCACGAACCCTCCCGGAGGCTCTCCCGGGAGCTTCGCGCAGCCCCCTCCAGGCCCCGTCCGGCCAAGCCTGGAGGTGACCGGCCAAGCATGGATTTCTCCCCGCTGGCAACATGCTTTACACTGGCGCCCGTTCATTCCTTAACCACTACGAGATCGCCGTGCTCAAAGCACTCAAGAAAATCTTCGGCAAGGCCGACGGAACCCAGCCGCAGAGCGGTTCCTCCCCGGTCCCGCAAGGCCCTGCCGGCGCTACCGCGAAAGGTACCGCCCCCACCGGCGAAAAGCCGACCGAGAAACGCCCACGCAAACCGCGCGCCCCGCGCGCCGACAACGAGTCCGGCGCCCCGCGCGCCGTTGAAAAGGCCGAGAAAGGCGAAAAGCCCGCCAAACCCGCCGCCAAAGAAGGCCGGGACGCCAAGCCGCGCAGCGACAAGCCGCGCCGCGAACGCAAGCCGAAGCCGGTGGACAACTGGAAGCTGGAAGACTTCGTGGTCGAACCGCAGGAAGGCAAGACCCGCTTCCACGACTTCAACCTCGCCCCGAGCCTGATGCACGCCATCCATGACCTCGGCTTCCCCTACTGCACGCCGATCCAGGCGCAGGTACTGGGCTTCACCCTGCGCGGCCAGGACGCCATCGGCCGCGCCCAGACCGGTACCGGCAAGACCGCCGCGTTCCTCATCTCGATCATCACCCAGTTGCTGCAGACCCCGCCGCCGAAAGAGCGCTACATGGGCGAGCCGCGCGCGCTGATCATCGCCCCGACCCGCGAACTGGTGGTACAGATCGCCAAGGACGCCGCGGCGCTGACCAAGTACACCGGGCTGAACGTGATGACCTTCGTCGGCGGCATGGACTTCGACAAGCAACTCAAGCAGCTGGAAGCGCGCTTCTGCGACATCCTGGTAGCCACCCCCGGCCGTCTGCTGGACTTCAACCAGCGCGGCGAGGTGCACCTGGACATGGTCGAGGTGATGGTCCTCGACGAAGCCGACCGCATGCTCGACATGGGCTTTATCCCGCAGGTCCGGCAGATCATCCGGCAGACCCCGCACAAGGGCGAACGCCAGACCCTGCTGTTCTCGGCGACCTTCACCGACGACGTGATGAACCTCGCCAAGCAGTGGACCGTCGATCCGGCGATCGTCGAGATCGAGCCGGAGAACGTCGCCAGCGATACCGTCGAGCAGCATGTCTACGCCGTGGCCGGCAGCGACAAGTACAAGCTGCTGTACAACCTGGTGGCGCAGAACAACTGGGAACGGGTGATGGTCTTCGCCAACCGCAAGGACGAAGTCCGCCGCATCGAGGAACGCCTGACCAAGGACGGCATCAGCGCCGCCCAGATGTCCGGCGACGTGCCGCAGCACAAGCGCATCCGCACCCTGGAAGGCTTCCGCGAAGGCAAGATCCGCGTCCTGGTGGCAACCGACGTGGCCGGCCGCGGCATCCACATCGACGGCATCAGCCATGTGATCAACTTCACCCTGCCGGAAGACCCGGACGACTACGTGCACCGTATCGGTCGTACCGGCCGCGCCGGCGCCTCGGGTACCTCGATCAGCTTCGCTGGCGAGGACGATGCCTTCGCCCTGCCGCCGATCGAAGAACTGCTGGGCCGCAAGATCACCTGCGAGATGCCGCCGGCCGAACTGCTCAAGCCGGTACCGCGCAAGCACTGAACGCAGGCGTGGAGAAAAAAGGCGAAGCCATCCGGCTTCGCCTTTTTCGTTTCTGCGACACGCAGGTGCCGCCGTCGGTCATCGAGGCGGGTCGGCGCTTGCCCGGCAATACCTTAAAGTCCAGAATGGACAAATTGTTTACATCCATTCCGGAGATCGCATGAGCGCCGCCACTCCCCTGATCGTCCAGCAGGCCGAAGCCGAGCAACTGCTCGCCCGTATCGACGTCCTCCAGGCCATGCGCCAGCTGTTCCTCGACCTGGCCGCCGGCCAGGCGCTCCAGCCGGCCCAGCAACTGGTGGAGTTCCCCGCCGGTCGCGGCGACTTCATCAACTACCTCGGCGTGCTCGCCCAGGAACAGGTCTACGGAGTCAAGACTTCACCCTACATCGTTCGCGAACAGGGCCCGTTGGTCACCGCCTGGACCCTGCTGATGTCGATGCAGACCGGCCAGCCCTTGCTGCTCTGCGATGCCGCCCGGCTGACCACCGCGCGCACCGCCGCCACCACCGCGGTGGCGGTGGATGCCCTGGCTCCGGCCGAAGCCGGCCGCCTGGCTCTGATCGGCAGCGGACCGGTGGCCCATGCCCACCTGCAATACGTGAAGGGCCTGCGTGACTGGCAGGGCGTGCGAGTCCATTCGCCGTGCCTGGACGAGCGCCGCCTGCAAAGCCTGCGCGCCATCGACCCGCGCGCCGAAGCCGCCGGCAGTCTGGAGGAAGCGCTGGACGAAGCCGATGTGATCCTGCTCTGCACCTCCTCGGCCCGAGCGGTGATCGACCCGCGCCAACTCGAGCGCCCGGCGCTGGTCACCTCGATCAGCACCAACGCGCCCCGCGCCCATGAGGTACCGGCGGAAAGCCTGGCGGCCATGGACGTCTATTGCGACTACCGGCACACCACCCCAGGCTCCGCCGGCGAGATGCTGATCGCCGCCGAACAGCATGGCTGGAGCCCCGAGGCGATCCGCGGCGACCTCGCCGAGCTGCTCAGCGGCCAGGCGCCACGTCCGGAATACCGGCGCCCGGCGTTCTTCCGCTCGATCGGCCTGGGCCTGGAAGACGTAGCTCTGGCCAACGCCCTCTACCGCCTGCGCCAGGCAGGCTGATCACGCGATGCAGGAGAGCAGCATGATCGAAGCGGATTACCTCGTCATCGGTGCCGGCATCGCCGGCGCATCCACCGGCTACTGGTTGTCGGCCCACGGCCGGGTCGTGGTGCTGGAGCGCGAGGCGCAGCCCGGCTACCACTCCACCGGCCGCTCCGCCGCGCACTACACGGTGGCCTACGGCACACCCCAGGTGCGCGCGCTCACCGCCGCCAGCCGGGCCTTCTTCGACAACCCGCCGGCCGGCTTCTGCGAGCATCCGCTGCTCAGCCCGCGTCCGGAAATGGTGGTCGACTTCAGCGACGATCCGGAAGAACTCCGCCGTCAATACGAAAGCGGCAAGGCGCTGGTGCCGCAGATGCGCCTGCTGGACGCGGAACAGGCCTGCTCGATCGTGCCGGTGCTGCGTCGCGACAAGGTCTTCGGCGCCACCTACGACCCCACCGGCGCCGACATCGATACCGACGCCCTGCACCAGGGCTACCTGCGCGGCATCCGCCGCAACCAGGGGCAGGTCCTGTGCAACCACGAAGCGCTGGAGATCCGCCGGGTCGACGGCGCCTGGGAAGTCCGCTGCGACGCCGGCAGCTACCGCGCCGCGGTGCTGGTCAACGCCGCAGGCGCCTGGTGCGACGCCATCGCCGGGCTGGCCGGCGTCCGCCCGCTGGGCCTGCAGCCCAAGCGCCGCTCGGCCTTCATCTTCGCCCCGCCGCCGGGCATCGACTGCCACGACTGGCCGATGCTGGTCAGCCTCGACGAATCCTTCTACCTGAAGCCGGACGCCGGCATGTTGCTCGGCTCGCCGGCCAACGCCGATCCGGTCGAGGCCCACGACGTACAGCCCGAGCAACTGGACATCGCCACCGGCATGTACCTGATCGAAGAAGCCACCACCCTCACCATTCGCCGCCCGGAACACACCTGGGCGGGGCTGCGCTCGTTCGTTGCCGACGGCGACCTGGTGGCCGGCTACGCCGCCGATGCGGAAGGCTTCTTCTGGGTCGCCGCCCAGGGCGGCTACGGTATCCAGACCTCGGCGGCGATGGGCGAGGCCAGCGCCGCGCTGATCCGCCACCAGCCGCTGCCGGCGCACCTGCGCGAGCACGGCCTGGACGAGGCGATGCTGTCGCCGCGCCGCCTGTCTCCCTGATGACCCGGCGGCGGGTTTGCGGCACACTCGCCTCGCCCGCCGTCCCACGAGAGTTCCTGCGCATGAGCCCGAGCCAAGACCCCAGCCTGGAGAACTACCGGGCGATCGCCGACGGCATCGCCACCCTGTTCTTCCCCCACGCCGAAGTGGTCCTGCACGACCTGCGCAGCCAGCGGGTCGACTACATCGCCAACAACCTGTCCAAGCGCGAGGTCGGCGACGACTCGGCGCTGGAAGACATGCTCGAAGGCGATAGCGACGAGCGCAACATCGGTCCCTACGAGAAGCTCAACTGGGACGGGCAGAAGATCCGCTCGGTCAGCACCGTGCTGCGCGACGCCGCCGGCCAGCCGCTGGCGGTGCTGTGCATCAACCTGAATATCAGCCTGTTCGAGAGCGCCAAGGCGGCGCTCGACCTGTTCCTCTCGCCGAGCAAGCTGATCCCGCAACCGGACGCGCTGTTCCGCGACGACTGGCAGGAGCGCATCAACACCTTCCTGCACGGCTGGCTGCGGCAGCGCCAGCTCGGCTTGAACCTGCTGACCCGCGAGCACAAGCGCGAACTGGTCCTGGCCCTGCACGCCGAGGGCGCGTTCAAGGGCAAGAGCGCCGCCAACTATGTGGCCAACGTGCTGAACATGGGCCGGGCGACGGTCTACAAGCACCTCAAGGAGCTGAAGGAAGGCGGCGACTGACGGCAGCCGCCGCCGGCGAGCGGTCAGTCGCCGTAGATGTCGCTCTTGAAGTACTTGCCCTCGATGCGCTTGTAGGTCCCGTCGGCACGAATCGCGTCGATCGCCGCGTTGAGCTTGCCGACCAGCTCGGCGTCCCCCTTGCGCACCGCGATCCCAGCGCCCTCGCCGAAGTATTTCGGGTCCTTGAACTCCGGCCCGACGAAGGCGTAGCCCTTGCCGCGCGGGGTATCGAGGAAGCCGGTCTGCAACGGGATGGAGTCGGCGAAGGTGGCGTCGAGGCGGCCGGCCACCAGGTCCAGGTAGATCTCGTCCTGGCTGGTGTAGCGCACCACTTCGGCACCGGCCTTGGCCAGCACCGCACTGGCGAAGCGGTCGGCGGTAGCGCCGCGCTGCACGCCGATGCGCTTGCCGGCCAACTGGCTGAAGCTGTCGTCGAGCTGGGCGCCTTCCTTCATCACCAGGCGGCCCGGCGTGAAGTAGTACTTGTGGGTGAAGTCCACCGAGCGCCGGCGCTCCTCGGTGATGGTGATGGAGGACAGCGCGGCGTCTATCTTGCGAACTTTCAGCGAGGGAATCAGGCCGTCGTACTCCTGCTCGATCCACTGGCACTTCACCTGCATCTGCGCGCACAGTGCGTTGCCGATGTCGTAGTCGAAGCCGGCCAGTTCGCCTTCGGCGGTCTTGAAGGAAAACGGCGGGTAGGCGGCCTCGATGCCGATCCGCAGGTTGCCATCGGCGGCGACGGCGGATCCGCTGGCGAGCACGCCGAGCAGCAGGCCTCCCAGCAGGTTCTTGGTGTTCAGCGACTTGATCATGGACGACTCCAGGGGTGACGAAGGTGCGCCCGCGGCCCGGGCGGGAAACAGACGGTGATCCGTCTTTATACTTTTCGTCCAATCTGGACCAAAAAGTATACATCGTCAATCGCCGTCCCTCCTCCGCTACCCCTCCTTACCTCCTTCGAGGAATAGGCCCGCCGGTCCGCGGGACTTAGTCTTGAGCCATACACAGCCACCCGCGAGGTGTTCCGCTACGCAGACATCACCCCCTTGCTCCATTTCAGCTATCACGGTTAAGGCTCTATTTACGCCTGGATCCCCGCGTCACGCTCATGCCGCGGGGATTTTTTCGTTTCGTCAACGCCCTTGAAAGGCTTCGCTACCCGTCGCAAACCGCGCTCCGCCAGCTAGCGCGCCCAGGTCGGCGCCGAGCGCGAGTACCGAAGGGTGCCTGAGCGACGTACGGGACCCGGTCGGGCTGGACATGCCCGGCCACCCGGACGCGCGGCGCAGCTATGTGTAGCGGCTTGCAATCGAAAACCGTCGGGCTCGCAATCAGCGCGATTTTGGGCTCAGATTATCTGTGACTGACGGTGGGGGCGGGCTCACATTAATTGCGAGCGAGCTTGCAATCCATGCGGTGGGCTTGCAGTCCATTACCGCGGGCTCACGCTCTTTGCGACTGACGCTCATACCGGTAATACGCCGATCCCGCTGCCCGAGTTTCCCGATGAAGCAGATGACCTTTGCCGACGCCGAGTACGCCGGCAAGCGCAAGCAGAGGCGCGTCTGTAATGGGGGAATGGCTGCTGCGAGGTGCTCGCGGCGGCTAAAAACACAGAAATGAGTGGGTGATCGGATCGTTTTTAATCGATTCTCCGCTTTCAAATTCGCCGGGGGCTGAAGTCGGCCAGAAAGACATGGCTACTTCAGACCATCCCTAAGGGGGCTGAGCCTATATTGTTTGTAGTCCATGCAAGGGATTGCAAGCCAACTCAGCCCCAAGGTTCCACCTTTATTTTCTGGAGGCAATTGTTACAATAAAAGCATCATGCCCAAGAGAAGCATCTTCCTCTGTACTCTCTTTCGCTCTAGTGTTATTATTATTGACATCATCAGGCACTTTTACTGGATTGACAAGCCCTTCAAATATGGCATCAAGTCTTGCCTCGAACCTCCCTACATCCTTATGCCAGATGAATCCCTCAATTTTTGAAATTGCCAACCCTTTTTTAGTTGCCAAAGATACGACTTCCAGAGTTGCCTTCGTAGTTAGCCACATCTTCCCATTGCCTTCTTTTGAAAAAAAATCTAGGCCATTGTCAACTATTTCGACAGAGTTAGGATTGATCATTACTTATTTCTCCAGATGATTCGCCCGTCAACCGCCCATGCGGAATCGTTCCGATCTGCAATTTGAATAATTTCACCTGTCCTATCGTTCACAACTATATATCCATTAGGAGGACTTCCATATACTGTTGCAGAGTCATTCCGCCCCAGCCCATCTATCGTCTTATTAGGCCGACGCTTATCTGAAGAACTACCTGTTGCACCTTTTCCGATAACATCTCTAATTTCAACCTCAGTCCACCCTCTAATTGGAATTTGCTCTCTGATCTTATCATCAATAACAACATCATGAGGGTTATGATTGAACATTATATAGATTGGCTTAACCCCCGAGCCCACCGGGAAGATCACAATCAGATCGTCCAGATCTAACGGCACTCCCGGATAGGACTCCGGCTCGGCCTGTACTGGGGTGATCGTTGCTCCCTCATACACCGGAACCGGCTGCGGTACGACCGGAGTGGTGCTTGAGGGGTTCTGGCTTCCTGGAGGGGTGGCAGGGGTCCAGGTCAAGATCAGCGGGGGTGTATTCGGCACGGTGGACTTTGCGGGAACCGTCACCTCATACCGGCCCGTCGCAGCATTGAGGGTCGCGGCGCGAACAGGCACGCCCTTGGGGACAGTTGCACCGTTGGTCAACATCGCGGCAATCTGCGATTTACCACTCGGGCTCTCTTGTGCAGCACTCGTGAGTCGTACCGGCATATCAACCGTGCCACCTGCCTTGGCGACGCTTTGCAAATCAGCCGTGCCAGGAAGCCCCAGAGCGGACGCCTCCAGTGCCAATGCATTGCGAACGCCGGCAGGAACCTTGTCACTGTCTTTACCAGCCTGGTCGGAATACAGCGACAGCACCGCGAAGGTGGCAACGTATGCGCCGGGTCCACTACCAGCAATCTGAACCAGGCGATTGACAGCATTCGTTAGGGAAGCCGCCAGGCGAGCCGTCTCCACTGCCGCACTACCAAACCCGGCCACCAAAACCAGCGGCGTAGAGGTAGCCGGCATCGCCAAGGTGTTCGCAGCCTGAATGATCTGACCTGGTACTACATCGGCTGTTTTTTGCAAATCGTTGGTCGCCGCACGCTGTGCCTCGGCTACCGCTGCCGAAACCTCCTTGGCTTTGGCCTGCAGCGCTGCTTCGGTCTGCTGGGCATAGGTGTTCACCTTGGCATAGGTGCTTTCAGTGAATTGTCGAAGGGTTGCTTGTGCAGCTTGCGAAGCCGCCTTGGTGGGGCTGGCCTTGACCTGGGCGGTTAGCCTGTTGACCTCGGTTTCGACCTCGGCGGCCGCATTGGCAGCAAACTGAGCCAGCGCTTGTTTTCGTGCTGTCGAAAACGCCGTGGCTTCGTTGACGATCTGCTTGACTTTGGTGTTGAAAGCCGTGACCTGGGCTTCTCCACTGGCCTGTGCTGCCAAGGCAATCTGATTCCGAAATGCCGCGCTGATCAGGTTCTGGCTGGACGAAATCTGGCTGTTGGCTTGTTGCTGGGCTTGCGCTGTCTTGACCTGCACCGCCTGGGTTGCCGAGGCGACTGCACCACTGACCTGGGTGGAAACCTGAGACAGACTAGCATCCACTGCTTTCACACGTTGCTGGACCTTGGTGGCGGTCGGAGTGGTGATCGCGTTGAAGTCGGCACCGAGCTGTTGAGTGACCTGCTGGGCTTCCAGGCGTGCCGCTTCTTCCGCTTTGCGTTTGGCGTCCGCTTCTGCCTGACGCTGGGCTTCTGCCTCCGCCCGGCGGCGGTCGGTTTCAGCATTGAGCTTGTTCAAGCGCTCTTGAAGACTATTGATCTGATCATTCAGGATGATTGTGTTGTAGCTTGCTTGCAGCTTATCCAGACTAGCCGAGTTCTGAACCACATCCAATTCGTTATCTAGTTCAGGGCGCTTTCGATTTAGCAGCCCGGTGACAACTACGGTTGATCTTTCCAGCCACTGCTCAGGTGTGAAGCTGGCAGGTAGTGCCGGATACTTGGCAGCTTCCGTATCCAACTCTGCCTGAACGTCGGCTTCCAGACTCTCTTTCCTCTTTTTGAAGTCAGCCTCCATGGCCAGAGTAAAACCACGGAAAGGGTTACCGAACGGATAGTTGCTTAGTATGTCCTGCCTGTCTCGTGATACGTCTATGCTAACTCCGCCAGGTTTCCCGGGGCGACTTGAGTATCTAACAATCAGTGGCGGTGGTGCATCAGCCATAGTTTTTACCTCGATTTGAGCTTGAGAAAATATACAGAGGTATTCTTGCTGGAATATGTGCCCACTGGAATCCAACTTCTAAAATCAACGCCAATGCACCTGGCACACACGCCAATCAACTACAATCCCTCCACACGACCATGAGCGTCATCGATTTCCTTCAATAGAGCTGACTCATTTGCGCATGTGTCCATCAAACGGTCATTTCCTGAACGCACACCTCATCTACCCCGGCCAGTCACGGAAGCCGCATACCTTCAGTTCATTAACGAACTCCCACTTTCAAAATTCATCCATGCCGCCCCTTCGCGAGCTTCCGGACAAAGCCACGCTGATTGCGAGCCCAGCGTTTTTGATTGCAAGCCGCTGCACCTGGTCAGGCCATTTCCGCAGCACATGAAGTCCTGGCCGATATACCGGCAGGGCCAGCCATCGTTCGACGAATAAAGCCACCTCAGCCATGATGCCCTTTCCATCCCCAGCGGAACCCCGACATGGACGCCAAAGCTCTGCTCCTCGGCAGCCTCTGCCTGGCCGCCCCATTCGCCGACGCGGCGACGCTCGACAATGCCCTCTCCGCCTGCCTCGCCGCCCGGCTCGGTGCACCGCACACGGCGGAGGGCCAGTTGCACCAGCCAATCATCCTTGAGGCCCGGCGCTCCACCGGCGAATGCGGCTGTACCTCAGCGCTGGTGCGATATCGGCTGCTGGCCATGCATGCCAATGCGAAGGCACAGGTCCTTCAGGAAGGTCTGCTCGACGGTCGCTACGAAGGCACCCGTACCCTAACGCTGGCAGCGGATGCGCAACTGGCGGCCGACAGCACGCTCGTGGTACGTCTTGGTTGCGCCGTCGCCGAATGACCATCCACCGACCCAGCGAGGTTCGCGATGCACCTGCTTTACCCCTCCGCCCCCGATCGCAGCAACGCGGTCGATGAACTCTTCGCCGAGGAATATGACGCGGCCCGTTCGGCAGGCTTGGCCTGTTCGCTGTTCTGCGACGAGGAACTGGAAAGTGGACGCTTCCGCGCCCGCCCGGAGTTTCCGGCAAACACCCAGGTGCTGTATCGCGGCTGGATGCTCACACCGGAAAACTACGCTCGCCTGCACGGCGCGATCCTCGTCGCTGGCGGACGGCCCCTGACCAGTCCACAGCAATATCGGCACTGCCATTACTTGCCAGAGTGGTATCCGCTCTGTGAGGACCTCACGCCGGCGACCCTGTTCCTGTCCAGGAACGCCGACTTCGAGGCAGTGTTGGCGCAAAGCCCGTGGCGCGCCTGGTTCGTCAAGGACCATGTGAAATCCCTGACCACCCAGCGCGGCTCGAAGGCCACCAATGCTGCGGAAGTGCGGGAAGTCCTCGATTCGATCGAGCGTTATCGAGGCACCATCGAAGGCGGTGTATGCCTTCGGGAGTTCGAGGCGCTGCGTGCGGAAACCGAGGAACGCTACTTCGTTCTTCACGGCCGCGCTCACGGGCGTCTCGATACCGTCCCGCCGCTAGTGGAACAGGTGGCACAACGTATCGATTGCCCGTTCTTTTCCGTCGACGTGGTCGAGTCGACCAGTGGCGAGTTGCGCCTGATGGAACTCGGCGATGGCCAGGTCTCCGACCGCAAGCAATGGCCCGCCGCACGCTTCGCGGCGATGCTGGCACAGGCATAGTCGGAACCGCTGCAATCCCAACCCGACCAAGCTCCCCTTGATCGATCCCGAGGGGGGCTCGTCACTCGCCCAGTGCCTCGACCACTTACTCTCATCCGAAGCCCAGGAACGGTTGTCCGTCCCCTCGCCCATGGATATTTCTTCCACTCTGCAATCCAGTTCATAAATCCCATAAAAGCCCTCTTCCGCTCCCCGCCAGCCTCCCCGCATCCCGCACCCTAGACGCCCCGCCGCTCTCCGCCGGCTCGCCCGACAAGAAAAACCAACCGCTCGATCAGCCTCATCCTTCACCCATCACAGGAGCCATCGCGATGCACCTGATACCCCATTGGATCCCCCTGGTCGCCAGCCTCGGCCTGCTCGCCGGCGGCTCGTTCGCGTCCGCCGCCGAGGAAGCCTTCGACCTCTGGAACGAATGCGCCAAGGCCTGCGTGCTCGACCTCAAGGACGGCGTGCGTTCCAGCCGCATGAGCGTCGACCCGGCCATCGCCGACACCAACGGCCAGGGCGTGCTGCACTACTCCATGGTCCTGGAGGGCGGCAACGACGCGCTCAAGCTGGCCATCGACAACGCCCTCAGCATCACCAGCGACGGCCTGACCATCCGCCTCGAAGGCGGCGTCGAGCCGAACAAGCCGGTGCGCTACAGCTACACGCGCCAGGCGCGCGGCAGTTGGTCGCTGAACTGGCTGGTACCGATCGGCCACGAGAAGCCCTCGAACATCAAGGTGTTCATCCACGAACTGAACGCCGGTAACCAGCTCAGCCACATGTCGCCGATCTACACCATCGAGATGGGCGACGAGTTGCTGGCGAAGCTGGCGCGCGATGCCACCTTCTTCGTCAGGGCGCACGAGAGCAACGAGATGCAGCCGACGCTCGCCATCAGCCATGCCGGGGTCAGCGTGGTCATGGCCCAGACCCAGCCGCGCCGGGAAAAGCGCTGGAGCGAATGGGCCAGCGGCAAGGTGTTGTGCCTGCTCGACCCGCTGGACGGGGTCTACAACTACCTCGCCCAGCAACGCTGCAACCTCGACGATACCTGGGAAGGCAAGATCTACCGGGTGCTCGCCGGCAACCCGGCGAAGCATGACCTGGACATCAAGCCCACGGTCATCAGTCATCGCCTGCACTTCCCCGAGGGCGGCAGCCTGGCCGCGCTGACCGCGCACCAGGCTTGCCACCTGCCGCTGGAGACTTTCACCCGTCATCGCCAGCCGCGCGGCTGGGAACAACTGGAGCAGTGCGGCTATCCGGTGCAGCGGCTGGTCGCCCTCTACCTGGCGGCGCGGCTGTCGTGGAACCAGGTCGACCAGGTGATCCGCAACGCCCTGGCCAGCCCCGGCAGCGGCGGCGACCTGGGCGAAGCGATCCGCGAGCAGCCGGAGCAGGCCCGTCTGGCCCTGACCCTGGCCGCCGCCGAGAGCGAGCGCTTCGTCCGGCAGGGCACCGGCAACGACGAGGCCAGCGCCGACGTGGTGAGCCTGACCTGCCCGGTCGCCGCCGGTGAATGCGCGGGCCCGGCGGACAGCGGCGACGCCCTGCTGGAGCGCAACTATCCCACTGGCGCGGAGTTCCTCGGCGACGGCGGCGACGTCAGCTTCAGCACCCGCGGCACGCAGAACTGGACGGTGGAGCGGCTGCTCCAGGCGCACCGCCAACTGGAGGAGCGCGGCTATGTGTTCGTCGGCTACCACGGCACCTTCCTCGAAGCGGCGCAAAGCATCGTCTTCGGCGGGGTGCGCGCGCGCAGCCAGGACCTCGACGCGATCTGGCGCGGTTTCTATATCGCCGGCGATCCGGCGCTGGCCTACGGCTACGCCCAGGACCAGGAACCCGACGCGCGCGGCCGGATCCGCAACGGTGCCCTGCTGCGGGTCTATGTGCCGCGCTCGAGTCTGCCGGGCTTCTACCGCACCGGCCTGACCCTGGCCGCGCCGGAGGCGGCGGGCGAGGTCGAACGGCTGATCGGCCATCCGCTGCCGCTGCGCCTGGACGCCATCACCGGCCCCGAGGAGGAAGGCGGGCGCCTGGAGACCATTCTCGGCTGGCCGCTGGCGCAGCTGGCTCAGCGCACCGTGGTGATTCCCTCGGCGATCCCCACCGACCCGCGCAACGTCGGCGGCGACCTCGACCCGTCCAGCATCCCCGACCAGGAACAGGCGATCAGCGCCCTGCCGGACTACGCCAGCCAGCCCGGCAAACCGTCGCGCGAGGACCTGAAGTAGCTGCCGCGACCGGCCGGCTCCCTTCGCAGGAGCCGGCCTTCTCGGGGCCTGGCCATACATCAGGTTTTCCTGATGCCAGCCCAATCGAATATGAATTCATCCTGATAGATAATCCGCCTAACCTGCGTCTGCCACGCTTTCGCTCGTCCCGGAAGCGGCCATAACAATTCCAATAGCCGACGAGGACTCTCCATGCTCACCCATCGCACCGGTGGCATCCGCCTTTCCCCTTCCCCGCAGCGCTCGCCCGGAGACCGCCATGACTGATCTCCGCGATACCTCCCGCGACGAACGCCTGCTGGCGGCCCACGGCTATCGCCAGGAACTGGAGCGCGGGCTGAGCCTGTGGTCGTCCTTTTCCGTCGGCTTCGCCACCATCTCGCCGGTGGTGGGCATCTACTCGGTGATGTCCCTCGGCGCCATGAGCATGGGCCCCTCCTGGGTCTGGGTGGTGCCGCTGTGCCTGCTGCTGCAGTTCGGCGTGGCGCTGGTCTACGCCGAGCTGTCCTCGCAGTTTCCGCTGGCCGGCGGCTGCTACCAGTGGGTGCGGCGCCTGGTGGGCGACCGCCTGGCCTGGTTCACCGGCTTCCTCTACCTGGCTTCGGCGCTGGCCTCGCTGACTACCGTGGCCTACCTCGGTGGCTTCTGGCTCGGCCTGCTGGCGACCGGCGCGCCGCCGTCGGCCAACGGCCAGGTGCTCTGCGGCGCGCTGCTGCTGGCGCTGGGACTGGCGGTGAACCTGCTGGGGATCAACCCGTTGAAGTACTTCGTCAATGCCGGGATCGTCGCCGAGGCCATCGCCTCCATCGGTATCGGCGTGCTGTTGCTGCTGTTCTTCCGCAACCATCCGCTCGATCTGCTGTTCAGCGGCCCGGGCGGCACAGGCGATGCGGACGGTTCCTACCTGGACGGCGTGCTGACCGCGCTGGCGGTGGGCGGCTGGGCCTTCCTCGGCTTCGACGCCTGCTCGCAGATTTCCGAGGAAACCACCGATGCCCGCGTCTCCACTCCCCGGGCGATCCTGCGCTCGATGCTGGTGGTGGGACTCACCGTGATGCTCACCGCCTTCGCCGTGACCCTGTCCTACCAGGACATCGGCGCGGTGGTCAGCGGCCAGGTGGTCGACCCGGTCACCCCGGCGGTGGTGGACGCCTTCGGCGCCTGGGCCGAGCGGCCCTTCGTCGCAGTGGTGCTGATCGCCTTCGTCGCCTGCGTGGTGTCGGTGCAGACCTACATCGGCCGGGCGATCTTCGGCATGGCGCGCGACGCCATCCTGCCCGGCTCCGCCCTGCTGCGCCGGGTCGACCGGCGCAAGGTGCCGATGGCGGCGATGGTCTGCAGCACGCTGCTGGCCAGCCTAGGCCTGGCCCTGGGGCTGAACGCCACGGCGGTCGGCACGCTGATCGCGTTCGGCAGCGGCGGTTTCTTCGTGGTCTTTCTGATCGTCGCCGCCTGCGCCCTCTGGGCCCGCCTCGTCGGCCGCTGGGACCCGGACAAGGGCGCCTTGCGCCTGGGACGCGCGGGGCTGGCGGTGAACGTCCTGGCAGTCGCCTGGCTGTCGTTCGAGGCGCTCAACGTCGCCTGGCCGCGGGCCAGCCTCGCCCCGCCCGACGCGCCCTGGTTCCAGGTCTGGGCGGTGGTCGTGGTGTTCTCCGCGCTGGCCGCGTTCGGCCTGCTCTACATGGTCATCGCCAAGCCGCATCGGCGCATCGCCACCAGCCTCAGCTTCGCCGCTCCGCCGGCGGACTGACCCGCACGCGCCGGCCGTTCCGGCGCCTCCTCCGGTTGTTCCCGCACGCTGGCTTCGCGCCCGGCGGGGCCCGGCTCATCCTGCTTTCACGGAGCATCGCCATGAGCGACCTGCATTACTGGAACTACCCCACCGATATCCTCTGCGGCGTCGGCGCCCTGGAACAACTGCCGAGGCGTTGCGCGCTGGCGGGCGCACGCCGGCCCCTGCTGGTCACCGATCCCGGCATGCTCGCCCTGGAGCCCCTGCGCCTGGTGCGCGAGTGCCTGGAACGCGCCGGCATCGACCATGACCTGTTCCACGAACTGTCGAGCAACCCCAGCCTCGCTGAAGTCCAGGGCGGCGCCAGGCGCTTCGAGGCTGGCGGGCATGACGCGCTGATCGCCCTCGGCGGCGGCAGCGCCCTCGACGCGGCCAAGGGTATCGCCCTGCTCAGCCGCGATCCGCACGGCCTCGAACGCTTCGAATGGACACAGACGCTGCGCAGCTATCCGACCCTCGCCGACTACCCGCTGCTCGGCCTGCCGCCGCTGCTGGCGCTGCCCACGACCGCCGGCACCGGCTCGGAACTGGGACGCGAGGCGGTGCTGACCGACACGCAACTGG
>OKWK01000389.1_pt1 | contig 23961 bp, 20 predicted proteins | sample 1607181 | NCBI WGS metagenome assembly OKWK01 (sample SAMN07501053, study PRJEB24779) | human gut metagenome | isolation source: stool | host: human infant | place: USA: Pittsburgh, PA
ATGAAGATATGATTTTAAATAAGATACCGAATAATCGCTATGAAATTTTAAATAACCAATATGAAACTGAGCAACTCGCGTTAAGTAAAGAGATTAAAGACTTAGAGCTTGTAATATCAAGATATGAAAAGGAAACAGATAAGGCAAGAAAATTCATATCCCTTATTAGTCGTTATGAAAACTTTGATAATCTCACAAACACAATGATAAATGAGTTTGTAAAGAAGATAATCATTCATGAAAGAGATAGGAAAGGCAGTCAAACATCAAAGCAAAAGATAGAAATATATTTTAACTTCATAGGAAATTATGAAGTGCCAAAAGAAGAGTTAAGCGAAGAAGAACGATCAAAACTTGAGGAAGAAGAACGAAAAATTAATGAGAGAAGAGACAGACTTCATCAAAATTATCTAAAGCGTAAAGCAAATGGAAAACAACAGGAGTATGAGGAAAGGTATAAGGAAAGGAGAGAACAGAAAAAACAGGAGAAGTTAAAGGTTTTGAAAAGGGCAGGTATACTGATGAAGGATTATAAAAACAAGGAATCATTTAAAGAGAGCGTGTAAAAATTACACGCTCTAAATTTATGTTTTATAATATTGGGATAAATTTCTTTAGTTAAGCATACTTCTATATTTACTTGGTGTGATACCATAAGTTGATTTGAATATTTTAGCAAAATGTCCTGTGTGTGTATAGCCAACTTTTTCTGCTATCGTAGATATTTTATACTCAGGATTTTTCAGCAATAATAATGCCTTATTAAGCCTTAGTTCTTTTAAGTACTCGTAGGGAGGAACACCGTAGTATTTGCGAAAAGCTAATTGAAATCGTGCAGGACTCATTAAAGCAATTTTAGAGAGTTCAAGTCCGTCAATATGAACCGATAAATCTTTTTTCATAGCTGATACAGCCCTTTTCAGATTTTGCTTATCTTTTTTAGTTAAGACAACGGATATATTTTTTTCCTTTTCTTCTAACTCTGTAATTATGATAGATAATAGTTCCATAACTTTGCTTTCCAAATATAAAGGCAAAATCTTTCCTTCAGCTTGGGATTCTCTTATCTGTTGAAATATAAAATTCAACTGCGGAGAATTTTGAGTTTTTAACAAATAAGAATTAAGAATCTTTGCTTTTTCATATTCAAAATCATCATATTTTAATTTTAAGAAAGTATCAAAGTATTCTTTGGTTATGATTATTTTCGTAAACTTTACAGGCTTATTTGCCTCACAATAGGTATAAGTTTTCTTTTCTGTATTTAAGTAACAATATATACCTTTTTCTACATTATTTAACTTTCTGCCACCGACTTTAAATGAACTGCTTTCTGTTTCAAATTGGCTAATCTCTAAATACTTTTCAGATACTTCGGTTATTTTCTCCATTGTTTCATTTGGAGTAAAGTTAGCAATTAAAATTAGAATTAAACGGCTGTCAAATTTTAGTATGCGAAAAGTACCTTTGCCAAAATGGGGATCTATTTTAAAGATTTGTTTGTTTTCAGTTGATAAAGTTGGAACAGGAATAAAAGGAGCGTCATGTACTAAGTTTGTTAAATAATCAATAACTGTTCTATCCATCAATTCTACTCACCTCTTTTAATATCACAAATTTATTTTATTATATCACAAATTTATAAAAATGTAAATAGAAATACTGATAAAAAGCTTATAAATAAAGGGATTACAAGGAATATCAAAATTCATAGTTAGATTTTGAGTTATAAAAAATTAGCTTTATAATGAATGTAGTTAGTTAGATACGGCTAACAATTATGAAAGGAGATGGAATAACTAATGGAAAAAAAGAAGACAGGAATATCTTATGTGTTTCAATTAGCAAAAGATGAGAGAAAAAAGCTACATTTAGGAATGTTTTTATCTGTCATTTCTGCGACTTTATCATTAGTTCCTTATTTTGTAGTTTACAAGATATTACTAATGATATTTCAGAAAAATATTTTGTATACAGAAATTTTAATGTGGGCAGGTATAGGAATTATAAGTGCTGTTTTGCAAGCAATACTAATGTCCTTTGCGGGCATTTTATCTCATACAGCAGCTTTTAACACAATACACAGAATTAAGCTGAAAGTTGTAAATCATATTTCAAAATTTAATTTGGGATTCTTCCAAGAGCATGCCCCCGGAGAAATTAAAACATTGTTGTTTGATGATGTAGATAGAGTTGAAAATTTTTTGGCTCATAGCACTTTGGAATTAGCTCAGGCAGCAGTTGTTCCGGTTATTATGTTCATTTTCATGTTGAAATTAAATTGGATGATGGCACTTGTTATGCTTATTCCTATGATTTTGGGATTAGGAATTCCTATGATGCTAATGAAAAATTATCCGGATATGTCAACGGAGCTATCCGAAGATATTGCTGATTTAAATGCTTCGGCAAACGAATTTATAAAGGCTATGCCTGTAATAAAAATGTATCATTTAACAGCAGAAAAATTTGAACAATATAGAAGCTCATTGAATGCGTATATTACTTGTTGGAAAAAGATGTGTATGAGCTCTTGCTATCCTTTATCAATAACTTTAGTGGTTTTGGATTCAGCAATCTTATTTACATTGCCGTTCGGAGGATATTTCTTTTTGAGAAATTCTTTATCAGCAACATCCTATTTGCTATTTATTATGCTTACAATGTGCTTTTTTGTTTCGTTCTTAAATATGGTAACAATCTTTATGCAATCTATGGAGCTTGGAAGCGGATTGGATAACATAAAAAAAATAATGGATATGGATGAATTGAAAGACGGAACAAAAATCATAAACAAGAATGAGTGTATGAAAATAGATTTTAAAGACGTTACTTTCAGTTATGACGATGAAGAAACAAAAAATAAAGCATTACAACATATAAATTTATCCTTAAAACCGAATACAATAAATGCTTTTGTGGGACCTTCCGGTGCAGGCAAGACAACTGCTGCACAATTGATTGGGAGGTACTGGGATGTAACAAGTGGAGCAATTAAAATTAACGACATACCGATCAATGAATTAAAAATAGATAATTTGATGGACATTACATCATTTGTTTTTCAAGATGTATTTCTTTTGGAGGACACTCTCTATGAGAATATTCGTATGGGAACAGATGCAGATGAAAATAAGATTATTGAGGCTGCAAAAGCAGCACAAATTCATGACTTTATTATGAGTTTACCGAATGGATATCAGACAAGAATCGGGGATCAAGGGGTGAAATTGTCAGGTGGACAGCAACAAAGAATCTCAATCGCTAGGGCAATACTCAAAGATTCTCCAATTATTATTTTTGATGAAGCAACTTCCTATTCAGATATAGAAAATGAGTACCAGATACAGTTAGCACTTCAAAACTTGTTGAAAAATAAAACAATCATTATGATTGCTCATCGTTTGCATACTATTAAGAATGCAGATCAAATTGTTGTATTTGATGAAGGGGAAGTCGTAGAGGTTGGAACACATAAAACTCTTTTAGAAAGAAAAGGGGTCTATGAAAGTATGTGGAACACATACATAAAAGATTACTTTGGAGAGGGGGTAAGTGCAAATGCTTAAGATTATTAGAACACTTCTGAAAGATAAAAAAGAAAAATTGTATTTACCGATTTTTCTAATGGTTATTGATTCGATAGGAAGCATTGTTTTGTATTTAATGCTCTATTTTACCGTTGTTAATATATTGCAAAATACATTAACTAAAACCTTAATCATAGAATATACGGTAATATGTTTCATCAGTATGATTGCAAGGATACTGATTTATAGGCATGCATACTATTTGAGCTTTTCAAGAGGAGCTGAAATGTGTGGAGATATGCGTTTGGATTTAGCAAATCATTATAGGAGTTTGAGCCTTGGTCATTTCCAAAAAAATAGTAGTGGTTATCTATTATCAACTCTTACAAAGGATTTGAGTAGTTTTGAACTGATCATAACGCACACTTTACCATCGGTTATTAAAACGGCAGTTACAGCAATATTGATTTTATTAGGCACATTTTTTATCGATTGGAAGCTCGCATTATTAGAGTGTTTAGTATTGCTTATCGCATATCCTATGTTGATATGGGGCAACAAATTGATAGAAAAATACGGGGCAAGAAAAAGAAATTTAAATTCTAAGATGATTTCTATTATTTTAGAGTACATTCAAGGTATGAAAGCGTTTAAGTCAGCTAATATGACAAGTGAACATTTTGAAAGAATGATAAATACACTTGAAAATGTTAGAAAGACAAGCGTAAACGCAGAAAAGAAAATGGCGTTACCTACAAGTATGTACTTTATCACAGTTAACTTTTTGCTTCCGATAGTTCTTCTTATAGGAGGATATTTGCTTATAAATGGTAGTGTTAGAACTGAACAGTTTGTGGCTTTTATGCTTATGAGTTTAGCATTATCTGCACTTCTTATTGCCTTTCAACATTCCTATGGACTATTGAAAGATTTGAAATTAGCTGCAAGTAATCTTGAGAAAGCTTATGAAACGAAGCCATTGCCTTATTCTGAAAATGAAGTTGAATTAGAAAATTTTGATATTCAATTTAAGAATGTAAATTTTTCTTATGATAGAAATAAAACGATTCTGAACAATATTTCTTTTGAAGCAAAAGAAGGAACTTCTACAGCTTTAATTGGTCCTTCCGGTGGAGGAAAAACTACAATCGCTAATTTGATTGCAAGATTTTGGGATGTAAATAGTGGAGAAATTATAATTGGTGGAAAAAATATAAAATCCATAAAACCTGATGTGTTGCTTAAATATGTTAGTCAGGTTTTTCAAGATAATGTACTGTTAACCGATACTGTTTATAACAATATCAGGGTTGGAAAACCTAATGCAACAAAGGAAGAAGTTTATCAAGCTGCAAAATTAGCTTGTTGCCATGAATTTATTTTGAAAATGAAGGATGGATATGAAACGGAAATAAAAGATGGAGGAAGTACATTATCCGGCGGTGAACGACAAAGGATTGCTATTGCAAGAGCGATTCTGAAGGATGCACCAATTCTTTTGTTGGATGAATCTACAGCTTCTCTTGATCCTGATAATGAAGCTAAAATCAATAATGCTTTGGAGCATTTAATGCAAGGAAAGACAGTTTTTGTTATTGCCCACAGATTGAATACCATTAAAAACGCTAATCAAATTATTTTGATAAATAACGGAAGAATTGAAGAACAAGGAAATCATAATGAACTCTATGGAAAAAAAGGACATTACTATGAAATGGTAAATACACAGGAAAGAGCGAAAAAGTGGATGATAAAGGAGAATAGTTATGGAGAGGCTTAGTACTTTGAGAGAAAAGACAAAAGGTAAAGTTGTTGAAATTATTGGTGATACACATTTTCAAAGCAGAATAATATCTATCGGAATAACTGTCGGAAGCGATGTTGAAGTTATCCAGAATTATAAAAAGCAACCTATTCTCATTTATTGCAGAGATACGATGATAGCTGTCAATAAGATAGAGGCAGAGAAAATAATGATGGAGGTACTTTGAGATATGAAGAAAATAACGATTGCTTTGCTGGGGCAGCCTAATTCTGGAAAATCGACTTTGTTTAATGGGTTGACAGGCTCAAATCAACATGTTGGAAATTGGCCGGGTAAAACCGTTGAGAAAAAAGAAGGCGAATTTTCGTATAAAGATACCAATTATACGATTGTGGATTTACCAGGAACCTACGGATTATCAGCAAATTCAGAGGAAGAAGTTATAACAAGAGAATATATAGAAACCGGGAACGCAGACCTAATTGCTATTATGGCAGATGCTTCACAATTAAATCGAAGTCTATTTATGCTCTCTGACTACATTGGAATAAATATTCCGGTTGTCTTAATCATGAACATGATGGATGTTGCTACAAGTCAAGGGAAAAATATAAATATAAAGGGGTTACAAAAATCCTTGAATATACCTGTCATTCCTATCGTTGCGGCAGATAAAAAGGAATACAAAGAGTTTTATGCTTTTCTGGAGCGTTCAGACAGCGGAAGGATTTTAGCAGACAATAATTTTGAAAGAGCATATGAAAGTGCCGCCGGAGATAAATATAAATTGCTGAAAAATTACATTCCTGATGAAGGGATAGGCGTATTTTCAAAATCATGGATTGTCGGGAAATTATTCGATCAAGATGTGAAAGTAATCGAATTGGTAAAAGATAATGTTGATGAATACAAATTTAAAGAAATAGAGGATATATTAAGAGGCATCAAAAATGGGAATCTGATAACCGGTAATTGCAAATTCGATTGGATAGATAAACTTATCAATGCAAATGTTATTCAGAAAAAGAGAGTATTTAAGAGAAGCAAATTTGATCGTATAGCCACAAGTAAAGCTTTCGGAAAACCTATGGCTATCGGAGTTATCATTTTAGGATTAGTTGCTTCTATGCTCATCGGATTTCCGCTAATGGGGTTATTTGGGTTTGTTATACCTAAAATATCAACATTGTTGGCAAAGGGGCTTGTTGCCATTGGAGTATCAAATTGGCTGATTTCACTTTTGTGTGGAGCTGTAATGACTGCAATTACTTTTGCATTGCAAATGGCAAGTTATGTATTGGGAATTAGCTTAGTATTTGGATTCTTGGAAGATGTAGGATATATGGCAAGAGTTTCCTATGTCTTTGACAACACTATGTCGAAATTAGGATTGCAAGGAAAAGCAATTATGCCGTTCTTGTTAAGTTTCGGCTGTAATATAGGTGGAATCACAGGAACGAGAGTAATTGATTTATGGGGACAGAGGGTTATGACGATTGCATTATCTTGGGTAGTCCCTTGCGGGTCGACATGGGGAGTAGTCGGGCTTGTTACAGGAACATTCTTCGGAAAACAGGCAGTATTTGTGATATTAAGCCTATTTGCAGTTGCTTTTCTACATTTACTAATCACATATAGGATTTTCAGAAAATCGCTTTATGAGGGAAGTGAACATTTTGGAATGATTATGGAACTTCCACCATATCACAAGCCACATTGGAAAAATTTACTTTCTTCTGTAATGAATAGGATGGGAAATGTACTGAAAAGGGCATTGAGTATCATTATCCTTATTTCTGTTATATTTTGGATTCTTGCCTATACGCCTGATGGAAATATAGCTAACAGCCTTATTTATAAAGTAGGAACATTTATAGAGCCTGTAACAAAATTGTTTGGGTTACCATGGCAATTATTTATGGCTTTTGTTGCTTCTGCAATGGGAAAAGAATCGGCATTAGGAGTAATGGCATCATTATTTACTTCTTCAGGAATATGGCATGCAGTTGAGGTTAAAGGGACAGTAGATACCGCTATTCTAAGCAATAATATGTTGACAATGATTTCAAAGCCGGAAGCCTTAGCATTTACTTTTGCCTTTTTCTTCAATATGCCTTGTTTGATGGCTCTTGCAGCTACCGCACAAGAAACACATTCAAAAAAATGGACGATAAAAATAGCACTGTATTATATATTATCGGCTCTAATTATATCTTGTGTTGCATATCATATTGGACTACTGATTTTTTAAGGTGTGATAAGTATGCTTATACAACTATTAGAAGTATTGAAAAAGAAAAAGACTTGCACTTTGCAAGAACTTGCTGAACTGACAGGTGAGGATTTAGATAGTGTAAAAATGAAAATTGAATATCTCGAAAATAATGGATATTTGGTAAAAACTAAAAGGTCTGCAACAAGTAAATGCCAAAGTCAATGTTCGGGATGCTCGAATTGTGTTGTTAATCAAGATGATATTTGGATTGTAAAAGAGTAGTTTGGTTAAGTACAGAATCAAAGAATGGAGGTTAAAATGTAGCTAAGCAATGGAGGGATAAATAATGAAAACACTAAATTTTGTTATTCACATAAGATATATTTATCATTTTTTATGCTTGGAATTGCTTACACGTAGCAATAACACTTTACCAGAAACAACAAAATAGAAAATCATATAAAATATTAGTTTTTAAGCCGAGAGGACTTTTTACGTCAAAGTGTAGAAGTCCTCCTTTTTTATTCTCAAAAAGCAAAACAGAGAACTTAAAAAGGAGGATAACACAATGCCTAATAAGGAATATTACCTTTATGTCAAAGGGGAAGCTATACCCATAAGTGAAGAAGTCTACAAAGCCTATTGGAAGATAACAGAGCATGAAAAATATCTTCAGAAAAAGGATTGCAAGTATGGAGTTATTCCATTTTCATCATTAGATCATGATGGACACTTTGTAGATAACATCATAGATGAAAAAATAGACTTAGAAAAAATTGTAGAAGTCAAAATGCAAATTGAAGAACTGCATAAGGCATTAGCTACACTGACAAAAGAAGAAAGAGAGTTAATGGAAGCCATCTTCTACAGAGAAGAAAGTCTTAGGTCAATCAGCAGAAAAGAGAAAGTTACACATCAGGCAATCGGACAAAGGAGGGATCAAATTTTAGAAAAACTAAGAAAGATTTTAGAAGATAAAATCTAAAAAATGATGAAAGGTTAAGTATCAAAGAAAGGTGCTTAGCCTTTCTTTGTTTGGAACACAACAATATTGAAATGGAGGAATGAAAAATGAAAGAGTTAGAAAATGTAATGAGCCAGTTGGAAAAAGAAACTAAGAAAAAAGAACAGGTAGAAAACAAAATTAAGCAACTAAGACAAAAGAAATCACAGCTAAAAAGAAAGGCGGACACGAAACGAAAAGTAGAAAAAGGAGGCGTGTTTGAGAAATTTGAAAAACAGATAACCGGAGCAGAAGAAAGTACCGACAATGATTTAATCTATGCCTTTTTAGATTATGTACTTTCCGATAATCGAAATAGAGAAAAGCTAAAAGAACTTACAGAAATTCATTTAAAAGAAAAAGAAATCTCTTTAGAAGAAAATCCAAATCTTAAAGAGGAAAATGCAAATGATGATTTTGAAGAACTGACAGAGGAAGAATAAGGAAAACAGAAAATGTATTAGAAACTGAGATGGAGCAAAGTGAGAACATTTTAACACTTTGCTTTTTTGTGGATTTGAAAAATCTACAAAAAACAAAGTTCACAGGGGTCTAAGGGGGAGTAGCCCCCTTGAACAAATAAAAATGCTTTAGCGTTTTCGTTTCCTTAGCGGAGCTATAAGCTTTCCGCAGGAACGCAAAGCACCGTAGTCAAACGGTGTATCTTTGCGCCCTTTGAAAAAGGGAGCGAAGATACGACCTGAACATTAGGATAGTAAAATCCCAAAATTGAAAACAGATAAAGGAGGAAAAGACAATGGAAATCAAAAGTTTGCATACCCATGTAGATATTGTGGCAAGGTCAAAAGGGCATAGCGTGATTGCAAAAGCTGCATACAATGCAAGAGATAAATTACAAGATGAATACTATGGAAAAACACATGACTATTCTAAAAAAGAAGACCTTGTATTCTCAAAAATATTTCTGCCGGAACATATCCCGAAAGAGTTTTCAAACAGAGAATACCTATGGAATGAAGTTGAGAAAATCGAAAAAAGTAAAAATTCACAACTTGCAAGAAATCTGCTCTTTACACTTCCAAGAGAATTAAATGAACAGGACAGAATAAAGTTAATCAGCGAATTTATAGAAGAAAACTTTACTTCTAAAGGTATGATAGCAGACTGTAATATTCATAATCCTATGGCAAGCGATCATGAAGAACAACCACACGCCCATATCCTACTTACCCTTAGAGAAATAGACGAAAAAGGGAATTGGAAACCGAAATGCAGAAAAGAATATATCCTTGATGAAAACGGAGAAAAGATAAAACTGAAAAGTGGAAACTATAAATCAAGAAAAGTAAATTTGAACGATTGGAATGAACCTGACAAAGCAAAAGAGTGGAGAGAAAACTTTTCAAAGAAAGCAAACGAATACTTGGCAAGAAACAACATAAATAAAAGGATAGATCCACGCACCTTTAAAGAACAAGGCAGAGAAGAACTCCCGCAAATTCATTTAGGCACAAGCAGTTATCAGATGGAGAAAAAAGGCATACAGACAGAGAGAGGAAACCAAAACAGAAAAATCATCGCCTTGAATTTAGAATTTAGAAAATTAAAAGAGGAGCTATCCAAACTTACGTCTTGGATAGGCTCGTTACTTGGAAGTCTGCAAGTAAAATATGATGAATACAAACAGGAGAAAAAAGAAGAATATGAGAACAAGGCGGAACTCTTTAATCTCTATGAGTACATCAGTATTTATTATGACTTACAGGGAGAAAAAGCAAGAAAGTTAAATCCCTATGCAAGCAACAAAAAGATAGGTGCAGACCTAAGACGATTTTCCAAAGCAAGAATATATCTGAAAGACAACAATCTTAAAACCATAGCCGACCTACAAGAAAAGATAAGCACATTACAATCCCAAAATAAGAAGATTAGTCAAGACATTAAGGCGAAAACCACAAGAATAGAAAACTTAAATAAATGCTTTGCCTATGCGGACATCATCAAGGATAACAAAAAAGTCTTTGAGGAATGGAACAGTAAATCCCTATTCAAAGACAGCTTTTACAATTCCCATAAAGATGAGATAGATAAATATAAAAGAGCAAGGGCAATTCTTGAAAAGATAACAGGCTCATCGGCGATTAAGTCTAAAGACTGGAAAAAAGAAATCCAAAGCCTTGAAGATGAAATATCGAAACTCAACAGACAATCACAATCAATCAAAGAAGAGTACGAAAGTATCAACCATATCAAGTATGCAGTCAAGACAGTCAATGACGATTATGGCATAGACCTAAGTATTGAGATTGACAAGGCGATTAAGAGAGGAGAGAAAGAAAGTATCATAGAAAAGATAAAAGAGTATAAGCAAGATAGTGATAACTTTAATAAAAAAAGACAAATGACTAAAGACTATTACAAAAACCAAGAAAGATAAGACCTGGTAAAAATATCTTATCCAAGCTATAATATGACCAAGAAAATAAAGGCAGATCTAGGAGGTAATAGAGATGAATAAAAGGCAAGAGCTAATAGATGAACTCATAAAAGCAGATCAAGATGGAACATACAAAACATATAAAAGCACAGAAGAAATAAAAGCAATGAACAATGAAGAAGTGCAGATATTATATTCCAACATGAAAAACTATCTATCAGACAAAAGAACACACATAAACTACTAAAGGTGGAAAGGTATTGTAAGCTATTTAAAAGTATAAAAGGTACAAAGACCTAAGTAAGCTATAAAAACATCAAAATAAAGCATTCCACCACCAAGAACAATAAAATAAAAACAAGCAAAGGGAAGTATAGAAAAATTAAAGCCTATACTTCCCTTTTTTTTAACTCAAACAAAGGAGATAAAACATGATAAACGAAGAAATAAGCAAAGAAGCGGGTCAAGCAGCACAAACCATAATATCATACACAATAAAGGCAGCAAAAGAATCAATCAACTTAGACAAAGAAATAAGAAAAAAGATGAATGATACAATATAGTAGACTATATAAAATAGAAGATGAGGTTAGAATGTATGTGGATGTATTATTGTGATTAATATCGAGAGCAGAAATAGCAAGATAAGAAGTCTGGCAGAGAAGAAAAATAGTTTAAACATGTGATGCTATAATATTTGTATTAGCATTATCGGGTATAATTTAATAAATCCTTGTACAATTTAAATGAAAGGTGGTGGGAATATGGATATAATGAAATCTTTTAACTTAGCAATAGACTATATTGAAGATAACTTAACTGATGAACTTGATGAAAAAGAAATAACACGGATAACAGGATATTCATTTCCAATGTTTTCAAGAATATTTTCAATCATATCAGGATATTCATTATCTGAATATATAAGATTAAGAAAGATGACAAATGCTGCAATTGATTTAAAAAATTCAGATAAAAGAATTATAGACATCGCAATAAAATATGGTTATAATTCTCAGGATTCTTTTGCCTTAGCTTTTAAAAGTTTTCATAAGCTAACTCCAGGTCAAGTAAAAAAAGGAGAAAAGTATCAATATTTCCCAAGAATCTACTTTTCAATTTCAGTTCAAGGAGGAAATCAAATGGATATTAAGATTGAGAAAAAGAAAGCGTTTAAAGTAGCTGGTATTAAATCGGATGTAACTAAAAGTTCAAATTTCCCAAAAGTTTGGGATAGACTGGTTGAAAAAGTACCAAGAGAAAAATTTGAAGAGTTTGGTAATGGTCAAATCTTTGGCGTAGGATATGACTATATAATGGATGAAGAAGATTCATTTATATACTTAGCTGGTTTTGATTTGACGGATGAGGTAAAAGCTGAGGAGTTAGGTTTAGATATACTCAGTATTCCTGAAAAAGAGTATGCTATTGTAAGCTTACAAGGACCTATACCAAAGTGCATTCACGAAGGTTGGAAGTATATTATTTCATATTTCTTCCCTAAAGAAGGATATAGACATGATGAAAGTCCCGATTTTGAAGTATATGGAGATGGAGACCCTAATTCAGAAGATTATAAAATGGAATTATGGGTTCCTATAGTAAAAGAATAATTTAAATATGTTTAGTGGTATCTATCAAAATGGTGGTGCTTTTTTGATTGCTATTAGTAAAAATAGGAATGAGTAAAAAGTCCTATGAAACTTGACCTAACAACGGGAGAAGCAACAATACCAAGGGAAATAGAATACATCTATCCATGTATCTTTAGCAAAGAAGATATAAAAATATCAAAAATAAGCATTCCACCACCAACAACCAAATAAAAACAAGCAAAGGGAAGTATAGAAAAATTAAAACCTATACTTCCCTTTTTTTAATTCAAACAAAGGAGAGAAAAACATGATAAACGAAGAAATAAGCAAAGAAGCAGGGCAAGCAGCACAAACCATAATATCATACACAATAAAGGCTGCAAAAGAATCAATCAACTTAGACAAAGAAATAAGAAAAAAGATGAATGAAACTTTAGAAAAAGCAAATGGAAACCTCAAAAGTCTTATGGGCGATGAAATGAAACTAAAAGACCTATATAAAAAAGGACAACTAGAAAATATAAGCATAGATCAAAGCGACCTCAAAGACTTAAAAAAAGAACTAAACAAACTTGGAGTAAGTTTCTCAGTAATGAAAAACAAAGAAAGCCAAAACTATGAAGTATTCTTCCAAGCCAAAGACATAAAAGTAATGGAATATGCCTTTAAGCAAGTCATAGCCAAGGAAAATAAAAAAGAAAAAGACAGTATCCTAAAACAAATAAATAAATACAAAGACCTATCCAAGAACAAGGATAAGACAAAAGAGAAAGTCAAAAGAAAAGTAAAAGAAAAAGTAAAACCAAGCAAAAAAGATATGACCAGAGAAATCTAAGGGAGTAACGAAAAGTTACACCCTTAAATAACCACAATAACAAGACTTCCGAAAAGCAGAAGTCCAGAATTCCGAAAATCGGAAATCAAGAATTTCGATTATCAAAAATCAAGAAAGGAGCAGATATGGCAACAAACAAAAGATATTATTGGATAAAATTAAAAGAAGAATTTTTCACAGACAAAATAAACAGAGGACATTGTCCTTAATGAGTCCAACCCATGTCCGACAAGAGATAGAGATAGAGAAAGATATAGAGATAGATAAAGAGAGAGAGGGAGAGATAGAAAAGATTTAATATTTTTGGTATAATCACATTAATTAAACTAAATGTGTAATGATAAAATGAGCTTGTTTACAGTAAGATGTTTATTATAAAAATATTAAAACTCCCACCATTGGTGAAAGAGATAGAATAAAATAAAGAATCAGATTGGAGTGATGAGAATGGATAAAAAAGATTTAGCTATTGTAGGAGATAGTGAATATATAAAAATGCTTGAGAAAATAAAAAAATCATATACAAGCAGGCAACTTAAAGCAGCAGTTTCGGTCAATTCTGAAATGCTAAAGTTTTATTATAGTTTAGGAGAAGAAATTATTAGTTTAAAGGCAGAAAGCAGATGGGGTAGCGGATTCTATAAAAAATTAAGTTCGGATTTAAAAAATGAAATTCCCAATGTTAAAGGATTTTCTGTTACTAATTTAAAATATATGAAAAAATTTTATGAAATGTATTCGCCATTAAATCGTCCACAAGCTGTGGACGATTTACAAATATCTAAAGTCGGCGGAGATTTTAATATGATTTTTAGTATCCCATGGGGACATCAAAGATATATTATGGATAGATGTGAGGGAAATTTAAATAAAGCATTTTTCTTTATATCTAAAACATTAGAAAATAGCTGGAGTAGAGCTGTGCTTTTAAATTTCTTGGATACAGATCTATTTGAGAGACAAGGAAAAGCAATAACAAATTTCACAAATAATTTGCCTGCTACACAAAGTGATTTAGCTAATGAAATGACGAGAGATCCGTATAATTTTGACTTTATATCTATAAGGCAAAATTATGATGAAAAAGAATTGAAAGACGCTTTGATGGATAATATTCAAAAATTCTTATTGGAGCTAGGAACAGGCTTTTCGTTCGTGGGCAGAGAATATAGACTTGTCGTTGGAAATTCAGAAGAATTTATTGATATGTTATTCTACAACATTAAGCTACATTGCTATGTAGTTGTGGAGGTTAAAATTTCCGCATTTAAACCTGCGGATATAGGACAACTTGGAACCTATGTAACATCTGTAAACCATATATTAAAGGGAGATGGGGATAATCAAACAATAGGTCTTTTAATCTGTAAGACAAAGGATAATGTATTGGCAAAATATGCTTCTGAAAGCTCCAGAGAGCCTATTGGAATTTCAGAATATCATCTACAAAACTTAATTCCTGAAAGTTTAAAGGGAGCATTACCAACCATAGAAGAAATTGAAAACGAACTAAAATAAATTTTAAAAACATAATAAATGTACACAAGGCGGTAGAAGTAAAAACTATCGTCTTTTTTATTTGAAGAAAGGTAGGAGAGCATGGCAGATAAAAGAATGTTTTCACTAAAGATAGTGGATAGCGACTTATTTTTGGATATGCCACTAAGTAGTCAATGTCTGTATTTTCATTTATCAATGAGGGCAGATGATGATGGTTTTGTAAATAATCCTAAGAAAATCATCAAAATTATCGGAGCTAATGAAGATGACCTGAAAATACTTATTGCCAAAGGCTTTGTGATAGTCTTTGATCAGGGAATTATCGTCATTACTCATTGGAAGATAAATAACTATATTAGAAAAGACAGATATAAACCAACAATGTATATAGAGCAAAAACAACAGCTCTATCAAACAGAAAATGGAACATATATTTTAGAAGAAAAAGCTGGTTGTCATCTGGTTGACCAAAGGTTGTCAAGTGGTCAACCCAGTATAGGTAAGGGTAGATTAGATAAGGTTAGTATAGATAAGGGGAGAGAAGAACAGTCCACCCCCATCTTTTATGGAGAATACAAAAATGTAAGGCTAAGCAAAGAAGAATATAAAAATCTAAGAGAAAAACTAAACTCACACACAGAAATAATGATAAATAAACTATCAAGATACATGGAAAGCAGTGGTAAGACCTATCAAAACCACTATGCGACAATCTTAAAATGGTATGAAGAAGATAAAGATAAACTAAGACATCAAGGAGGAAATAAAAAAATGAACTATGATGTAGGAGAATCTTTATAGATAAAAAGAGGTGGAAAGGCATTATTAAAGACTTTAAGTCTAAAAAGGTATAAAAGTATGCCAGAGATAATAAAAATGTAAATATGACACTTAAAAGGCGATTAGAAAATTAAAAATCTAATCGCCTTTTTTTATTGCATGAAAGGATAAGTTATGACAAAAAGACAAACAAAATACATTGTAAAAAGAAATTATGATAATAGAAGAACAGATACGGACGCTTTTCTAAGACTAATAAAAAAATCAAGCAAATTAAATAAGACTAATGAAATTGAGTATAACAAATATAATATTGATAGCAATAAAAAAGAGTGCTATAATAAAAATAGTTTTAGGGAAAGTTGTGTTATTTCTGAAAACTCAAACAAGGAGGAATAGGAAATGATACAAACAAATTCAAATCACTTTTCATTCAAAGCTGCAATTTATTGCAGACTATCTAAAGATGATGAGCAGAAAGGAGAGAGTGCCAGTATACAAAACCAAAAGGAGCTTTTAGAAAACTATGTAAAATCAAGAGGTTGGAGTATTTACGATGTATATATAGATGATGGATATACTGGATTAAATACAAATAGACCGTCATTTCAAAGACTAATTAGAGATATTGAAAACAAAAAAGTAGATATAGTCATCACTAAGGACTTATCAAGGCTTGGAAGAAACTATTTGCAGACTGGATACTATACAGAAAATTTCTTCCCAAAGAACAATGTCAGATATATAGCTTTAAATGATGGAGTAGATACCTTTCAAGAAAACAATGAAATAGTTCCTTTTAAAAATGTTTTAAACGAGTTTTATTCAAGAGATGTTTCCAAAAAAATGAAATCTGCCTATATGACAAGAGCAAGGCAAGGAAAATTTATTGGTTGTCTTGCTCCAATAGGATATAGGAAAGACAATGATGATCCACATAAATTAGTAATTGATGATGAAACTTCATGGATTGTTGAAAAAATTTTTGATCTTGCTTTTAGTGGTTACGGAGTACAAGCAATTAGAAGAAGACTTTTTGAAGAAAAAATACCTACACCCACCTGGTGGAATAGAAAAAAAGGACTTAGAAATAAAAAAACTAAGTTAGAAATGACCGTAGATGGTGGAGAGTATTGGTGGGACTGCACAACCCTAAAAGAAATTATTGAAAACCCAGTTTATATTGGTCATATTGCTAGTCAAAAAGTTAATTATAAATTCAAAGTAGGTTGGTTATCCGATAAACCTAAAGAGGAATGGATAATCGTAGAAAATACACACGAACCAATTATTTCTGAAGATATTTATAATATAGCAAATGAAAAATTAAAGAGCAGGAGAAGACCATTTAAAAATGGAGAAGAAAGTATATTTGCAGGCATTGTGAAATGTCCCGATTGTGGAAAATCTTTAAATCTTGGAAGAAACAAATCGAAAAAAAGAGAAAAGTTACTCACTTGTAACACTTATAGAAGATATGGAAAGTCATTATGTAGTCAACATAGAATTTATTACGATACTCTTTATGAGATAGTGCTTAAAGATATTAGGAAAAATGCAGAAATAGCATTAAAAGACGAAAAAGAAATTATAAAAGCACTTGAAAGATCACGAGAAATTGATAATGAAGAAGAACAAAAATTTATTATGGATAAGATTTACGAAGATCAGATAAGAGTAGAAGACTTAACTAAAAAGATTGAAAGACTATATGATGACTGGATAGATAACAAGATAAGTGAAAGTAACTTCCAAAAAATTCTTGAAAAATCACAAAACGAACAAGATTATCTAAATCAAAGAATAGAAGATAATCAAAAATTGATTGTTAAAGACGATCTTGAAGATATTAATGTCAAAAAATGGATTGAACTCATAAAAAAACATAGGGATATAAAGAAGCTGGACAAAGAAACCTTAAACGAACTCATCTCAAAAATCTATGTTCACGAAAAAGAAGTAGTGAACGGAGAAATCACCCAAACAATTGATATTTACTACAATTTCATAGGAAATACAGACACACTACAAGTATTTTACAATCTCTAATTAGGCATAAAGCAGCTTATGGCTGGTGGGGGAATTGTACTAATCGGTATTAAATTAATTCCACTACTTGCAAATGCTTTAAATTAGGAGAAAGTCTATGTTTGGTATCTTTGACAAGCTAACTGAATTTTTTAAGGATATGCTACTCGGAGGTATCAAAGCAAATCTTGAGTCCATGTTCTTAGATATAAATGACAAGGTAGGAGTTATTGCAACTGATGTTGGAAAGACGCCAATGGGTTGGAATGGAGAAGTGTATAACTTCATTAAAAACATTAATGACAATGTAATTGTTCCAATAACAGGTCTTATTATAACGGCAGTTTTATGTATTGAACTCATAAATATGGTTATGCAAAAGAATAATATGCACGATACAGATACTTTTGAGTTTTTCAAATACATTATAAAGATGTTTATAGCAGTCTACCTTGCAAGCCATGCCTTTGAATTTTCAATGGCAGTCTTTGATGTGGCACAAAATCTTGTAAACAAAGCGGCAGGGGTAATCACTACTTCTGCCACTGTTTCAGGAGATCAGATAGTTGCAATGGTTGATACATTAAAAGAAAAAGAAATAGGTGAGCTTTTAATGATATTAGTTGAAACAAGCCTTGTAAGGATTGCAATTCAATGTATATCTTTAACTATTACCTTAATAGTATATGGGCGTATGTTTGAAATATATGTCTACTCATCAGTATCATCCATACCATTTGCGACTATGGGAAATAAAGAATGGGGTCAGATTGGAACAAATTATATCAAGGGACTTTTTGCCTTGGGACTACAAGGTTTGTTTTTGATGATATGTTTAGGTATCTACACCGTTTTAATAAGGACGGTACAGATTACAGATATTCACGCAAGCTTGCTTAGTATATTAGGATATGCTCTACTACTTGGACTTATGATGTTTAAGAGTGGAACAGTTGCAAAAAGTATTATGAATACGCACTAGGAGGAATAAATGTTAAAAAAGAAAAATTATGCTTTATTGGGATTTGGAATTTTATTGGGAGGAACTTATGAAATCTTAAAAGAGAAAAAAAGAAATGAAGAGATTAGAAACTTAAAGAGGAGAATAAACAGACTCGGAAGATGTCATAATGAATTTGTTATGTATCAAGGAGAATACAATGACAGAAATGAAGAAAAACAAGAAGAATTAGAAGAAAGAATTAGCTACCTGGAAGAAGAAACAATATCTAATTATGACCATATACTTGAACTTTCCAAAGAAGAAGTAGAGGGAGATTAAAATGGCGTATGTACCAATACCAAAAGATTTGGACAAGATTAAAACAAAGGTTGCCTTTAACTTAACTAAAAGACAACTTATAGGTTTTTCTGTGGCAGGACTAATTGGCATACCAACCTATCTATTTATGAAGAAATATCTACCTAATGATGTTTCAATCATTGTAATGCTAATAGTAACCCTGCCAATCTTTTTTATAACCTTATATGAAAAAGACACCTTAACTTTTGAAAAGTATTTTAGGTTTTTCTATCTTCATAAGTTTTATCAACCAACTAAGAGAATAAGAAAGGAGGCATACCTTGAAGCAAAGAAAAAAGCAAATCAGCGACTTAAATCTAAGGGAAAAACAATTAAAAAAAGACCGAAAGGAAGTAAGAAGGCTAAAAACAAAGAAAGATCCAACAAATAGTCTTCTAAGTGTACTTTTAAAGAAAGAGAAGAAGAGATTTACTGTTGAGGATACTATTCCCTATATAAGAATGTTACCAGAGGGCATTTGCCAGTTAGATGAAAAAAATTATTCAAAGACAATTTCATTTCAAGATATAAATTACCAGTTGGCATTGGAAGAAGATAGAGATTTAATCTTTAACCAATTTGCCAACTTTTTAAATTCTTTTGATCCAAGTGTTCACATTGAACTTTCGTATGTAAATCAATTAGGAAGAAATAAAGACCTACAAGACGCAATTAAAATTGCTGATAAGGGAGACTTTTATGACGATGTAAGAAAAGAGTTTAGGGAAATGTTAAAGCTTCAACTTGCAAAGGGCAATAACGGACTTAAAAAGATGAAGTATATAACCTTTACAACAGAAGCCGATAACCTAGAGCAAGCAAGAGCAAAGTTAAATAGACTTGAAGTAGATATTTTATCTAACTTTAAATCTATGGGAGTAAGAGCAGAGAGTCTTGATGGCGAAGAAAGGTTAAGACTTGTTCATGATATGTTAAATCCAGACAAAAACTTTGATTTTTCATATAAGGATTTGAAGAAGAAAGAGTCTACAAAGTCACATGTAAGTCCCAATATCTTTAATTTTGCACCAGCAAATAATTTTAAATTTGGCAAATTCATTGGAGCAGTAAGCCATTTTCAAATACTTGCAAGTGAGTTATCAGACAGAATGTTATCTGAGTTTTTAGATATTGATGACAATATTTATGTAGCTTTTCATATAGATGTAGTTGAACAAGCAGAAGCCATTAAACTCATTAAGAGAAAAAACACAGACCTGGATAGAATGAAAATTGAAGAACAAAAGAAAGCAGTTCGTGCTGGATATGATATGGATATTATTCCTTCAGATATAAATACTTTTGGGGCTGATGTTAAGTCCATGTTATCTGACTTACAAAATAGAGATGAAAGGCTCTTTGTAGTTACCATAGTAATGATGAATTTTGCTAGGACTAATCAAAAATTAGAAAACACTATTTCTCAAATTTCATCAATTGCTAACAGACATAATTGTCAGGTAAAAAGATTATCTCATCAACAAGAACAAGGACTTGTTTCTGTCTTACCTCTAGGAGTTAACCAAGTCGAGATAAAAAGATTTTTAACTTCATCATCAACGGCAGTATTTATGCCTTTTACAACAGAAGAGCTATTTATTGATTCGGCAAATTCTTTGTATTATGGCTTAAATGCCCTTAGTCAAAACTTGATTATGGCAGATAGGAAGAAACTAAAGAACCCTAACGGACTAATATTAGGAACACCAGGTTCTGGTAAATCTTTCTCGGCAAAGAGAGAGATGGCAAATGCAATTCTTGTAACAGACGATGATGTAATTATTTGTGATCCTGAAGGCGAGTATTCAAACCTTGTAAAACAATTTAATGGAGAAGTTATTAAAGTTTCAGCAAAGTCAAAGGACTATCTAAATCCACTAGATATAAATATGAACTATGGAGATGGGGACGCACCTTTAAAGGATAAGGCAAACTTCATAATGTCTATGCTTGAACTTGTAGTAGGAGGATCTGGTCTTACTGCTGCAGAAAAATCAGTTATAGATAGGTGCTTACCAAAGATATATCAAAAATATTTTGAAGACCCAAAACCAGAAAATATGCCTATATTAGGAGATTTATACGATATGCTCCTATCCCAAGAAGAGGGAGTTGGTAGAAAACTAGCAACAGAAATGGAAATTTATGTTAAGGGAAGTCTTAATGTATTTAATAATAGGTCAAATGTTGACCTAAATAGGCAACTGCTTTGCTTTGATATAAAAGAGCTAGGAACACAACTTAAAAAAATAGGTATGCTTGTAATTCAAGACCAGGTTTGGAACAAGGTTTCCTTAAATAGAGGAAGCAAGTCTACAAGATACTATATAGATGAGTTCCACCTTTTATTAAAAGATCCACAAACTGCTTCATATTCAGTAGAAATCTGGAAAAGATTTAGAAAATGGGGAGGTATTCCAACAGGTATAACTCAAAACGTAAAAGACCTTTTAACAAGTCAGGAAATTGAAAATATCTTTGATAATACAGACTTTGTTCTAATGTTAAATCAAGCATCTGGAGATAGAGATATTCTTGCTAAGAAATTAAAAATATCGCCTTATCAGTTAAACTATATTACTAATTCAAATGCAGGTGAGGGACTATTATTCTTTGGAAATACTATTGTTCCATTTATAGATAAATTCCCTAAAGACACCATGCTATATAAGCTAATGACAACAAAACCAGAAGAAGCTAAGTAGGTGTGATATGGATAAAAAACTAAAAAAAGATTTTCAAAAGAAAATTATACGAAATAGGGACGCTCCTGAAAAGAATATTGATAGTAAACTTGTTCATTCAGATGATTATACCAATAAGATTATTAAGACTAAGGATAGGTTCGGAAATAAAATTTCAGAAAAAGAATCTAAACTTATTCATGAGAATGTATCATCTAAAGAACAAAAACAAAATAAGCTAAAAGATTTTCAGAAGTCTAAAAACAAGGAAAGAATCAGAAAAGAAGTTTTAGAAAATAAGAATAAGGCTGAAGAAACAAAACAAGCTAATCTTGAAATAAGGACAGATGAAAGCTTTAAACTTGATGAAGACTTAGATGTAGACTTTAAAAAAGTAAATTTTGATAGTGAAAACAGTAGAAATATTAATTCTAATAAATTAACAACATATGATATTTCAGCTAAGTCTCAACCAATAAGCAATAAGAAACCATCAAGTAAAAGACAAGTTCTTAAAAATTATGAGGATAAACTTATCCATAGTAAGGATAAATTCCAAGACAAAATCAACGAGAAAGAGTCTAAGCGAATCCATACAAGCGAAGATAAACCTATTGAAGCAAAGAAAAGCAAGAGAATATATAGAAAAGATAAGCTTGTTAAAGATGAAGTAAGTAAGAACGAAAGTAATACTAATATCGATAAAAAGCAAAAGCAGAAGCTTTATCAAGAAAAGAAGTTTAGAGATAAGGAAAAAATTTCTAAAGAGATAGATAAAGAAAATAAGCTAAGCGAAGTTGATACAGATAAAACTTTTTATAATTCTGAGCTTAAAGACAATAATCAAGAATTTATAAAAGATGAAAAGGAAACAAGCCTTAAACCTTCAGAACAAAAGAAAGTTAATAAAAAGAAGACTTACTACAAAAGAAAAAATTATGAAAGTGATAAATTCACTCGAAAGAAAATTGATGACTTAAAAAATGAATCTAAGAAAGTTACAAGAAAAGATTCTAAGAAATCTCAAGATGTTAAAGATTTTATCTCAGATAAAAAGATTGGAGAGCTGGAAAAGTCTAAAAGCAAGCTAAAGGATAATATCCTAAAAAACAAAACTAAAGGAAGTCTATCCTCTGGGGTTTTATTGTCTGGAGCTAAGTCATCAGAGTTAGTGAGAGATTATCTAAGTTCAGGATCTGACAATACTGGTGTAGAATCTGGAGAAAAGGCCGCTAATGTAAGCTCTAAACTCCAGCATGGAATAAGGAAGTATAAGCTAGATAAAAAGAAAAAGTCCTTAAAAAAGCTATCTAAACTTGATAAGAAAATAAGAAAGAGAAAAAGCAAGTTGGAGTTTAAAAGTGGCTTGGAAGATTTAAAAAGGTCAGATGCCTATATAAAGAAAAATAGATTTAAGAAGTTTTACCAAAGAAAACAAATGAAAAGCATGATAGCTAAAAAGCACGAAACAAGACTTGTAGATAGAGTTAAAAAAGCTATTTTAAGTTTAGGCAAGGCTTCTAAAGAGCTAATCGTAAGAAAAAGTAAGATGGTTCTATTTCTAGTAATAGGGCTAGGTCTTATGCTATCAATCATGATTGGTGGTGGAAGTGTTGGTATGAGTGGACTAAGCAATTCAGTAAACTCAGTAATGACAACAACATACCTATCACAAGACACAGTTCTAAGTGAAGTTAATCAAGAATTTTCATCAATGGAATATGACCTACAATCACAAATCGAAAGTGTAAAAACAAGTCATCCTGGATATGACGAATATATCATAAACAAAGAAGGAGAAATTGGTCATAATACCCATGAACTTTTATCCTATATAACTTCAAGATGTGGAGAAGTAAAATCAGCATCTGAAGTAAAAGGAATTTTAAAAGAACTTTTCGATAAGATGTATAAGCTTGATTTTAAAGAAGAAATTGAGATTAGAACAAGAACAGTAGCAAGAACTAGATATGATAGTCGTGGCAATCCTTATACTAGCTATGAAAAAGAAGAGTACGAATATAAAAAGTTAATTGTAACTTTAAAGAAAAAAGAAATGGATGAAGTTGTTAGGGAAATATTTAAAGATTATCCAGACAATGTAGTTCATTATGAAGCTCTTCTTGAAGCTAAGGGAAATATGGGAGATGTTTTTGGATCAGGCAACGGGGACTTAGGAGAAATAGTAGACAATCCAAACTTTGGAAATCCTGGTCTTGCTTTTGATTCAGCTACTGCCAAGGCTCTTTTTAATGAAGCAGAAAAACATATAGGCAAAAGATATGTGTTTGGAGCAAGTGGACCATCTAACTTTGACTGTTCAGG
>OKWK01000393.1_pt1 | contig 23552 bp, 26 predicted proteins | sample 1607181 | NCBI WGS metagenome assembly OKWK01 (sample SAMN07501053, study PRJEB24779) | human gut metagenome | isolation source: stool | host: human infant | place: USA: Pittsburgh, PA
AGCAGAGGAATATCAACCTCACCACTCACCGAAACCCGCAACGCCATGCGCCGGGTAACAGGATCTATCCAGGCCATAATGTATCCGGTGGACGGATCCAGGGTCATGGGAATTAACCGCTGAATTTCCTCCTGCAACGCCGGTCGTTCAATCGACCCGTTCTGGTACTGCAGCAGGGGAATTTCAACCTGGCCGGTAACGGTTACGAGGATGCATGAACGCTTCGACTCCGGATCGCGAAACGCCAGCACATAACCGGTTTCCGGGTTCATGACTTCAGGGATCAGACCAGACGATTTCAGGCTATTGATAACATTATCGGTATAGCCCTTTGCCGCCATCTGTTTGCCGGTGGTCGTGAGTACACCACCGATATTTTTATACTCATCAGCCAGAACGTCACTGAGCGGGCTCAGTACATATATGACCGCACCATCAGGAATGTTTGCAATATCCGCCTGGGCTTTCGGCAGGTCTGTATATTGTTTTCCCAGAGGGATCAGGTTTTCCCGCGTATTTTCAACTATTGCCGCGAATGTCTGCAGCATCAGGCGCCAGGTGTCCAGCGGTTGCCCGGCACGGTCTGGAACGGAGCCCGCGGGCCCGTTAACGAGTTCGTCCAGGCGAGTGGCGTTATCGAGCAGCACCGCGGGCGAAGTGCTCCCAAGTGGTGGATCAAAGGCCATGTTTTTTGCTCCAAAAGAGGCTTCGCCCAAACGAGGGTTTGAGCGAAAAGAGTTAATTAGGGGTTGTTATGGGGTATTACGCGACGTCGCCGGGGTATGTGGCGTCATCGTAGTCATAAAATTCAGCGCGGTATTGCCGGGCAGTTATCTCGCAGGTTCCATCGTCCTGCGGCACTATCTCGGAAACAATGGCGTGATACAGATCGCTCTCAGAACTACAGAAAATTAACCGGGGAGGCTCAATTATCGGATCATCCAGCAGGATATCGGCGAACTCAGATTGATACGGGACGGATACCTGATAGTTGTCGCCTGTGGGTGATGCTTCAAACAGCCGTGATGCTTTTCCATCCTGATAACGCAGATAGACGCGTGGATTTGCAAAAGTCCAGTCCAGCGGCTCCGACACATCGAATGTGGTCACCCCACCAGCAGTAGTCATCGACTCAATCAAACACGAAACGGTGTTGCTGCCTGGGATATCATCGGTCAGCACAATACGATCCCCAACGTTGTAACAGAGCGCGTCCAGTTCCGTCGTCGTTTTATGCGTCATGCGCTGCAGCTGGTATTTTCTGAGTCGGCGCATACCAATCTGGTATGCGTGATCAGGATTGCCTACACCATCAGCCCGGTATGCCTCTATTTTCAACGGCGTTGGGTTGCCAGGCAGACGGCATTGCACCGTCTCTTCTGCCCAGGTCGATCCGTTGATATAGGTTACGTCAACACCATCGTAATCGTCGTCAGTCACCGTGCTGAAATCGGTCTGCATCTCGGATACCATCTCGTGAGGGGTGATAGCCCCGGTCCAAGGTTTAACACCTTCACGACCCACTGATGCAACAGACTGGGTATTTAGCAGAAAATAACTCTTTCCGGCTGCAGCGATTTTCTGAAGCATTTCCAGCGCGGAAATACTGTCACCGGTGGCAAAATCGAAATACTCACCGTTCGGGGTCCAGTAAGTCTGCTCCAGGGCATCTATTGCCTCAGTATCCATTTCCATACCAAGAGAACGGCCGACGTGATAAAGCGCACCTGAGATACTACGGGCAACGCCGGAGTCATAAATGCGCGTGGCCACAACGTTTACGCGCCGGTCAGACTGAGCCGCCAATTTGCCCCCCGTCTCAACCGTAACCCCCATCAGGGTGACGCCAGCATAGGATGTTGGCCGAGACAACAAGCGACCACGCAACGCTTGCCAGTACATCGAGTCACGCGCGTTATTGCTACCCTGTTCATTGCGGCGGCGGCAACGCACCTCAACCAGCCCAGGAGAAGAGAGATCAAAACGCTCTGTAAAACCCAACCCGTTGATATTTTTAAGCGCGTAAACTCCCTGCCTGCTCGTCCAGCCAGAGCCAGATCCATAAACACGGTACTGTATTTCCCACTCACAATGCCTGATGCGTTTTTTGCCTTTGCTGTCGAATCCGCAAATGCCAGACGGAAAGGAGAAATTCACCTCGAAAGCGTCCACCACTTCAGATTCCGGGCAGGCAAGGAACGGCCCCATCCAGGTATTGTTGTCGCTGATCCCTGTAGCCTGATAGTCAATCATCGTGCGGGGTGAGAAGCCAGACCAGGAAGGATCAACCACTCCATCAATCAGCCGCTGAACCGTTGCGGTCGTACCGTCCGCATCCGCAATGCGGTACTCGTTGCCACGGTGAGCCAGCGCCAGCCGTTGTGTTCCCTCCGGTATCCCGGAAAATGCCACTCCGGTTGCACTCCCATACGCCAGCGTAACGTTAGCTGTGATAGCCGGGCTACCTCCGCTGGACGCGGTGCCGGAGGTGAATACAGGACCGTCTCCAAAAACAGCTGCAGGCAGCGATGATGAGGTAATGTCTCCGCCTAGCCAGGGGCTCGAAGTCTCAGCAATCATCACAACACCGCCGCTATCCTGCGCCAGTAATCCTGACCCGGTCAGGCCCTCGTTTATCACCGCCAGCAGGCCGGGCATATTCACATAGTCTGCAACGAGGGAAATAGTGTACTCATGTCCCTGCCAGGTGATCGTAAAAGTCTGGCCGGTACCGGAGTAATCATATGTTGATGGGGAGGCATTTGCTTTCAGGCTGGCCGCATTTCCACCCACCCCGGGTATCGCGTCCTGTTTTGCCGTATAAGTTGCAATAACCAGTTCGTATTCAGTGCCGTTAATTTCCAGAGTAACCGGCATACCCGGATAGGGATTAATTTCACCCAGAGAGTTACTGGCGAGAACGCTATATCCCGACGAGGTTGAAACCAGAAAATTCATCGGGGCGACGATCGTAACAATGACCCCCTCAACCCACGACTCAGGCAACGCATTGCCTTCATCGTCATCATCGTTGCCATCATCCAGCCCGTTAAACGTCACGGATGCGCCAGAAACGGTCATACTGTCGGCGTTGATATCTGTCGAATCTGGCGAGGTCTGGGCCATATCAAGCCCACTCCCGCTGGAAGTACCACCTACCTCTGTCGAGTTGAACCAGTTTTCACTTCGCCGATCTCCAGAAACATCTGCTCCTGGTGAATAAACGTTGTAACTGAACGAGTCCCCTAATGCTGAAATAGGTGTTGAACCCACACGGATATCACCATTTGTAAACGCGAAATTCCCCTTTCCAAGGCAAACCATCATTTCGACAGTCATTAGCGTTGGATCATCAGGATTAAAGCGCGTCACTGGCTGTACGACATAATCTGGATAGATACGGCAACGCCCAAACACTTCGCGGATTGGGTCGCCAAGTTTCGCCTGGTTCGCTTTGGCTGGGTTTAAATCCAGCCCCAGACCACTGGAGGATGAATAGCCGCCTTTATCCATGTTCGACATGGTGATCAGCACATACACAGCCGAGGCTGCAGCGATGGCCGCCGCTGCCCAGGCAGCGATAGCAGTTGCCGTCACTCCCTCACCAGGGATCGGGTAAACTTTTACATCGCTCTCAGCACTGATAAAGCATAAAGGCCATTCTGCCGGTGGGACCGGCTTACCATTCACCTCAAACGTAACACGCTGCACCATATCGTTACGGTAGTTATCGACATGCTGGAGCATCCAGTCATGTATGGTCGTATCCCGGTGTTCATGCGTCTCCAGCGGTTCACCAGGCAAACGCGACGGGTAAAGGCGGATTGTCACTGGTAATACTCCACTTTCAGAAACTGACGTTCAAAACGCGCTAGGGGAAGAATGGTTACGTTGCGCCGGGGATTGCATTCAATAACGTAAAGCGCTCCCTCCATTTCGACGACAACACCAAGGTGGCCGATCATATTTCCCATATAGCAGGCGGCAACCGCACCGTTGCACGGCTTGCAGGGAGTCAGGTCACGCGAAAAACTCTCGCAGACTTCCCCCATTTCAGAGCTTCCACGCTCTTTAATCACCGCCTCAAACGCGGGCCATTCAGGCAGCCCCAGGTCCCGGCGGACCTCATGTACAATGCCGTAGCAGTCGAGAACAGGAAAAGTGCGGCCGCCCATCTGCCAGCGGACAGTCAGGTATTTGTCAATGTTGAGCATAAGGAACCTATCGGGAGTAACGGAGACCCTGGAAGTACGTCAACGTGTATCTGTCACGTGGCCAGGCATAATCGAGCATATTTTTAAATCCGGCGGTGACGTTTACAGTAAGCGGCGTCCAGGAGCCTCCTTTAACCGGCATGACGTAAGGCGGCTCCGCTGGCGCGGTAAGGTCAGTGGAAATGTATTTCCTGAATGTGATGCTGGCAGTAGATATGGCATCAATGACCTTGCGAATAGCCGTGGATACCACGCCGTCGACGTTGCACAGCATAAACTTCAGGTCCTGCGTCCCGTCTTCGTTTCTGGCAGGAAGGGAAAGGACAATGGCACAGGCAATAAACGTTACGGTTTCGCCCCCCTCGGTAACCGCCGTAATGTCCTCATAACCCTCACACAAATAATGCGTCTGGCCGCCAATATCGATCTGCAACGTACCAATGATGACCTCCGACCCGGAGGACGCATAAAGGCGGTTAATCGCTGTCATGTTTAGGCCACTCCTTGTTCAGCGCGATATCAAGTAGCGAGCTCCCGACAATCCACTCCGGATATTGCCCCCAGCTAACTGGAGCGAGTGGACGCTCTCTTAATTCAACAGTTGCTGAATAACGCCAAAGACCGGGTTTAATAAAGGCAGGCCCCTTATAAATACCTACAAATCGACATTTAAAAAATTTAAGGCCAACAGGGGTTTTGCATTTCATGTAAAACCATGCAACACCATCAGTTAATACATCCCTGTACCATGCTTCAAATGCCTGTGCTTGCGCGTCAGTTTTAAACTGCCAGACAACCGTATTATCAGTCGGCACTGATGTATATTTTCTACGCTGCCTGGCAAGCCCTCCCACCCTATCGGTTCGAATCATAGGATCTGTCGGTTCAAATCCATAATTATCGTACGTTGGGCCGGGGATACAATCATGAGGATAATAAATATCGGTCATTATTTCTTACGCCTCCCCGGATAAACTGATTTAAGTGAGCGACCATAATTCTCAGTTGGATTAATAACCTGGGAAGTAAAATATTGCTTAAGCCTTTTTTCAGATGCACGCTGCCGCTGATCCCACATTTGGATCGTTGCATCGTCCGGTTTCCCGGTGTAGGTGTTATTGAACTCAACATGCAGAGAGTTTCCGGCAAGGGAACGCTGTTGCCGCACCTGTTCCAGAGTGGCATCCAGTTTTGCTGATGTTCCTGCCGTTGTTACACGCTCCCCTTTTTTCAAAAGCCAGGTGCCCGTTTCCGGTATTTTATCGATACCATCGTGAGCCATGCCAGAAAGGGCTAATCCTGAGATCGCAGCAACAAGAGGCTCTGTGACACCAATAGCTGCAGTCAAAGCCGCGGGAGCCATAGCCGGGCCCACGATTGGAATAGCCGCAGTGGATGCATATGCTGCCAGTTGAGCCTGCAATGCCGTAGCCTGCGCATTAGAAACCATCGGGGCGATAGCCGAAGCTTGCGTGGTTTTCCCGACAAGCAACTGTACACCCTGGTATACTAACCACTGGGCTGCAAGCTGGGCCAAAGTCTGAATGACTGTCTTGCCAAAGCCCTCAACCATGTTACTCAGGGCATCGCCAGCATCTTCAGACTGAGTCGCAAGGTCATATAACCCCTGCTGGAGATTGCTTGTTACTCCGCTGAGCGCAGTATTGGTCGTATCCGCAGCAATCTGGTTATAGTTGGCGGCCATGTCAGCATAGTTTTCCCATGACGACTGAACGCCGGCCAACCAGTTATTACGCATTTCATCCTGCGCAGCGTAATAGCCCTCAAGGGCGGAAAGCTCTTTCTGATACCCTTCATCTTCCAGGCTTCCGCCTTGGTTTTTCCAGCCCTGCCTTAATTGCGCCCTCTCATTATTACGCTGTGCATCCCTGTCACTTAACCCAGCACTAACTGTCAGTGCAGCAGTCTTTTCCTGCATCTGAGTAACATATTTTAACGAGTTATCCTGAAGCTTATTCAGGCGTTCCTGAGCAACGATTTGATCGCCCAGTTTCGCATTAACCTCCGCCTGCGCCAGAACCTTATCCTTGCTGGCGAGTAAAGATTGTTCATCTTTGCTCAGCGCGCGTGTTTTCGATGCCTCTTCGATAACCGTGAATTTTGACTGTAAAGACCACAAATTTTTACGTTGCTGGCTGATGGTATCGTTAAGCCCCGCATGCTGTTGCAGCAACTTTAACTGGGTCATCAACTGCAGAGTTTCGGCATCAGTCTGATCAGAAGAACGATCACCAGCAGAAACTTTAACGCCTTTTGGTTTCGGCGTTTTTTTTAAGGTGGCCTCATATTCTTTCTTGGCTGCGGCCATATTGATGGCGTAATCAGCCTGTAGAATATGTCCTTCTTTCAGAGCTTTATTTAATTCATTCTGCCTGGCGGTATACTTTTCAAGCGCAGTCTGCGATTTAGCATAATTGGCCTGTGCCTGAGCGGCATATTTCTGTTTATCAGATTCTGCCTCCGCTTCCTTTTCTGCCGCTGCTGCGCTGGCTTTGGCAATACCAGCCTGTTGCTGCGCCATATCAAGGGCCAGACGGGCCGACTCCCTGTCATTCCAGAAACGGGCCCTGGCTTCATCATTTACATAGCGGTCATTTTTCCTGAGATTCCATATTTCATCAGCCCGTTTAAAAGCAGCCACTGCCTTGCTGACCATCTCACCCGCGGTATCTGGCCGCCCGAGATCGAGTGCAGCGTCCCACATGGATTTAAACGCGCGTTCCAACGAATCAGCAGAGCGCTCAATCGTCCCCATGTTATCGATCAGGCTCTGAGTCTGGGTGTTAAATCCCTTCGTCGCTGCATCATTAGCCGCCTGAAGTGCAGCGGCTTCATCTCCTGAACGTTGTAGCTGAGCAACATAATCAATCTGCTCGGCTGTCACGTTATGAAACTGTTGCGCCATCGCAATCAGGCCGGACGTCGGGTCGTTGGTCAGTTTCCCGAACGCTTCCGCAACCTTTTCAACGGGGATACCAGATGCCGTAGAAAATTTTGCAACTGACTGGCTTAGTTCATCAAAACGCGCACCCGCCCCCACGCCAGCATTAATTAATGCAGTCAGAGAATCAGTGGTTTGATCAAAGGTGAGTCCTGCTTGCTGTCCCGATTTTGCCAGTACCAGCATTCTGTTGGTAGTCAGGCCTGCCGTGTTGCCAGAAAGCGTTAGCGTCTTATTAAAATCGGAAAGGATTGAAGATCCCTGATAGAAGATATATCCAATTCCGGCACCCGCAGTAGTCAAAGCTGTAATCCCAACGGCCAAAGGACTTACAGCACTAAGTAATCCTCGAAATGTTGGGATCAGGCCACCAAATGAGTCTTTAACCTGACCGCCTTGCTGGAGCAAAATTAGCCACGGGCTCTGCCCACCAGCTAACTGAGTTGCGACATCAGTAAGCTGCGCAGGCAACATGCGCATTGCATTATTGTATTGGCCGATTGAAATACCGGCACGTTTTGCAGCACGCTCCTGCCGCGTGAAAGCTGCGGTGACCTGGGCTGTACTGTCGTTCGCAGCTCTACCTAACCCGCTCAGCTGCTTATTCAGATGAGCAACTTCCTCATCAAATTTTGCGCTATCGCCGTCAATTTTAACGACCAGATCACCCACTGGCTGGGACATAGCGAACTCCTCCAGGAATGCTTTCGGCTATCGACATAAGTTGCTCGTCTGAATCCAACTCACTTCCTCCCTCACGTTTTGATAACAAACTAAAATCAAGGGAGGTAATTCCGTGTTTATCCGGATCGGTGAAGAGACTGACAGCCAGATAACTAAGATTGGCGAAATGAGAGTCCAGGAGGTCGTCGCTAAAACAATTATCCTGGTAATACTCAATCCATTCGAACCATTCAGAGGAGGACATTTCCGAAAGCATTGCGCGCCAGTCTGGCCGTCCAAACTCCCTGGCTAATCGCATAGCAAAGCGACGTGAGCGGGTCAGGACTTTTCCAAATCTGGATCTTCCTCTTCTTCAGTTTTCTCAGTGTCATTATTAACTGGTGGGATCATCCCTGAAAGCATACGCACAAGTAATGCAGCGCTGCCCAATAACCCTGGTGGATATTTTCGTATAATTTCAGGGAAAATATCTTTCCCTTCACGTTGCTCTTCATCAGCCTCGCTCAAGGATAATGCAACGAGCATGGCCTGATCACGCATAGTCAACAAGGTGGCCAATTTAAAGTTTTCTTCAGGTGTGCTTTCCTCTGACGGTAATGACTTCCTCTCTTCAACCATAAATTCAATATATTGCATTCTACTGTAAGCCGATAACTCAAACAGTAAAATATTCTCACCATCGGGATTTAATGTGTCTTTTTTAAGATAAGTCATTTCATTACCTTTCGCGGTGCCTTAGCACCGCTGACGAATATATTAAGGGTTAGTCGAAGCGTTATCTTCAGCCAGAGAAGGTTTACCTTTATTGGTGATTTGTGCACTACGGGTAATAACTTCGTTTCGTGAAATAGTCTTACCCAAACTATTTACCCAGCCGGTGAAAACATCAACTGCCCCATTTGGATATTTAATTTTGTAAGATTTTTCATCACCACTCATAAACCAGTCAACCAGATCCTTCTGGCCAGATTCACCAGGTTTCCAGGCAAGTGTTACGCTGGTTTGACCGGCTGACTTAACACCCTGAGCTGTTGCATCCCAGTCAGGCGCATCATCATCAATATAGGAATCATCATATGATTCTGCAGTCAGTTCCCCAGGTGTTAATTCCTTAACCTTTGCCGTTCGTGTCCAGCCGACATCACTTAACGGATCATCGTAGGGATCACCAGTTCCGGTATAAATCCAAAAAGTTGTCCCGGCACCTTTCGTCGGCGTGGTAGGTGTTGGAGTTGGCATATAGTCCTCACATAATATAAGTCAGGGAATATTGGAGATCGGCGGAGCCCCATGTAGTGGCTTCATCGTCACGTTGGTAGTCGTACCCGGCAACGCTGATGGTTTCAACGATACTGGCAAGCTCAGGAACGTCAGCCATGGCCGGATAGATGCGGGTTTCCATCCATTTATCCAGCTCGCTATCGGTAGCAGTTGCTTTAAGGAATACTTCAATGTGAAGGACAGCCTCCCACTCTTCCTCATCAATACTGCCGCCCGTCGCCTTTGCATCAGTAAGATATACAGCGACCGCGGGTAACTCTTCTGGAGCCAGGAAAGCAGGCCGACCGTCATACCAGAATATTTTTCCGGAGTTGATTGACTTCAGTTTATCCAGAACAGCTTTTCGTACTTGCGGGTGAATCATTTTGTCACCAGCCTTATCTGATTTTTGATCGCAGCCATCATTTCTTTTGGCATATCAGATGCCATCAGTTTGGGAAGTTCTTCTTTGAATGCAGCAGTCAGGGGGGTGGCCAGAGGTACTTTCACCACTTCTACCGGGTAACGAGATTTACTGGTTCGCCGAAGAACATGCCAGCGACCATTATTAAGCTGTTGCACAAAAGCACCAGGGAAGCTGAAATTCCCAATCTTCAGAACGCTTCCAGAACTACCGTTGTCGCGCTTTCGTCGTGAAAGTTGAACTCGTACTGGCCCCAGCTTTATCGCCGGGAGGTTGCCGCGATTTACCCGGATGGTAGCCATTGGTTTTTTAGGGCTTGCCCGTTTAAGTTTGGCGCGCTGTATGACCAGTTTTCGCTTAACCTTAGTCTCTTTCGCCACTCGCGTAGAGCTGCGGCTGATTGCCCTTCCAGCTACCCGGTTAATGGACTGGGATGTCGCCCGAGGAATGGCATTTTTACTGATATTGCTCAGGTTCTGCCTGAGCTCTTCCAGCCCTTTAATCGTCACCTGTGACCTCCTCAATCCAGATTTGCGGCTTACCATTAAAGAGGAGCCATCGGGTAACGGTGTAAACCTGACTTTTATAAATAACCTCATCTCCCCGCGCCGACTGATAGCCAGCGCTGAAGATAACCAGGTTAATCCCATCCCCCGCGACCGGCCCCAGCTCAGGCAGCAGGTGACTTTCAACAGCAATATGCTCATCGCCATTAATAGTCACCGTTCTGCCCAGCCTTTTCGCCGTCAGTTCATCCATTCTGCCAGCCATATTGTCAAAGGCATTAGCCATTGATTTTGACTTCCAGGACGGTAACGCCTGCCGCAGCATCCTCCCAGGCAGTCCCGGCTAACACCGCATCGGTGTCATCCAGCTGAACATTTCCAGCTTTGAGATATACCTTTTCCCCGGCGGTCACGGCATCAGCTGGCAGCTTAGGTAAAAGAAAGACACCTTCAGCGAATCCGTCGCCTACATCACCCGGCTGAATATCGGTAATTGCAACCGCAATCATTCCGCCTAAAGAAACAGGTGTACCACTGAGAATTTTCTCGGTACCAGAATTTTTCACGGGGATGGTTTTGCCGTCTTGCACATAATTTTTAGCCATAACGTCTCCTGTCAGCCCCGCAGGGCTGATTTCAGGTATAAAAAAAGCCCTTCCGGGCGTCGTTTTCAGAACTGTAATGATTACTGGCCGCTGGATTTCACCAGGCCGCGGAAGTCTAACGGCGCGACACCCGCATCGATACGCACCTTCGTGGCGATCCCGTCGGTATTGAAACCTTCCTGCTGGTCAATGTAAGGCGTATCAACACCGTTCAGATATGCCACTTCGATGGTATCGGTGCCTTTAGCCGCAGCCAGATACCAGGCGTTAGGATCCTTGTGGTCCAGTCGCGGTTCAGAAATAACTTCCGCAAAGTTCTGAATAGGGTTGTTAATCCCGGAGTTGATATCTGCACCCTTAACGCTTGCCGATTTAATCGTCTGATTGGCCAGCGTTTCGAGACCCACCGGCACCAGCATATAAGCCGGACGAATATTCAGAGTGCGATCGCCCTCTTTCTGCAGGCGCATCAGTTTGCGGGCATCATCAATGCTCGAAACAGAAATGGCGCCAGAGGAGAGGTTTTTGTGATCTGCATGGAACAGCGGTTTGCCGTCGGACAGTTTCGGGTTATCCAGCAGAATCGCATATACCAAATCACCAATGGTAGCTTTCGCAGCACGTCCCATTTTCGCCGGGACGTCAGTCAATGCGTTCAGATCATCGTTGATAATCGCCTGGCGGGTAATTGAGAAAATTTCCCCATAGGTAGCCAGTGCGATCGTTTCGCCTTTATCGCCCGTGGTCACATATTTATATTCAGCCCCTTCGCGAACCTTACGCAGGGAGTTAAAACCGCCAATTCCCACGCGGTGAGCAGTTTTAAAATCAGACAACTGACCTTTCTTCGTCCACAGATCAAAGGTCTCTGCTGCCTCATCCCACCCCTGCAGAAGCGACTTATTCGCCACGTCGAGCAGAATATTGCCAAAATCAGAGGTGCTGTGCGTCAGCGCCAGCCCTACCATCTGCATCGGGTTATAGCTGGATACGCCAATTCCCCGCTCAGTCAGGGCCATGCGGGCATATTCACGCAGGGTCATGCCGTTGTAGACATTGTCACGTTCCTGATCTTCAAATCCGGCACGCGCCATCAATGCCTGGCGAATACCATCGGCGACAAAATTACCGTTACCTGCATGAATATGCGCTGGCGTGGTTTTCGCCGATGGTGAAGCATCTTTACCCAGCAGCGCCAGCAGTTTGTCTTTAGCCTGATCGACAGAGCAATCCATATCTGCTACACACTGCGCCTGCAGTTCGGCGTGTTTACCACCAAACATCGCAAAGAGGTTGTTAATACCATTAACGCGATCCTTTTGCTCAGCGATTACCTGAGCACGAATGGTGTTTTCGTCAATTACGGAAGGTTGGCTCACCACCGGCTGCTGCATTTGTGGTTGCTGGGGATCGCGTTGCGTGGTAGCTCGCGGCGGCGTTAACATGTTGCGAATATTTTTTGGCATCTTTTCGAAGTCCTCAATACGTTTAGACTGGATACAGGCCATAGCCTGAAGAGAGGGGGTGACCTGGTCGGCAAAACCCATAGCGACGCATTCTTTGCCGTCCATCCATGTTTCATCTTCCAGCATCGCCGCTATTTCATCGGGGCTCTTACCCGTTTTCTCTGCATAAGCAGGGATCAGAACAGACTCAACCTTGTCCAGAAGCTCTGCGTAGTCACGCATATCGTTGGCATCACCACCAGCAAAGCCCCAGGGCTTATGGATCATCATCATGGTGTTTTCAGGCATGATGACCGGATTACCTACCATAGCAATGACAGAGGCCATAGATGCGGCCAGACCGTCGATATGAACGGTAATTGACGCACCATGATGTTTAAGAGCATTAAAAATGGCGATGCCGTCAAAGACATCGCCACCAGGCGAATTGATATGAAGATTAATATGGGTCACATCACCAAGCGCTTTAAGGTCGTTAACAAACTGCCGGGCGGTCACGCCCCAGTAGCCGATCTCGTCGTAGATATAAATTTCTACCTGATTGTCGGCGCTGGCCTGCATACGAAACCACGAATTACTTCTTGCGCTGGCTTTCGGACGACGGGGCGTCCGGTTCTTTGACTTCGGCACTGGTGCCTCCTTTATCGTTTGCAGGATCGGTGTCATACACCAGTCCCAGTTCGCGGTTATCATCAACTTCAGCCTTGCGACGACGTTTCACATCATCCGGATTGCGCCCGCTAGCTCGCACCCAGTCAGATTCTGTCGCAGCACCACCTCGGATTTGCGCTTTCCAGGCATTAGCCTCTTTAACTGGGTCGATCCACGGCATGACCGGACCGGAATAAACTGCGGTGTAAAGCGACGCCATATCCAGCCCACGTGGTAGCTGAATTTCGCCAGAAGCCACCGCCATTTTTAACCAGTTTCGGTACATTGGCCGGGTAATTGCTCCGATGAACCAGTCCTGGAGGATCAGATAACCGTCTGTTGATTCAACCAATTCCTGGCGCTGAGCGCTGTACGTTCCATCGTAGTTTCTGGCTGTACTGGAGAAGCTGAGACGAGCACCAGCAGCAACGGCGCGCAATTGCCCATTTCTGAATGTTTCAAGGTTAGGGTTTGGTCTGTCAGATTTGATCATCCCGATATCTTCACCGGGAAGGAGATCATCATAGATAATGCCTGGCTCAATCATTACATCACGATTATCTTTGCTGTTCTCATCCGTAAAACTTTGCCCGTCCCCTTTTTTTATGTACATCCCCAGGGCGGCGGCTATGCGTGCGGCCGTTAACTCCGCATCCTCGTATTCTTTCAGCGCACTGAGGCGCATGAGAACACCAGAAAGGAGAGACGTCCCTCTGGTTTGATGAAGGCGACGGGTAAATTTGAGATGAAGCATATTGCCGGCATCAATATCTTTCGTATCCAATTGACGGCCGGTAACAGGCAGACTTTTATAAACTAGGTACTTTTTCGGGCGTCCCCAATTATCGACATAAACCCCCTGACAAAGTTGTTGTGACTCATTGTTGGTCATCGGCACAAAATCAGCCTCTAGCGCTTCAAGCCAGAAAGGTACACCAGCCACTGGATCAAGTCCCTGCGCTGAGCCACTCACCATCTGAGCGAAAATTTCCCCGTCCCTGAGCCAACTCCTGAGCATCAACCGCTCAAGCATCGGGCGGGTAAACTGTCCCGTAACCTCAGGGCTGACTGACCATTCGGCCCACTTCGTTCTGATTTGTTCTGCCAGTTTTTTTGCGATATTTCCGTTTTTTAGTACCGGGTGTGGCTCAACAATAATTCCTTTAGCTCCAACTACCCTTTCCTCGAGCTTATCGAATACACCAATAACCAGATCGTGATTATTGTCCAACCAGCGAGCCTGTTCTCGAAGTGAAACAGCTCCCATCTGACTAAGCTGGTTAGCGGAACGATTTTCCCTGCGGGCCTTATGCGTACGAGTAGGCTTAACAGCTTCATATGCCTGTATCATTGCTCTCGAACGTAACCTCGCAGCTTTCCAACCAGGGGAAAAGACACCAATCGCATCATCTAACAGGCTCATGGAAACCTCGCGAGCTTATAACCGGGTCGCCCGTTACGCTGAGCCAGCAGGGAAGCAAGACGACGCTCCCATTCCTGACGCCCCTTGCGGATTTCAGACAGGTTCTCCAGCGTCATCTGCTGCCCGTTGAATGTTATAGACTTTCCATCCAGCACAGCTATTTCCGCATCGGTATAACGCTGGATAATGGATTCAATATCGGTTTGTTTCACACCCAGCCTCCTGATGATGTAGTCCACGGGTTGTTTTCGACATCCGTCTTATTTGCCTTCCGTTTTTTTCTGCTATGGGTCGTTTTTGCTGATAACGTGGGTGACGCTTCGCCAGTTTCCGGCGTGCTTTCTTCAATCCACGTTGCCCGCCTCGCCCATTCAGGCGCATCCGGCCATTTGATCTTTTCGTATCCGTGCAATATGGCCAGCGCATCGGCATAAACGAGTAGATCGAAAGCTTCATTCGGACCTCGGCCCGGTTTGCTCCATTTTCCATCGGGTGAACGTTCCTCATAAGTCAGCTCATCGTAAAACCAACTGCCGAGCCATTTAGGGAAATGCACATAGTTCGGGCCGGGTGATTCTCGCCACAGGGCGTTATTCACCTGATCTTTCAGCGCATCAGTCTGAAGAAGGTAAAGCGGCACATCGCCAGCGGCTTTTGCCCGGCGAGTTGATCTGTCAGTGTTATCAGGAAATGTTCGGGTAATTAGTTTTGAGCGTCGGACACTGTCGCCCTTGAAGAGGAAAATCTTTTTACCAAGCCCATCCCGGCGGCACTTACGCCAGAACTTGTAGGCGTTATCGGTGACACCATCCTCACCGCCGGAATCGACAGCCATCGCCATGATCCGCATGCGTTTTGAAGGGCTACTCGCTAAGGGCCATGACTTTTCGAACACGTCAGACAAAAGTAAATCCCAGTCTTCCGGGTAACTTGCCGGATCGATGGAGTAGCATTCACCGTGCTCGTTTGCCCGCAGAGACTGGCGGATGTTGTAGCGATCGACCAGCCATCTCTCACCCTGCTCACCGTAGCCAGTCACCTGAACCACGAAACGACGGGATTTACCGCCCTGCACATCAACGGTTGCAGTCATAAAGAGCACACCATCTGGTACAGATCGCTTCGGCACGTCTTCAGCGCGTCGTTCGAGCAGCTCACTCTTACGTTGTTCGAGACTGGCTCGGGGTAGATAAGGCCGACCAAAGTCGGTATTAACTACCGTTTTCAGCGTCTCTTCACTCTGGGTGGACTCATATTCCTGCTCAGCAGTCAGGAATTTGTATATCATCTGCGACCATGTCTGATATGCAGCCGCTGGCCCCTCCATCCAGAATGAAGCGATGCGTGATCGCCGCGGCTCCCCAAATCTGTTGCCATCACGGTCTATTTTTTCTCCATCGCGTAACCAGACATGGCGGATATTCAGTTCACGTTTCATATCTGCGGTGATCCTGCCTTTGCAGGCCGGGCACTGGAGATATGCAGACTCACTTGCCACAACGGGATCAAGGGAATCCCGGTAGCCCGTCATATTTGCAACCTCCGGCTGAAAATATTCTCCGCAATGCGGGCAAGGCCAGTAAAGGCGGCGGCGGTCACCACGATTAAACAACGATAATATGCCGGTAGTCGGCGGTGCCTCATGTGCAGTGTTTGGTCGCCATTTCGTGTCACGAATATCTCGGCCAGGTGAACTCTCAACCAGAGTCATGCCGCTGGACATAAACGTAGTGGTACGTTTCGAACCCAGGGAAAATGCATCACCTTCCCCGTCGATATCTTCAGGAAAGCGGTCATAGTCAGTTAACGCCACGCTTTTATAGTCTGACGACGACATAATGTTGACTGACGGCCAGCCCAGTTTGAGATAGTTACCGGCCCGGAAGGTGCGGTCGTGAACGTTATTGTCGTTACGACGCGGACTGAGTCGCGATTTTACTTCCGGACTACACCGGAATGTGCGATCGAGGCGTTTCTTGGAATGTTCACGCGCTTTCTCTTCGGAGACCTGAATAACCAGCATGTCAGCGGGATCACAAACGATGTTGTAGACAATCCAGCCATCAATCAGGCCAATCGTTTTCCCGGTTCGGGCCGGTCCGACAAACACCACCGCATCATATTCACGGGATGCCAGACAATTCATCGGCTCAATAATATAAGGGGCCAGATTGGGGTCCCATGGTACGGAGTTACCCGCCCCCATCGGCACACGCATATATGAGCTGACCGCATCGGCCACCTGCATACGACGTGGGGCACGAAGAATACCGGAGACATCGCGGCGTATCCCCTTGGCAGATGCCCGTTTTGTCATCAGTCCTCCTCTGGCTCATCCTCCTCTGGTTCAGCGTCCATTACTTTTTGGGCAACCTGATCGCGCAGGTCATCAATCACGCTTTGCACGCGTGATACCGCAACCGGCGTAAGTGCACAGTCGCGCTCAAGAATGTCCGGAAGTGTTTCAAGTACCATGACGACGGCTTTCGCCATCATTGAAAATTCACGTGCGACGTCTTCGGCGGGGATAAGTTGCTTGGTATCTACTTCAAATTTCAACCGCTCGTTTTCTGCTTTCCAGTGAGCGAGGCGATCAGGGGGTGTCATCTCTTCAAGATTCGATGAGGAAACCGTCGGGATCATTAATTCTGTCAGAATGTCGGTGACAAGATACAACTTAAGTTTGCTGTTGCTTCCCTGGGCGGGACTGACATTTTTTAGCCTGGTAGCGACGGTCTGGCGGTGTACGCCAGTAATCCCGGCAAGCTGGTTGATATTGAGTTTTAAAGTAGCGATTTCCTGGTCCATGATGGTGAACACTTTTTATACGATTCGACATCATTGAAAATCCGACATCTGGAAAATCAATAACCTGTGCACATGATGATGATGACTATGAAAAATGAAAACTAGCCGTTTTCCGCGAGTCCGCCGCCCCGTGGTAGGTCACCCCAACGGGAGGACCCTTAAATGATAATGGATATCACTTGCATGATTGTTACAGGCATTATCTGGGTTTCATCAGCGCGCATTATCTGTATGTGTAACGTTTGGTGCTGTATACCCTCTATCGAGGATGAAGCATTACCAGTCCATTAAGAGATGATTTGTCGATTAGTAGTTATCGAAGTATAAAAAAACCGCCCATAATGGCGGTCTTGGTCCTGCTGAAGTCGAATGGAGGAGATTAACTCAAACCAACATCATTCAGTTTCTTGTTCATCCATTTTCTTCGCCATTTCAACAAAGTTAATAGATGGGAGGTTAACTGACTCAAGTCCTGCGTTCAAAAGTACCGTACTGACGAAAGCGCGAAGATATGGATAAGCGATTGCTGGAGCATTAACCTTATGGAAACTGCCTTTCCAAAAATGTTCATCCAAAGGCTCATCGGATTCGAAGATGAAATCATGAACAAGCTTAAATTTAAAACCTCTCTCTGAGGTCAATAAAAAATCAAACTTAACACAAAATTCTGCATCGCTTTCGGGTACTAAGTGACTGGAATACGTAAAATTTATGCGATTGACAAGCTCATTTTCTTCTTGAGTTTTAGTAATGAAGAGCTCATCAACATTGTTATCTTTCAGCTGGAGATGCATGACTTACGCCGCCACTAAATGAGACAGCGCCCCTTGAGGCGCTGAGTTAGTATTTTTTGGGAAAAAGCTCAAGAGCTCATCATCCATTCTGAAAACTTCACATCGCCAGACCTGACCTTCGTCTCGCACAGTGTTTTCGTCAACACTACCTTCCATGTAGTAGGTTAGCTCTTGTGCAATTTCTGCCGTTTCTGAGGATTTGTCCATCACACCACATTTCTCAAGCGCAGACAAAAACTCCTCACGTGGCATCGTATCGATTAGAGCTAAAGCTGCTTCTAACCACGCTTTTTTATTCATATTGACCCCTTAGTGACAATATCATGCTGTATGGCACATCGTGTCGGTTCCTTCAGACACATGATTCTGCAATTTGGTATCCGAGCTCGCAATTGACCACGCCCAGAAGTGATAGCTTCTCTTCGTACCAACGCGTCAAGGTTAAGGTTCTCAAGAGCAAAATTCGCTACAAAGCAATCATTTTGTAAAGCTGTAGCATCTCGATAACCTTCTTGTTTCATCCGTTGTGCCAGACTGTCCCTGATCGTGTTGAAAATCTTCAAATCTTCAATCTCATCCAGATCAAGGTGAGTCTCAGTTCGTATCAATGATTTTAGCACAGCATAACTATGGTATTTGCGCTTACGTGCTCTTCCATCCCAAGAACGGAACCGAGCCCATTGTTCTGCATTAGCGATAGGATCTGTAAATCCATCGATGAAAAAGTATGCGCCGCTGCCTAACCAATCGTTATCTTCTTTACTAATTCTGTAGTTGCTAACCACAATCTCTTCTGCAGAACTAAGACTCGTTCCATGATATCCAGTCCACTCGGTGTAAGATTGAGAGTCTTCTTGTGAGTTCAAGGGATATCCGCCTTCCCAAATCGATTTGCCTGAAGAGCTTCTCGCGTGACGAGAATCTTACCTTTAAGCTAATCACCAAAACAAGGTTTAGGTATAACTCTGTGGATAACCGTGACAGCGATAGCACTTTTTGTATAAAAAAACAAAAAATCGTTTTGTCAATGGTTGACTGTAGATTTAATCTTTTAATCATCTTCTGTCACCCAGAAAACTGTTTGATTGAGCAAAAAACAAAAAAATAACATTTAAAAACAATAGGTTGAAATCAAAATACAAATTAATAAGCCAAAATCTCTTGTAAATAGTAAACAGAAGTGTGTTTTATTATAATTACAGTTCCAGAACAAACCTAATGTATTGTTTAATAATAAATTATTAGCCTATCCACAATCTCGATATCGCTGAGTGTTACGGCGATATGGGTAGCTATGCTATGTACATCTACCTAAGCCAATTTCTGCGCATCAGCCTACGCATTCACCACAATTTGACATTATCACCGGCACTCTTAGGATGCCTGCATTAATGCCTTAACTGGCCTGTTCTGACCGGTATCAAACAGCGCCAGCGCTTCGGTCGCTTCCTGAATCGCTTTGCGGGTCTTCGAGACAATCTCGCTTTCCGTGTAAACACGATCAAATGAATCTTCGAATAGCTCAGACTTCAGAGAGCTGTCGCCTACCCAGTCAATGGCCAGCTTGGCCGCTGCGGTGTCGTAGTTAACTTTCTTGATGATATCTAGGCGGATTTGCTCGGATGCGGTGATCTCTGACATGTCTTACCTCTGTACGAGGTTGGAGCATTATCGAAGCCACTAACAAAGTGGCTTCTGTAATACCCTCACATGGAGATGAAAGCTAATTTATCCCTTTGATAGGATGTGGTTTGGGCAATTGGCCTGCACGGATTTGTTGTGCGCCAGAATGTCGCGCTTGGTTTGTTTGTCCAGCACGTCGATATCATGGTCAGTCAGATAGATGATCCGCACCCAACTGCAGGCCGTATCAACGACTACTGGGGCGGGTAAACTTTTCGCGCAGCTCCCGATCAACATCATCATCAGGCATATGGCTAACAGTCTGCTGTACATCACTGGCCCCTTTCATGACTTCCGCCTTACGTTCCGCCGCGGCGACGGTGGCGGCGGCGTTCTCTTCGGTACGCTGCTGATCGGCTTTGGCTTCCGCCTTACTGGTCCCGTGAGCATGACCAATGCCGAACGCGCCAGCGATAGCACCCAGGATGACAACCACCAGCCCCGCGATAGCTTCGATTCCCATAATCACACCACCAGTACCGATTTTGCTTTCAGGAAGCGAGCGCGCCGGTTATTAATCCCGTTTTGTCCGCCGTTGATAATCTGCGTGACCCGGACAAGATCACCCGGATATTTCAAGCAACCTTTTGAGACATAGAACCACGCTGCACTACGGGCCGCGTACGCGGACTGCTCCAGTAATTCTGGCTGTGCCACCAGATCAACCTTCAAACCGCTGCCGCAGTCCCTGTAATTAGAAAGTCCGGTTATTTGAATAAGTCCGCGCCCTCGATAAACCCAGCCATCAGTTGCCTTGTTGTTACCCAACCGCTTGCTATAGACAATATTGGCGATAGCCCGCTGGCGCTCCAGAGGTAACACTGTTTCAGACTGGCTGCGCCCGAGGGAATTGGCCTGATCCTGCGTTAACCTGCCGTAACGAACAAAATCAGCAAGCCCGGCGATGCTGTAGTTGAAATTCTCCACTACCCTTTTAAACCCGAGACTTTCATGGCCGCATTGAGCAATGAACATTGCCTGGTCGATAGCGGAAGTGATGCCAAACTCTTTCATCGCGGCTGTAATATGCGGAAACCAGCGCGCAGCTAACCCGGCGCTAATACCAGCCGCTTTCTGGAAGTCTATTTGATTCATTAGTGCCTCAGTGCATCCACAAGACGCGCTATATTCCCTCTGAACCAGAGAACTGCGCCGCAGATAAGAATGTTCGCCAGTACCACCAGCCAGTGGGATGACTCGTACAAGCCAAACAGGAAACGGAAAGGGATGCTGGCATAAACCAGCACAGTGAAGTAAGCCATCAGCGATATCATGGGGCGGTGTCTTGACCCGTCACGCCGATAGAACATCAACGCCCCAACAATTACAGCGCATATCACCGCATTGATGATTGCGCTCGGATCACTTGTTACCATTGCTTGTCCCTCCTCCACGTAAGCGAGAGAGAATACCAAATAGGCTACCCAGATCCTGACTGTTAACGAACGTCAGCAATTTAATAGCTATGGCTGCAACGATTACAGCACCGAGTGCATCGAGCGGCCTGTCGCTGTAACCCGTCCACTTTGAGAAGTACGACCCCAGCAGAGGGGCGCCGATAACGCCAAATATAAATGATGTGATGAAATACCCAACCAGCTTGAGTCGACTAATGTTAACTGCTGTAGCGACATAGAATACCGCACCTGCAAATGCACCAAACACCACTCCGTAATCAATGCCGGTTGCCAGGCCAAACATACTAGCCCCCATGAGTCCACCTGCCGCTACAGTAGTACCTGAAACAGGATCGGACATCCCCCCCCCTTATATAGCCATAAGTTTTATCAAAAATAAGAAAATAAAAAAGCCTCCTACAGAAGGCTTTTTTATTATATATTCACACCCTACAAGTTTATTTTTTTTGTTTCTTTTTCTATAGCTCTAGAAAAAAGGCCCATTAGTATTTTCTCATCATTACTTTGCAAGTCAGACATTGACACCCTCGTCTTATTATAATCATCAAAATATTTAGTTACTGCTTTATCCATTTTCTCAAGAGCTGTATTTATCTCATTACTAATGTCATCGGAAGGGCCAATAATTAGTAGAATCTGATTAATACACCGATGCATCTTTAGATAATCGTTTCGCAACTCAGTTATTATTTCAAGTGGTATTCGTGTACGATCGCCATCATACTCCTGATAAATTATATCCGTATATTCGATTGCATTAGTACGAATAGCGATATAACTTGAGCATAACTCTTTTAGTTCATCTATTTTCTTATGCTGTGCTGAGAGAATAATCTGACGATACATTAGTTTATTATTATTCTCTATTGTTTTCCAAGCAATGAAAGCAGGTATACAACCTGCAATCAAAGAGCCAATTATTCCTTCCCATGAAAACCCACTGTCAATTAATATATGTGGAAGTTTAGTTATTTCAATAACAGTGTCAATTTTAGGAACCGTATTTGATATTTGAAATTGCATTCCGGATATAGACATGATGATCTCCTTTTTGAGTCATCATAACAAAAACCCGCCTTGCCGACGGGTTTTTGTTGCTCAGTTCGCTTTAACGTCCCGAGCCTACCACAATTCAAACAGTTTCTGGCTCACTTTGCAAGTAAAATCTGTCGCCATTTGTTCCAAATGTGTCACACATTGGTGCGTACAGCATCGATTCCGCGAAACTTAGCCATGTATCAACTCTGCGTCTGCAGGTCATAAAGCACCAGTCTGGATGCTTTTCATAGAGCTCTTCCGCTATACGCCGTTTGCTCTTCCGTAACCGGTAATGATCCACCAGCAGGTGATACAGCTCTTTGTGACCACCTGTAATAAGGACTGCCCCCAGTACCTTATCAATCAGCAGTCCTTCATCGTCTGTACAGAAGGCCAGGCCGCTTTTATTTTTACCACTGAGGATTTCCTGAAAGAACGCTTCCAGCTCTGGCTTGGTAATGCCTGATTTTTTCATACGGCGCAAAGCATCGTTTATTGCGGTCTTCGTTATCTTCCCTGACGCCAACAGCTGATTGAACATATTACCGCCACTACCGCCGCCGATGTAGGACCAGCGGCCCCACATGCGCAGCTTCCCCTGAATCCAGATGGCCTCCAGCGTTTTCAGCCTGACCATTTCACCAGCTTTTCCAACCTCGGACGGGTTAATCATTATGCGTTCTCCACTATGCCAGCACGCCAATTGCCAGCGAACGATCCAGAAATCGAAACAGCAGCTCCAGCTGTGAACCGTGCTTCTCCTCAAATGCCACGGTGTCAGCGTGCAACTCGTCGTGATGCGCTCTGCAAAGCGGCAACACAAACAGGTCGTGCGCTTTCGTTCCCATTCCACCTTGTCCGTGGCCTATCAGGTGATGGGGATCATCTGCTGGTTTGTTACAGCAGACACACTGCTGGGACTTAACCCAGCGCGTCCAGCTCTCGTTTACCCAGCGGCGGCGCCTTGGTCGCAGCATGAAAGATTCCGGCGTTTCAGGATCAACGCGAAGACCGAGAATCTTTTTCTGCACCACTTCGCTCGCCGCTGGCTCCGGCACAATATCGCTCTCCTTCATCACTGGTTGATGCTTTATTTCCGGCAATCGCAGGGCTTTACGGGCCAGCGATTCAGGGATTACGTGTGCCAGATTGTTTATCACCAGCCACCAGCACAACTCGGGGATCGTCAGTTGATGGTCTTCGTTGAACCCCAGCTGTGAGCGGATGACCGTTATCAGCCAGGATACCAGGTTCTCACGCGCAATGCCTGCCAGCGTCTCTGTGTACTGATCACGCAGCAGGTTATCGCAGGCCCAGCAAAGGCGGATGCTGCCGGGCTCATGTCGGAACAGCGTAAAATTTTCGCTGTGCCACGAACCGTGCGGGTACTGGCATTCAAAACGACGCTCCAGCTCGGCTTCCAGCGAGCTGATACCACCCGCGCGCAGAATGACGTCTTTGTTTTCGAAGACTGGCTTCAAAACCGGGTCTTCTGCCAGTGGCTGCGTGGCGGGAGGGATGGCGCCGGTTGCATAGTCGCTGTATTTTTCCGGTGCAGGCTCAATCAGTACCCGCCCTCTCCTGAACATCGGCATGAGATCAGCACCTGGGCGAAG
>OKWK01000396.1_pt1 | contig 23251 bp, 25 predicted proteins | sample 1607181 | NCBI WGS metagenome assembly OKWK01 (sample SAMN07501053, study PRJEB24779) | human gut metagenome | isolation source: stool | host: human infant | place: USA: Pittsburgh, PA
TAATTTAAATTCTTTTCTATATTTTGGCATCAAAAAACCCCTCCATCCTTATTCCGGATTTTGGGGTTCTCTTCATTTGACTTCCTTTAATTTTTTATTTTATTTTTTAATCTAAATATTTTTTAAATTCTTCAGGAATATTTTCACTTAGATATCCCAAGCCGCAAATGTCTGGACCAACATGAGCTGCTATTGTTTGACCAATCTCTAAGGGCAAAAATTTTTGGTAATTTTCTTTTTCTAATTTTGATATTAAGGGTTCTAAAATTTCCTTGTCATCTGCATAAACTGGAAAGACCCTGTCACTTCCATCTGATGTTGATTTTTCAGAAATAATTTCCACCATCCTTTTATAGGATTTGTTTTTGCCACGAACTACTTCTGATACATAAAGTTTTCCCTCATCATCAACTTCAAGAATTGGCAAAATATTTAAGACGCTGGAAATTTTTGCCTTAGTCCTAGAAACTCTGCCGCCTTCATAAAGATATTTTAGGTCGAAAACTGTAAAGATGTGTTTAGTCTTTTCCACCAAAAATTTTATTAAACTTACAACTTCTTCGTAGCTTGCACCATTTTTTGCTGCAAGGCCTGCGAAATATGTTATTTGACCAAATCCAACGGAAGCTGCAAGAGAGTCAATAACTTCTACCTTTACATTGTACTTTTCTTCTATTTCTTTTTTTGCCATGTAGGCATTAGCATAAGTCCCACTTAGTCCCGATGAAAGTGTGATGCAAATAAAATCAGTACCCTTACTTGCCAAGTCTTCAAATTTTTTTAAGTATTCATAATAAGTTATTTGACTAGTTTTAAAAAATTTGCCCTCTCTCATGGCTTTGTAAATTTCTTTATTAGTCATTTCTTCTTTTATGTCTTCGCCTTTATCATCTGTGCTTTTTATTTTTAAAATTTCTAGGTCAAGTTCTTTTAGTGTATTTTTATCTAAGTCGCATGAAGAATCAGATATTATTTTAAATGCCATTTGTCCCCCCACTTTAATCTTTTAGTTTTTTTATAGTATCTATTGTCTTATCTATTTCATCCTCACTGTTAAAATAGGAAAGAGATAATCTAACTATGCCCTGATTTTTTGTTCCCACTCTCTCGTGAAAGAGTGGCGCACAGTGTATTCCTCCCCTTGAGGCAATTTTACTCATCTTATATAATTTTTCTGAAATTTTTGATGAAGGATAGTCCTTGTAATTAAAGGAAACTATAGATGAATCTTTTTCATTTGAATATAATTTTATGCCAGGAATATCTTTTATGCCATAAAAAAGTTTTTTTCTTAAAGCATGAATTTTATCTGAAACTTCATCTATTCCTATTTCATCAATATATTTTACCCCAGCAGCTAGGGCAATAATTGAGTGAAAATTAATTGTACCATATTCGAAAACATCGGGCATCAGCTCTGGATTAAATCTATCAAAGGAATTTACACCGCTGCCACCAGTAAAGACATTTTTAAATTTTTCGCCTGATAAATCTATTATTGCTCCAGTGCCACTGGGACCAAAAAGGGCCTTGTGACCTGTTAGGCAAAAAATTAGTCTTGGGTATTTTCTCTCATTAAATTTTATTTTCGCAGTCCCTGCAGCTTGTGCTCCGTCAATTATTACTAATAAATCGTGTTTTATGGCAAAATCATAAATATAATCTAAATCAGTAAGAACTCCACTTACATTGGACTCTGCTGTTATAACTATTGCCCTTGTATTCTTCTTTAAATATTTATCCAATTCCTCTAATTTTAAATTGAAATTATGATCAATATCTATAAAAGAAAGTTCTACGCCCTTATCTTCAAGTTGATAGAGGGGTCTTAGGACAGAGTTGTGCTCTGTTAGGCTTGTTATAAGGTGGTCGCCTGCTTTAAAAATAGAAGACAAAACTAAATTCAAAGATGTAGTTATATTTGCCGTAAAGGCAATAGAAAGAGGATCATCAATGCCAAAAAAATCTGCAAGAATTTCTCGACTATCATAGACCGTTTCACTTGAATTTATAGCTTCATCATAAAATCCACGAGATGGATTTGAAAATTTTCTGCTGGCTATAACTTCATATAAAGTTTTTGCCACTACATCTGGTTTTATAAGGGTTGTAGATGAATTGTCTAAGTAAATCATTTTTCACCAATCTTTATAAGCTTCCTGGAAGTTTTTTCTTCTATAAATTTATAAATTCCTTTGGGATAAATTTCTTTTTCCTGTAAAAAATTTTTTGCTTCTTCTAAATTTCCATCTAGCCTCACAGCAAAGCCGCAGCCCTTGGATAATTCTTCAGGCACTGGTATTACTCTTGCAGCTAATTTATTTTTTCTTAAAACTCTTTCTGCCTTTATTGATTTATTTGAGGAATCAAAAGTAAAAAGATAATATTCTAGCATGGTTTTACGACTTTATATTTTGTCATAATTTCACAAATTCTATACATATTTGTTATTTCCCCAATTTTAAGTTTGTCCTTTAATTTATAATTTTCAAGGCAAAGTCCACAGGATAAAATTTCTGTGCCCTTTTCTTCTAATTTTTTAAAATCTTCTACAGTTTTTTCATTTATTGTAGTTAGATGTACTCCATAATTGTAGCACAAGATGTATTTTGGATGACTATCTTCTTCTGATAGGGCATAAGTGAAGGATTCCATTAATTTTTTGGAAAATTCTTCTTCGCCAATGCCAAGTTTATCTGATGAAAAAATTACAACATATTCATCACTAACACTTTCAGATTTTTTTCCATATTCTGATTTTTTTAGATGAACTTCATAGTCAGTCTTTGAATTTTCAACTACAGATGCCTTATAACCCAATTGGTCTGCCATCTTTTTTAGATTTTCTGTAGCAATTTCGTTATCAACTCTTACTAAAACTTCTTCTAAATTGTTTTCACTGATTGCCCTTTTAGTCATAATTACTGGCCTTGGACAAGCATATCCTCTTGCATCAATTTCCATTTATATCACCTTAAATTTTTTATTTTCTCTTGAAATTACTCTACCAACATAAAAAGCTGGGATGCCACTTTCTTTCATTTCATCTAAAATTTTTTCTGCCTGGTCTTTTTTCGCAGCAAAGAGAAGTCCGCCTGAAGTCTGTGGATCAAAAAGGACTTCTTCTAGGGCAAAATCATTAAAAGTAAATTCAACCTTATCTTCTAATGCCTTTCTATTTCTCTCGCCACCTGCAGTAAATAAAAAGTCGCTGGCAGCTTCATAACTTCCCGGCAAGAAATTTATTTCATCTGCAAAAATTTCTACAGATTCTTCAGTGCACTCGTCGAGATGACCAATAAGACCAAATCCTGTAACATCTGTAACAGAAGAAAGCTTATATTTTTTTAAAATTTCTGCTGCATATTTATTTAAAGTGGTCATATTTTTTATTGCCTCTATGTAGTTTTCTTCACTAGTTTCACCCACAGAATAGGCACTCATAACTAGGCTCACGCCAAGTGGTTTTGTGAGAATAAAATAATCGCCAACTTCTGCACCACTATTTTTCCAAATTTCATTATTTTTCACAAGTCCAGTTACGCATTGACCAAATTTTATTTTTCTATCGTGAATGGAATGACCTCCACTAATAGAAACTTCTGCTTCTCTACAAATATCTTCAGCTCCACGAAGAATTTCCTTTAAAATTTCAAGATTTTCTCCTTCAGGAAAGCAAACAATATTTAGGGCAAATTTTGGTTCTGCCCCCATGGCATATATATCAGAAATTGCATTTGTTGATGCAATTCTTCCAAAGTCGTAGGGGTTTTTTACCATAGTAGAAAAAAAGTCCAGGCTCTCAACTAGGGATATGTCTTCATTTATTTTATAGACACAGGCATCGTCTTTTCCATCAAAGCCAACTGTAATTTCTTTTCTCTTATAGGGATTTAAATCTTTTAGAAGGCTAGATAAATCTTTTATGCCAATTTTTTCATTGCAGCCACCACAAACTTCCAGTTCTAAATTTATTTCTGACATATTATCACCTTTAAATATTATATCACAGAGAATATTTTTCATATATTCTTTTATCAAAGTAAATTACTTAATCTACAATTAAATTTTTTATTTGCTATAATATTTTTATGGAAATCAAGTATATGAAAGAGGCAATCCGATATGCAGGCCGCTCACTTTTATCTGATGATGTCCCTATAGGATGTGTCATAGTAAGAAATAATAAAATAATTGGTTATGGCTACAATAAAAAAGAAGAACTTCGCTCTCCTATCGCCCATGCAGAAATTATGGCTATAAAAATGGCAGCAAAAAATTTGAATTCTTATCACTTGGAAGGCTGTGATATCTATGTAACTTTAGAGCCCTGCCTTATGTGTGTTGGTGCAATTTTAAATGCCCGCATAAAAAATTTATATTTTGGCGCAAGAAATAAAAGATTTGGAGCAGTTATTTCTCATCAAAAAATAGAAAAACTCATAACTAATCACAAGATAAGTTATGAGTCTGGTATCTTAGAAAGAGAATGTGCAAGCTTAATAAGTAATTTCTTTTCAGATCTTAGGAAGAGGTCTAAATAAAAATACTGCATTTTCTTGCAAAAATTCTAATATGAATTTGTCATAATTATTTTTTGTAATAATGGCAATGGCTATTCCAAGTATTGCGCCTATTATTACATCGCTAGGGTAATGCACAAAGTGATAAATCCTTGAAAGGGCAATAAGAGTTGCAATAAATAAGAAAAATATTCCCATTCCCTTAAAATAAAAATAAATTGTTAAGGCAGCTGCAAAGGATGAAGATGCGTGACCTGATGGAAAGGAAAAGTCTGTTGGATTTTTAATAAGAAGTTCAACCTTTGAAATCCATGAAGGTCTTTTTCTCTTCAAAATATTTTTTAAAAGTAAATTGCATATTATTCCATTAAAAATTAAAGCCAAGGCTATATTTATGCTTTCAACTCTAAATCCCAAGTAAAATAAAATAAAGGTAGTAAAAAGCCAAATAGCACCGCCAGTGCCAAGGTGTGTAATTGCAATCATATATCTATTTAAAGTATCGTTCCTTATGCCAAGGAGCCAATTTAAAAATTTTTTATCCATTTGCACCTCTTATGAAAAAAGGCCTATCACTAGGCCATATTTTACATTCTGTTTTCGTTGTCAACCCATTCTTTTGCTTCTTCAACTTCTTGATCTGTTGGAATTTCAATTCCAGTTTCAGGATCTTTTCCTTCTGATTTTGCATATATATCAGAATCTGGTCTATCTGCTGAGTTAATTTCCTTTTGTTGTTCCATATTTGCCTTCATTTCTTTCTTTTTTGAATCAGAAAGAGTTGATGAATTTTCAATTAAATCTTTTTCTTTTTTATTGTCTGTCATAATATCCCTCCATTAATAAAAAATATCCTTATTATTATAATATTACAAAAAAGATATGATTTCAATTCATTTAAGTAAAGTATTACAAAAAATTTAGTAAAATGTTTGACAAAATATTTTTGGGTAGATATATTATGTTAAATTAAAAATTTAGGAAGTGTTATATGTTAAAAGTTATTTTTGATAATTTAGGCGAGTATAAAAAGTACGCTTTGCTCTCGCCTTTTTTTGTTTTATTAGAAGTTCTTATGAACGCAGCAATTCCCTTTTTCATGACAAAAATAATTGACGAGGGAATTCTTAAAAATTCAAGTGAAAATATAATCCACTATGGACTTATTTTATTTGTTCTTGCAGGAATATCTCTTGCCACAGGCATTATCTCAGGTTATTTAGCTACAAAGGCATCATCTGGCCTTGCAAAAAATATGCGCTACTCCATGTTTCAAAATATCACAAATTTTTCCTTTGAAAATATGGATAAGTTTAAGAGGGGAACTCTTATAACTAGAATGACTACTGATGTGCAAATGGTACAAATGGCATTTCAAATGACAATTAGAATGGCAATAAGGTCTCCTCTCACACTAATTTTTTGTTTTATCATGTCTTTTAAACTTTCAAGAGAACTTGCACCAACTTTTGTAATTATAATCCCCTTAATTGCCCTAGGCATGGGCTATATAATTAAGGGCGCCTATCCAATTTTTGAAAGAGTTTTTAAAATTACAGACAAATTAAATACTAATGTTTCTGAAAATTTGTCAGCAATTAGAGTTGTCAAATCCTTTGTAAAAGAAGATAAGGAAATAAAAAAGTTCGACAATATTTCTGACGACTTAAAAAATAATTACATCAAGGCGGCAAAACTTCTTGCCCTTTCAAATCCACTAATGAACTTTTCCACTTATCTCATGACAATTTTAATTGCCTGGCTGGGAAGTCATTTTATTGTGGCAGGAAATATGTCTACAGGAGCTCTTACAGGGCTTGTGACTTATGCCATTCAAATTCAAATTTCACTTTTAATGCTTTCAATGATCCTTGTTCAAATCACAATTGCACGCAACTCCATTAGAAGAATTAATGATGTAATAGCAACTAAACCATCTATTGTAAGCCCAGAAAATCCTGTGAAAGATGTAAAAGATGGAGAAATTGTTTTTGACCATGTTTACTTTTCTTATTCAGGAGACCTAGAAAAATCTGTTTTAAAAAATATAAATCTTAAAATAAATTCTGGCGATTATGTGGGCATAATTGGTCCAACAGGATCTGGTAAATCTACTCTAATAAGTTTAATAGCAAGACTTTTTGACACTAGTAGTGGCAATGTAATAGTTGCTGGAGAAAATGTAAAAAATTACGATTTAGTATCTCTAAGAGATGAAGTTTCTGTAGTTCTACAAAAAAATCAACTTTTCACTGGGACTCTTCGCGAAAATTTAAAGTGGGCAAATGAAAATTTATCTGACGATGACTTAAAAGAAGCACTTTACATTGCCTCTTGCGATGACTTTATTGATGTGGAAAAAGATTTAGATATGATGGTACAAAGAGGCGGCACAAACTTTTCTGGTGGACAAAGGCAGAGAATTTCCCTTGCAAGATCTATTTTAAAGAATCCAAAAATTTTAATTATGGATGATTCAACTTCTGCTCTTGACAATAAAACTGAAGAAAAAATAATTGCTTCTCTAAATAATTTAAGACCTGACATGACAAAAATTTTAATTTCACAAAAAATCAAGTCCCTAAAAAATACTGACTACACTCTTGTCATGGATCTTGGCGAAATTGAATCTATAGGAAAACACGCTGAGTTAATTGAAAAGAGTCCAATTTATAGAGAAATTAATGAAACTCAAGAAAGTGACGGTGATTTTGATGCAAAAAAATAGGACAAAAATTACATCAAAGGAAAATAAAGAAGCTGCAAAAAAATTGTTGTCCTTTATTTTTAAAAGACACAAGTATAAACTTCTTGCAGTTTCTGTTATGGTAATAATTTCATCTCTTGCCACAATTTCAGTTTCAATATTTATGAGATTTTTAATTGATGACTATATACTTCCTCTTTTAAAAATGGATACTCCAGACTTTTCAAATCTCCTAGCCATGTTAATTAAAATGGGAATATTTTTATCTATTGGTGTTCTTTCATCCTTTAGCTATTCAAGGCTTATGGTCTACATCTCTGAAAACACCCTTGGCGACATGAGAAAGATTATGTTTGAAAAGATGCAGACTCTTCCAGTATCTTACTTTGATAAAAAAAGTCATGGCGACATTATGTCTTACTACACAAATGATGTAAGGGCACTTGGCGACATGATTGCCCAGTCCTTTCCTTCCTTTGTGTCATCACTTATGACAATAATTATGGTCCTTATTGCCATGTTTTCACAATCAGCTACTCTTTCCCTTGTAATAATTTTTACAGTGGGACTTATGATTTTTGTCATGAATGTAATTGGGGGCAAGTCTTCTCATTATTTTTTGAGTCAACAAAATTCTCTTGCAAAAACTAATGGCTACATCGAAGAAATGATTGACGGACTAAAAGTTGTAAAAGTTTTTAATCACGAAGATGTTGCAAAAGAGGACTTTAAAGTTATTAACGACGAACTTATGAATAACACAATGATTGCCAATAGGCTGGGCTTGTTTTTATTCCCCTTAATTTTTGGCATTGGAAATTTTCAATATATTTTATTTGCCCTCATTGGTGGACTAATGGCAGTTCATGGTGGCTTTGGCATAACAGTTGGTGTAGTTGCATCTTTCTTGCAATTATCAAGAACTATAACTGGTCCCATGGGACAAATTGGCGGCAATATAAATTCTGTGGTCCTTGCCCTTGCAGGTGCAAGAAGAATTTTTGAATTTTTAGAAGTTGAGCCAGAAGATTATTCAGGCGATGTTGAAAAAGTCCTTAAAAATATAGATGGCAAAGAAAAATATTTTTGGCATGACTTAAAGACCGATGAATATATAGAACTTTTAGGCGACATAAGATTTAAGGATGTAGACTTTTCCTATGATGGAAAAAATAAAGTTTTGAAAAATTTAAATCTCTACGCCAAGCCAGGGCAAAAAGTTGCCTTTGTTGGTGCAACTGGTGCAGGAAAAACTACAATTACAAATTTAATTAACAGATTTTATGACATTGACAATGGCGAAATTACCTTCGATGGCATTGACATTAAGAGAATAAAAAAGAAGGACCTAAGATCTTCACTTGGCATGGTTCTTCAAGACACCCACCTCTTCACAGGAACAATTGCAGAAAATATAAATTACTCTGTAGATGACCTTGACATGGATAAAACTATTGAAGTGGCTAAGAGGACTAACGCTCACGACTTCATAAAGAACCTAGAAGATGGCTACGACACTCTCATCACTGGAGCTGGAGGCGAACTTTCTGAAGGACAAATGCAACTTTTATCTATTGCAAGAGCAGAAATATTTAATCCACCAGTTATGATCCTAGACGAGGCGACATCATCCATCGACTCTCGTACAGAAAAAATTGTACAAGAGGGGATGGACCAAATCATGAAGGGAAGAACTACTTTTGTAATCGCCCACAGGCTCTCCACAATTATGAACTCAGACGTAATAATAGTTCTTCAAAATGGAGAAATCGTAGAAAGAGGCGACCACAAAGACTTGCTAGAACAGAGAGGAATTTATTACAAGCTATACACAGGTGGCTTCGACGAATAAAATTTTATAAAAGAAAGAGGTGTTGGATTTTTTCCAACACCTTTTTTAGAAATCTCTATTTTTATAAAATTTTTCTGAAAGCTTTATTGAAATAGAAATTATTACAAAAACTATAAATAGGATAATTAAAATGCTCATTAATTTATTATTAGTCATTAAATTAAGTAGGTCTTTTAAAGAATTCCTGAAGGTCATACTAAAGAAGGAAAAGAGGGCAATTACCACAAAACTAATAGCTGAAAGTGTCTTTGCCTTTTTGTATCCATACATAAAATAAAGGGGATACTGCATAGAAATCAAAAAAACAAAAACTATAAAGAAGGACCCAATAATTGGAAGGACAATTTTTATATCGAATTTCACAAAAAATGATGCCACAAGGGAAAATATTAGTCCTATAGTTATAGATACGATAAATAAAATTAAGGCAAAGGCATATCTTCCTTTCACAACTTTATCTCCCTTTATGCCAAAAATTTTGTAAAGTGAATCTATACCAGCTTCATCTCCTACAAGGAAGGGATAAGAGGAATAAATCATGGCAAATAATAGGGGCATTGAGATTGCTATTAGTGGATTTTTCGTCATAAAAAAGTAAACTAAATAGAGTATAACCATTATTAAAAGATTTTTTATTGTGAAATAGGGCTTAATTGAAATATAATCCAACCTCATAATTTTTTTAATGTCTTTCATTTCTTCCTCCCATATAAAACTAAAATTTTATTTATATCTGGCTTTTCAACAATTAATTCATCTGGAATTTTTTCTCTATCTATATTTTTTACAAGGGCTTCAAAGGAAGTGTCTGAAAATTTTATGCCAAGAAGATCAAAATCTTTTAAAAGTTCTCTATCTTCTTCCCCTCCCTTTAAAAGCAAATATTTTTCCAAAAAATCTTCTTTACTAGAGTTTTCGACAATCTTTCCTTGGTCGATAAAAATTATATAATCGGCAATCCTGTCCAAGTCTTCAGTGATATGTGTGGAAAAAAGCACTGTGTTATTTTCATCTTCTACAAATTCCTTTAACATATCTGTAAGTTCATCTCTCATACTTGGGTCAAGTCCACTTGTTGGCTCATCTAAAATTAAAAGATTTGCCTTGTGAGAAAGCGCAATTGAAAACATTAATTTTATTTTCATTCCACGAGAAAGCTCTTTAACTTTTTTATTTTTTTCAATGCCAAAATTTTTGATATATGAAAAAAATTTATCTTCCTGCCAATTTTCATAGCCACACTTCATTGCCTCATTGACCATGGAAATTTTCCAGTCCTTTGACAAAAAGGAATCGTCCATAATTATCCCCACATCTTGAAGATAATTTAAGTCCTTTGCATCTTGACCGTCGATAAAAATTTCTCCATCATAATTTATTAAGGACAAGAGTGATTTTATTGTAGTTGTCTTTCCCATTCCGTTTTTTCCAATAAATCCAGTGATAAATCCCTTTTTTATATCAAAGGAATTTTCCCCAAGAACAAAATTGTCATAAGTTTTTTTCAAATTTCTAACTTCAATTTTATTCGTCATAGTCCAAGCCCTCCTTGTATAAAATTTCAAATAATTCTAAAATTGTCTTTTTGTCTAAATTTAACTGTATAGACAAATTTATTGCCTCTTGCAAATGCTCTTCTAATTTCTTTTGTAGTTCTTCTCTTTTTACTTCAGAGTCTTTTCCTGCGACAAAAGTGCCAAGTCCTTGCCTTGATTCAACAAAGCCTTCTTCTTCCAACTCATCGTAAGCTTTTTTTACTGTCAAGATGCTTACCTTTAAGTCTTTGGAAAGAGTCCTTACAGAAGGAAGCTGTTCTCCTTCTTCAACCTTGTTTTTTAAAATATTTTCTTTAATTGCGTTTTTTATCTGCTCATAAAGAGGAATAGCAGAACCATTTATTAAAATAATTTTCATTTTGCCTCCTACTTCCATAACACTATATAACAGTCCATAACACTTGTCAATTTATTTCCTGTAAAATTTTATTTACAAGTTACCTATTAATTTTTGGTATAATTATTTAAAAGGAGCTATTTTATGAAAAATAATAGTGATTTAACTTCTAAAAAAATTAATATTGCTTTTATAATTTTTGCCATTTTAATAATATTTTTTACTACTTTTTATAATGTGAAAATTAGAAAACCTGACGCCTATGTAACTATGGACCCTCTTACAATTCAGTTTCACTTCACTGGCTAAGATGGATCTGGCAAGGCTGAGATAGAAATTTTAGAATATCCTAAAATTGTAAGTATAAAAAATGAGAAGGACAGAGAAAATATAGAAAAAATCCTTCACAATCCAAGTATTGAGTGGAGCAAAAATGAAAATTTGAGAAATTGAGAAGAAATATTTGTTTATATTAGATATCCAGACATAGGAAAATATAATATAGAATTTGATAGAGAATATGGAAGTACTGGGACAAGGGTTCAAGACTTGATTCCCAGAAACTAATTTTAAATTTTGGAGAAAATTTTGAAAAAGAAAAAGAAAATTATGATTTTAATTGTTTTATTACTTATTTTTATTCCAATTATATACAGCTTAAATACAAAAAATCCTCCTGGCACCAACGTATCCAGCGATTTTAAGGATGCTGACTGCAAGTTTTTATATGACTTGACTTATATCAAGGATGGAAAGAGGATTCATGAGCAGGAAATTTTTAAGCGCGAGATGGAAACTATAAAAAATGCCAAAAAATTTCTAATGATTGATTTTTTCCTCTACAATGATGACTATGACAAGTCCATGGACTTTCCAAATCAAGTGGAAGAAATGACAGACCTTTTAGTGGCAAAGAAAAAAGAAAATCCTGACATGCCAATTTTATTTGTAACAGATCCCATAAATAATTTTTATGGAGCCTATGAAGAAAATAATTTAAAGAAGCTTCGAGAAAATGGAATTGAACTTGTCGTCACTGACTTAAATAAAATGCGTGACTCCAACCCTCTTTTATCTGGCGGCTATAGAGCTTATGTAAAATGGTTTGGCACATCTGGTAGTGGCTGGATAAGAAACTTTTTTGACAAGGACGGAGAAAAAGTAAATGTGAGGTCAATTTTAAAGCTGGTAAATTTTAAGGGCAACCACAGAAAAGTTGTCATTTCAGAAAAGGAAGCCATAGTTGCCTCTGCAAACCCACACAACCCATCTGCCTATCACTCCAATGTCGGCCTAGTCTTTCGAGGCAGAGCCATGGAAGATTTAATTAAGTCTGAATCTATATTTTTTGACAAATTACCTGACGCAATAGAAAATTTTAAGGCAGAAGAAGTAACTTCTCCTTACAAGCTAAAAGTTATTAGTGAAGGAAAAATCTTTGAAGAAATTTATAAAAATATAAGGGAGACAAAAAAGGGAGACAAAATAAGTCTAGGCATGTTTTACCTTTCAGAATTTAGAATTTTAAAAGCCCTTGGTGAAGCAGCAGAACGTGGCGTAGATGTAAAAATTATAGCTGATTTAAACAAAGATGCCTTTGGTCTGGAAAAAAATGGGTCGCCAAATAGACCTGCCCTCTGTGAATTAAAGGAAGACTATCCAGACATAAATATTCGCTGGTACCAAACATCTGGCGAGCAGTTCCACACAAAATTTATTTACTTCGACTTCAAGGACAGGGACCCCCTTGCCATACTTGGTTCAGCCAACTACACAAGGAGAAACTTGGATAACTACAATCTTGAGACAAACCTTGCAGTGAAAATGGAAAAAGACTCTCCTATGGCAAAGGAGATGAAGAACTATTACGCAAGAATTTGGAATAATGAAGATGGCGATTACACCTTGCCTCTTAAGGACTTTTATGAAAGTAGATTTTTTATGAGGATTCTCTGGAAAATCCAAGAAAAAACAGGCCTCTGCACCTGGTAAAATAAATTTAAACATTAAAAAATCACGGTATCATCTACCGTGATCTTTTTTTATATTTCTATATTTTTTTAGTACAGCTTATAGTTTTTTTGAACTTAATCCTTTTTGATTAAAATAGCTTTTTATAAAAAACCTCTCTACCTTTTATACAGTAAAGAGGTTTCATTCCATTAAGATTGATTAAATAAAATCATCAATTTAATTTATAAATTATAAGTTTATGGCTAGCTAATATTAATATGAAAGTAATTAATGTTATAGTTATTGTGTTTTTATCTATGTTTGATCCGTATTTCCACAATAAAAGTGCTACAGCAACTATAAATATAATTGCAATCATGCTATAGAAATTCACAACGAACTTTTGATTAATTGTTTTATATAAAAAAAATGTAATCATATATACAATTGCACCTGCGATTACAAACATAACATCTAAAATATTATTTGTGATTCCTATAGCTATACCTACAGAAAACAAAAAAATCATCAAATAATAAATAATTCTGTTCATATCTATAATGACCTCTTTACCGTTTTATATTGGTGATGGTACAATTAGCCTAATTGTACGAGCTATTTTATCTACCCACCCATCACTAACTTGACTAGGCAACACATCTCTTAATACATTGTAGACGAATTCATCAATTGAATCTGAAATATCTGTGTAAGCATCAACAGCTTTACCTAGCTTGTTTATAAATTCTGTTGAACCTTGGGCTGCAAAGTACTTTTTAACTTTGCTTGGTAATTTATTCCAAACTTTCATACCATTTCTCTTAAACCATCTAGCAACAGCTTTTATAGATTTTTTGACAGCTGAACTACCAACACTTCTAGTTTGATATTTTCCAGTTTTTATAATTTGTTCTATTGAATTATCATTATAATTATCCTTAAGAATAACTTTCAATTCATCTTGAAGAATTTTATCATCTTTCATCATTTCTACTAAATCTTCTTCAAATTTTTGCATTTCTTGATCTGAAATTATAATGATATCTTCTTTATTCTTTAAATATACTTAAGATTGCATATTTGAATTACTCATAGCATAAACCGCTGGTGTTAGAGAATTAAATACTAATGTACCTATCAATACTCCTAACGTTATTTTTTTCAACTTCATAAAATACCTCCTATATTATAATTAATTAGGCGTAATACAAAACTCAATAACAATCTATGTCATATTTGTTTTCATTACTTATTATATTCCACATTTTATATGAAGTCAAATATCAAAAGTTTTGCGGGTGATGCATTTATTCGTCACCCGATTTTTTCTACTATATTTTTTATCGCTGAAATTAAATCTTCATCTGATAAGAGTGTAGGATTTTCTTGGTCTCCAAGCTCTCCATAGAAGGAATAGTGAAATTTATTTGTGTTCCTATCTCTTTCTGAGTCGTACATATAAATTTTATCTTCCCCATCTTTTTTGTGAAACTTAATTAATAAACTTTTATAATCTAGAATTGAGTCATAGGAATATCCCTGGATCTGTAGCCTGGCACTTTTCTAAAAGACTAATTATTTCTTTTAACTTTTCTTCATTATCCTTAGAAGAAAAAATCTCTCTTCTAGTCATTTCTTCTTCGTCATCAAGAACTTCCACAGATAGGTCTTGAAAATTATAGGTTTCTCCAGTGGAGAATTTTATCTCATGACTTTCATCCTTCTTGCAAGACGAAAGAAAAATTAAGACCAGGAACAAATAAAATAACTTTTTTTAATTTCATATCAAGTCTACTTTGACAACTTATTTATAATTGTGTTAATTTCTTCGATTTTCTCGTCAATTTCTTCCTGACTCTTGGAATAGGAGTCCTTGACACAACCCCTTAGGTGGGCTGTCAGGACATCCTTATTTATATTTTTAAGGATGGAGATTGATGCCATAAGTTGGGTGGATACGTCAAGACAGTACCTGTCATCTTCCACCATCTTTATAAGGCCATCAATTTGTCCCCTGACAGTTTTTAATTTTCTCAGCTGCACATCTTTTTCTGCTCTCATTTTTCTATTTTTGCAGAGTAGCCTGCGCCTTCCACTGCCTTTATAAGGGCATCATCGGAAACTTCTTTGTCCATTTTTACTTCTGCTCTTTTTTCTTCAAGCTTTACATCGGCTTCCCTTACGCCTTCTAGCTTTTCAAGTGCTTCTTTTACATGAGCTACACAGTGCATACAAGACATTCCTTCAACATTTAAAATTTTTTCCATACTATCTTCTCCTTTATTTTTTATAATTTTATAACCTGCTTCTTCCACTGCTTTTTTTATTTCTTCAGCAGTGATTCCGCTATCGACAAATTTTACTGTGCCCTCTTGGTAGTTGGCAAGGACATCTTTTACCTTTCCAGTTTTTTCTAGGGCTTCACTTACTCTTTTTTCGCAGTGCTCACACATCATGCCTTCTACCTTTATTTTAGTTATTTTTTCATTTTTTTCTATAGGATTTTCTTCTTTTACAATTTCTTTTTCATTTGAAGGCTTTGCTTCTTCCAAGGATCTCTTCACTCCCCTTGGTTTAAACCTTCTTAGTCTTAGGGCATTGTTTACAACAAAGACTGAGGACAAACTCATGGCTAAGGCTGCAAACATTGGGGAAAGTTTTATCCCAAAGGCTGGGAATAAAAGACCTGCAGCAAGAGGAATTCCAATTGTGTTGTAGAAAAAGGCCCAGAATAAATTTTGCTTGATGTTTTTTATTGTCGCCTTTGAAAGTTCAAGGGCCGAAACAACATCTAAGAGGTCTGACCTCATTAGGACTACGTCTGATGACTCAATTGCCACGTCTGTTCCATGACCTATTGCCATGCCTATGTCGGCCTTGGCAAGAGATGGCGCGTCGTTTATTCCGTCGCCAATCATGAGGACCTTTTTGCCAGATTTTTGGATCTTGTCAATTTCCTTGTTCTTATCTTGTGGAAGAAGTCCTGCAAGAGTCTGGTCAACTCCAATTTCATCAGCAATTGCTTCTGCAGTTTTTTCATTGTCTCCAGTTAGCATAATAATTTTTTTGCCCATTCCTCTTAGGAGTTTAATTGCATCCTTTGATGACTTCTTAGGAATGTCCTTGACAGAAATTATACCAAGGACTTCACTTTCATTGGCAAAGTACATCGAAGTCTTGCCCTCTCCTGCTAGTTCTTCTGCCTTTTTCTTAAAGTCCTTTAGGTCAATATTTTCTTCAAGCATATATTCAATGTTTCCTGCAAGATACTTATTTCCTGCAATCTCTCCATTTAGGCCCCTGCCACTAACTGAATTGAAGTTGGTGATTTCTTCTAAGTCTATATCATTTTCTTGTGCGTAATTTATAATTGCTGAAGCAAGTGGGTGTTGGGAATTTTTTTCTATAGACCCAGCAATTTTTAAGAATTCATCTTGGTCTAGGTCTGTCACAATATCTGTTAGGATTGGCTTTCCTTCAGTTATTGTCCCAGTCTTATCCATGACAATTACGTCAATCTTGTGGAGATTTTCTAGGACTTCTGCATTCTTAAATAGGAGTCCAAAATCTGCAGACTTACCTGTTGCCACCATTATTGAAACTGGTGTTGCAAGGCCCAAGGCACAAGGACAAGAAATAACTAGGACTGAAATTGCAAAGTTAAGGGCATTTTCAAATCCATAGCCAAGAGCCATCCAAACTCCAAAGGTCAAGGCAGCTATAATTAAAACTGCTGGCACAAAGACCCCGGCAATTTCATCTGCAAGCTTGGCTATAGGAGCCTTGGACTGGTTGGCCTCGTCAACTAATTTTATAATTTGAGAAATAGTTGTGTCTTCGCCAACCTTCTCTGCCTGAAACTTAAAAGATCCAGTTGTGTTAATTGAAGCAGAGATTACCCTGTCGCCTACAGATTTTTGAACTGGTATTGACTCCCCAGTCACTGCAGATTCATCAAGTGATGATGCACCTTCAATGATCTTTCCGTCAACTGCCACAGATTCGCCAGGCCTTACAATCAAGATATCTCCAACTCTTACATCTTCAATATTCTTCACAACTTCTTCGCCATCTTCTATTACTGTTGCCATCTTTGGGGCAAGGTCCATTAAATTTGCAAGAGATGATCTTGTCTTGTTCTTGGATTTTTCTTCCAAATATTTTCCAACAGTTATAAGAGTTAAAATCATGGCTGAAGACTCAAAGTACAGGTTGTGCCTGTAGGCATCTACAAGTTCCATGTCTCCTTGGCCAAAGCCATAGGCCATCATGTAAATGGCAAAGATTCCATAGACAAGGGCTGCAAGAGAACCAATGGCAACAAGACTGTCCATGTTGGGCGCCCTATTTTTTAGTCCCCTAAAACCAGAGATGTAAAATTCTCTATTGATATAAACTACAGGAAGAGCCAATAGAAATTGTGAAAAGGCAAAGATTATCGCCCCTTCTCTTCTATGAAAGATGCCTGGAGTTGGCAGGTGAATCATTGGCCCCATAGCAATATACATGAGGATTACCATAAAAACTAGAGAGGATATAAGTCTATTTTTTAAATGCCCTTCTCTATCTTCTTTTTTATTTTCTCCTGAAATTTTTTCGCCAGATACTTTGGCACCGTATCCAATTTTTTCAACTGCACTAATTATTTTTTTATCATTTGTTTTATTTTCATCGTAAGATACTTTCATTGAGTTGGTCATGAGGTTGACGTTGGCGTCTGTCACACCATCAAGCTTTTCAACAGCTTTTGTGACATTGGCGACACAAGACGAACAAGTCATGCCACTGACATCAAATTTCTTTTCCATATTACCTCCTATACCCCCCTAGGGGTGTTTCTTTGTTTTTATACTAACACTAGAAGAAAATTTTTGCAAGTTTTTGATAAGACTTCTTAAAAAAAAGCTGGAAGTTATTAAAACTTCACAGCCCTTCATTTTTTATTTACTTTCTAAAATGCTAATATATTCATCAAGTCTTTTGTTAACATAGGAGGCAATGAGATCTTCCATTGCAGCTAAATTATTTTTTCTATGATATTCTTCAAAGGTTTCGTAATACTTCATCCTATCCTTAAATTTAATATCAATTGGTGGATATCCATGCTTCATTAGTTCCAAATTTACTAATAATCTTCCCGTTCTTCCGTTTCCATCAATAAATGGATGTATTGATTCAAATTCAATATGAAATTTAGCTAATTTTTTTATAAGATTTTCCTCAGATGATTTGTAATCTATCAATAGAGATTCCATCATGGGTTGAATTAAATAAGGTTGAACTGGTTCGTGACTTGCTCCCATAATTCTAACTGGAACTCTTCTATAAAGGCCTCTATCATCTTTTTTATCTCCCAATACCAGATAATGTATTTGCTTTATTATGCTTTCAGATAAGTCTCTCTTTTCTTTTACCAAATCAACTACAAAATAAAAAGCTTCCTTGTGAGAGACTGCTTCTATGTGATCTTTTAAAGGTTTTTGTCCTATAGTGAGACCTCTGAGCACCATATCTGTTTCTCTCAATGTAAGAGTGTTGCCTTCAATGGCATTTGAGTTGTAAGTGTATTCAACCATAAAGTCTTCTGTTAACCTTTCAACTTCTCCCTCTGTTAAAGGTCTTAAAGAATTTAGCTTTTTTAATTTCTTATCTATTGTTTCTAATAATTTTTCTAAACTTTTCTTTCTATCGTCAGAAGGTTTTACTGCATTTTCAGGAATTTTCCATATATTACCTTCCTTGTATGCTCCATCTATTCTTCCCTCTGAGCACAAAAATCTTACCCTTCTCTCAGATACATTCCAAAGCTTAGCTATTTCTTTTACTCCAATATACATTTTATCTTCTCCTCACTTAAGGAAATTATAAAACTTTATCGGAATGATATCAAGCCAAGCGGAATGATAGAAATCCATCCTCGGAATGATATGAAACTTATAAGGATAAAAAAATGGTCTAGCCAAAAGCTAAACCAATAAAATTTATTAAATTATAAAATTACATCTTAAATAAAATTTCGTTTTCGATGTAAATGTGTCTTCTCATGTCCTCGTCAAGTTCTCCCATAAGTTTATTTAGTTCCTTGATTTCTGGCTCTTCTGCATTCATCTTATAGTCGCGAGTTAAATATTTTATCCTGTCAAAAAGTCCAATAGTTTTTTCGTGTTCTGCAAGAAGATTTTCAAAGTCCACATCTTTTCCTGCCAAGGCATCTTTAAATTCAAACTCTTCTTCGCTGGAGAAGTGTGAAACAAGCTCTGCCTTAATTAATAAAAGGACTTCATAAATTACAAAGAGTTGTTCTCCTCTTTCTCTGTAATATTTTTTTATTGCTCCCCTAAAAATTTCGTCGATTTTTTCAGTTGTTGCCAGTTCATAAGGGTGAATTTCGTCAACAATATAGTGAATAAGTTCTTCCTTATTCATCTTTCTAACTCTATCCATGTCCTTAAAATCAGACTGACCCTCAACTCTTTTTATAAAGGCATCACAATTTTCACCAAGAGATTTTAAGGCATCCTCTAAACTTTCCATGGCTATAAAATCATATTCTGCGCCAAGTTTTTGAAGTTCTTGTAAAACTTTTGGATTTTCCATTACTGCAGCTTCAACTGTCATATTTCTTTCTAACATAATTCCTCCTATTATTTAATAGATTTTAAAAAACCTCTCACATCTTCTTCACTTGTTCTATAATTTGTAACAAGTCTAATTATTGACTCTTTCTCATTGTCTATTTCAAAAATATTTTCTTTTTTTAATTTTTCAATTTCTTCTGGATTTGACTTAATAAAAATTTGGTTGGACTCACCAAAAAGTGGATCTCTATTTATTTCTTTTAGTCCATCTACAAGAAGCCTTGACATTTCATAGGCTCTCTTTGCATTTTTATAATATAAGCCATCTTGAAATAAAACCTTAAAAGATAAACCAATTAAGAAGGACTTTGCCATCATGGCTCCCCTTTGTTTTAAGTAATATCTAAAGTCCTTCTTCAAATTTTCATCTAAAATAACTAGGGCTTCACCAAAAATTGCGCCGTTTTTTGTGCCACCAATGGAAAAAATGTGTGAATACTTTGCATAATCAGATAATTTTGTATTATTTGCTGCCATGGCATGAGCAATTCTTGCACCATCAATGTATAAATATAAGTCTTTTTCGGTGCAAAGTTCATAAATTTCTCTTATTTCATCAAGGGAATAAACTGTGCCAACTTCTGTAGTTTGTGAAATGTAGACAACTTTTATTTTTACATCAACTTCTCCAGCTTGATTTTCAACTAGGTCTTTTATGTCCCTTGCCCTTAATTTGCCATCAGAAGTTTTTATTGTGACAACCTTGTGTCCCGTTGCTTCAATTGAGCCCGTTTCGTGATGAGTTATGTGGCCAGTTGATGCAGATAGAACTGCCTCGTAGGGCCTTAGAGCAAAAGTCGTAGCCAAAATATTTGTGGCAGTGCCGCCAGAAATAAATTCAATGTCTGCATCTCTATCTATTTCTTTTAAAATTAATTCTCTTGCAGAATTTGAAATTTCATCTAGTCCGTAACCAGAAATTTTTTCCTCAAAAATATTATTTATCTCGTCATAAATTTCTCTTGAACCAAAATCATTGTAATCATTTCTAAAATTATTCATAACTCACCTCATTTTATTCTTACCCAATATTATATATTAAATGTAAAAATTTTAGCAAATAGGGTACAATAGGAAAGAGGTGTTTAAATGAACAGTCATGGTGCAAATGTTTTTGAAATTGCAAAAAACAATGGCATAAAAATAAAAGACATAAGGGATTTTTCTTCAAATATAAATCCTCTAGGTCCCAGCAAAAAAGCTCTCGACGACCTAAAAGATAATTTAAATTTACTTTCTAACTACCCCGATGTGGATTACATAGATCTTAGAAATTCTATTTCAAATTATGTAAATTGTAATAGCGAAAATATTGTCCTTGGACTTGGATCTACAGAAATTTTAAAGGATGCAATAAAATTTTTTGCTCCAAAAATTTCTATGATATTATCGCCTTGTTACTCTGAATACGAAAATGAACTTAGCAAAATAAATTCAAAAATAATTGAATATAACTTAGAGGAAAAAAAGGATTTTAAAATTGATTTAGATGAACTTATAAAAACTATAAGAGAAGATAAAGTTGATTTTTTAGTTTTTGCAAATCCCAATAATCCCACTGGCACAATTTTAAGTGCAAGTGAAATAGAAAAAATTTTAAAAGAAACTGATGCAAAAATTTTGGTGGATGAAACTTATATTGAATTTACAGATATGTCAATTTATTCTTCCACAAAATTAATTGACACTTACAAAAATCTTGCAGTTGTTAGGGGGACATCAAAATTTTTTGCCCTTCCTGGCATAAGACTTGGCTATGGACTTTCCTCTGATGAAAATTTTTTAAATTATTTTAAAAATAAAGAAGTCCTTTGGCAAGTAAATTCTGTTGCAGAAATTTGTGGCAAGGTCATGTTTTCTGATGAAAAATATATTACAGAAGTCTTTAATTTTATTACTTCAAGGAGAAATTACATATTCAGTGAAATTACTAAAATAAAAAATTTAAAAGCCTATAAAAGTTTTGGGAATTTTATTTTAATTAAGATTTTAAGGGGTCCCAAGGCAGGAAAACTTCGTGAAAAACTTTTAGAGAAGGGCCTCGTAATACGTGATTGCAAATCTTTTAATAATTTAAATGAAAATTATTTTAGGATTTGTCTTTTAAAAGATGATGACAATGAAAAACTTATAAAAAATCTAAAGGAAATTTATAGGAGTGAATAAATTGAATAAAAATTTGAAAAGAAATAAAACTAAAAAAATAAAAAAATTATTTGCTACTTTTCTTCTAATCCCAACACTTTTAATTCCGAGTTTTGTATATGCAGCTCCTTCTCTAATAGATCTTAAAGTAAATAATATAAAAATTGCAGAGAAGCAAAATACCTTAAATAAAAAAATAGAAGAAGCTCAAGAAATAAAATCCAAAAAAAATATTGAATCACAAGATAAAAATCCAATTTTTAGCTCATGGGCAGCTGAGGAACTTAATCAAGCTCAGTTTATGGGTCTTTATCCTGCAAAAAATTTTTTTGATGGAAGAGATTTTACAAAAGCAGCAACACTTGATGATGCTAAGACTTGTTATAAGCTAGCTAAAGAAAAAATTGAAGCTAAAGGCTTAGAAACTGGAGGAGATTTTTCTTTTAAAAATTTAAGTCGAGCTGAAATTTTAAATTCAATTTCAAAACTTTTAGGTGACGAAAAATTTGAAATTAAAAATTTAAGAGCTGCAAAAATATTTTTAGGTCCAGCTGATGAAAAATATTTAAATTCAAAAATTCCTCTCCAAGAGATGATTTCTTTATATTCAAGAGCTGTTAATAAAGTTCTACAAGATAAGGGCAAGGTTTCTAAGGGTTTTTTCTACGAAGTAAATAATAAGGGCAATAAAATTTATATGCTGGGCTCCATTCATGTTGGCAATAGCTCCCTTTATCCCATTGACGAAAATATAATAAAGGCCCTAAAATCTTCTGAAAAAATTTATATGGAAATAGATTTGTCAAATAGAGAAGAAGCAAAAAAGATGCGTCAAAAAATTTATTATAATGATGGCAAAAATTTAAAAGATGATTTAGGTGAGGAACTTTACTCTAGAGTTTTAAAAATATTTCAAGGCTATGGTATGGAAGAAGACCAGGTAAAAATCCTTAGACCTTGGGCTATTTATAACACTATGGCATCTGATCCAAAGGGAGAGTCTCCTAAGGGAAGTTTTGGAGTCGAATCTTACTTTTTGGCACTGAGCTTATTAAATAAAATTGAAATTGACGAACTTGAGTCCATGGAATTTCAATCAAATATTCTTTCAAGTTTTGACAAGAAAACTTATGTAGAAATGATTGAAAATCTCACTGCTGAAATTGAAAAAAATGGCTACAAAAATATAAATTCAGGTCTCTACACTTTACTCGATGCTTGGCAAAATGGCGACAGGGATAAAATGAAATCAATTTTATCTTTAAAGGGTGACGAGTCATCAGAAAAATTTAACGAAGCTATTTTAGATGAAAGAGATGAAGGCATGGCTAAAAAAATTGACGCAATGCTAAAAAAAGATGGCAAAAATACTTACTTTATCCTAATAGGTTCAGCACATCTTGTTCCTGAAAATTCTGTAACGGGAATATTAAAGAACATGGGTTATAAGGTTATAGAAAAATAAATCATAACCACCCGTAAAACGGGTGGTTTGATCACGGGCTATAAGCCCGAGTGATACCAACCAGCGTCTCAAGGC
>OKWK01000402.1_pt1 | contig 22852 bp, 20 predicted proteins | sample 1607181 | NCBI WGS metagenome assembly OKWK01 (sample SAMN07501053, study PRJEB24779) | human gut metagenome | isolation source: stool | host: human infant | place: USA: Pittsburgh, PA
TAGCCCAGCAGAGCGGCCTTGGGGTTGGTACAAAGTTGGCAGATAGCTCGCCCTCCCCGGCGTTGAACCAGATTCTCTTCGGCCCACCAGGCACCGGCAAAACCTACGCCACCATCGACGCTGCACTGGAAATTCTTGATCCAGAGTATTTGGCCGCCAACCGGGAGGATCGCGCAGCGCTCAAAGAGCGCTTCGACAACCTATCAACGGATGGCCGGATTCGCTTCGTGACCTTCCACCAGAGCTTCAGTTATGAAGACTTCGTCGAAGGTCTGCGCGCTGAAAGCGAGGACGAGGACAAGCAGCTTCAGTACAAGGTTGAACCCGGGGTGTTCAAGCGCCTGTGCGATGACGCGCGCACTCAGGGAGACCAATCCGACTCTGGCATACGCAGCAACCCACGTATCTGGAAGATTTCCATCAATGGCACAGGTAATTCACAGACCAAGACCTATTGTCTGGATCATGGCGAGGCACGAATTGGTTGGGGGAAGACAGGCGACCTGCGGCAGGACCCAGAGCAGAACCAGTATTACCAGAAGCTGGGCTCGGGAGATAAAGGTACCCTGAGTTACTTCGCCGGAGAAATGGTCGTTGGTGACATATTGTTGTGCATCCACTCGGCGGACCAGATCGGCGCCGTGGGCGTGGTCACCAGTGACTATCGCTACGAGGAGAAGGGGCCAGCCGGAATCATTGCGGATTATCAACACGTCCGTTCAGTGAAATGGCTGTACCGGGATGTGAAACAATCGATCCTGCCTCTCAATGACAACCGGCAGTTCACCCTCAAGACGGTCTACGCGATGGGGCGCTTCAGTTGGGCGGACCTGCTCAGCTACCTCGAGAAGCAGGGAGTAACGCCGCAGGAGCCTTCGATAGCCCCCAGTAGCGAGCGAAAACCCCATGTGCTTATAATCGACGAGATCAATCGCGGGAATGTTTCGCGTATCTTCGGCGAGCTGATTACTTTAATTGAACCCTCCAAGCGCGAGGGGGCGCCGGAGGCACTGAGCGTCGAGTTACCCTACTCGAAGAGGCCCTTCAGTGTGCCAGTCAACGTTTATCTCATCGGCACCATGAATACTGCCGACCGATCACTAGCCGGTCTGGATATCGCTCTGCGTCGTCGCTTCAATTTCCGCGAAATGCCGCCAAGGCCGACGCTGCTGGATGGCCTGACGGTCGAGGGCGTGAATATTGGCCAGCTGCTGCGGGTGATGAACCAGCGTATCGAGGTTTTGCTGGACCGTGACCATTGTCTGGGGCATGCCTACTTTATGTCGCTAAAGGCTGGTGATCGCTTGGAAAGGCTGGCATTGATCTTCCGCAACCAGATTTTGCCGCTACTGCAGGAATACTTCTTCGAGGACTGGCAGCGCATCCAGTGGGTGCTGAATGACCACCGTAAGGCTGCAACCGATCGCTTTGTTTACCAAAGCCAGCGGGATGTCCAGTCGTTGTTCGGTACCGATGTGAAAGTTTCGGCGCACAACCTGCCTTGGGCAATTAACGATGCCTCCTTCCAGAGAGTTTCCGCCTATGCCGGTATCATTGAGGTGCAGGCAAAGGTAGAGGCTCCAGTAGATGCGCTAGAGGCTGAAGAGGCGTGATCACGCAGATCACCGTTCGGGAGTACGCCCGGCTGACCACCGAGCCGGTCAAGCGTTCGCTGGACTGCGCCCAGGTAACGGTCAGTGCCTTCAACTGGCTGTGCGAGTTGAGCGCCTCATTCAGAAAGTCTGGCGCCACCTTGTTGCAGGTCGAGGGGCGGTGCTCACTCAAGCTGGACAACTACGTTGGTGTATTAGAAACACCTTGCGGCACACAGCTGGAGATTCTTCCCAAGCATACCGAGCGTACGGATTGCTTAGAGGGCAGTCGGGAGCTGTTGCAGCGGATGATCCAGACGGCACTGAAGTTGCCCACACGAGAAGTAGGCGCGGCTGATCTGAAACTCTTTGACGCGCCATTGTCGGAATGGGTCATGCGCCAGTTTCTAGAGGCGCTGGACTATCTGGCCAAAGGCGGCATGCGTTTCGATTACCAGCGCATTGAAGAGGAACAGCGTTTTTTACGTGGTCAACTCAATTTCGTAGCGCAGGCGCGTCAACCACCGGGACGCCAGCACCATTTCCAAATCCGTCACGATGTATTCCTGCCTGACCGTCCAGAAAACCGTCTGCTGAAGCTGGCGCTGGAGCAGGTATGCAAGAGTACACAGGAGCCGGGTAATTGGCGGCTGGCTCACGAACTCCGTAGCCTGCTGCTGGAAGTGCCCGCGAGCCGCGATATGCGCAAGGACTTACAGTTGTGGCGCAACGACCGGTTTATGGCGCATTACCAGCCGATCAAACCCTGGTGCGAGCTTATCCTGGGTGAGCAGTCGCCATTGTCGGTGAGCGGGAACTGGCGTGGTATCAGCATGCTGTTTCCGATGGAAAAGCTGTTCGAGCAGTATGTAGAGGTGCTGTTAAGCAGGCAATTGCTTGGAGACGCGCAGTTGTTGCCGCAGCGTGCAAGGTATTCGCTGTGTACACATCAGAAGCTACCCATGTTCAAGCTCAAGCCCGATCTGTTGCTCGAGTCTGAAAAGCAAACCTGGGTCATGGATGCCAAGTGGAAGCTGCTCGATACTTCGGATCGGTCCAGTAAGTGCGGGTTGAGCCAGGCCGACTTCTACCAGATGTTCGCCTATGGGCAGACCTACCTGAAAGGAACGGGCCAGATGGTGCTGATCTACCCAAAGACCGAGCGTTTCCCTGTTGCCCTGACTGATCCGTTCATATTTTCCGAGCAGTTGAAGCTTTGGGTTCTGCCGTTCGATCTGGAGCAAGGCAAGTTGCTGGGGGGCGAGCTAGCAGATTTGCCGCTGGCGGGGCGGATCGCGGGGGCGGTCTGAGAGAACAATTCAACCTACTGTCTATTTCGTGATGACCCGCAGGGCCAGGCTGACTTTTTTACAGGACCAGCTACCACTGCAAGGTAGCCACCAAGGTTTATGGAGATGGCCAGCATGGCTTCGGTGTGAGCCTGCTCTGACAGCCCTTTGCAATGTCTTTGGTGCTGAACTATTCCAGCAGAGTGGTTATCAACAACAACGGGAACGGGCAGTGGTAGGGGGCACCATCGGCATCGGTGATGCGCGCTAGTGAAATTGAGCAATCACGCTGCTGAGGAATTCGCAGTCTTCGAGGTGCTGGCATTTTTCTGAATCTCTGAGGAGGAAAAAAATGCTGGATGTATGTACACTGACGCAACTGCACAGACATTTGCGTGGCGCCACCCTATGCGATTCACCGACACCAAGAGCGAAACCCTCAACCTGCGAGTCTCTCCGACCTTTAAGAAGGTCTTAAAGGAGGTCGCAGACCACCAACAGCGCAGTATGGTCAACATGCTCGAAGTGCTGCTGTGTGATTACTGTGACCGCAACGGCATCGCTTCTCCGGACAAAAAAAGCCATCCTCCTGCTTCCAAACGGACGCGTGCAGGCCGTAAACCGCACGAGGGAGCAGCAGCATGACTTTCCGCTACATTGGTTCGAAGTCCAGGCTCATTGATCAGATAACGACCTATATGGGGCTCCCTAAACAGGGTGCCTTTTTTGTGGACGCTTTCTGTGGCACAGGGGTGGTTGCTGAAGCCGCTGCTGATCTGGGATGGGACGTGCGTATCAACGACAGTTTGCATTCAGCAGTGATTTCTTCAGGGGCTCGGTTAATCAGTGCTGATCAAGCGGCTTTCAAGAAGCTAGGTGGTTATACCCAGGCCATCGCTAAACTCAATGCGGCTAAGCCCAAGCATGGCTTTATGTGGCGCGAGTACAGCCCCGCATCGGTGGACACCTGTGGCCTTGAGCGACGCTACTTCACGCAGGAAAATGCAGCACGAATCGATGCTATGCGGGCGCAGATCGCCGATTGGACGGGAGCAGGCACTATTGATGAGGTAGAGGAGCGGTTGCTTATTGCAGACCTATTCGGCGCTTTAAATAGGGTGGCCAATATCGCAGGCACCTTTGGCTGCTTTCTTTCCAAATGGACAAACCAATCGCAAGACACAATCGCTATGCGCTGCCGTGATCTCAAAAAGAGAGGCGTGCGTGTTGAGGCTACTGTGGGTGATGTGTTTGATGTGCCCAACGCGGCGCATGATTTAGTTTATTTGGATCCCCCATACACTAAGCGGCAGTACGCGAGTTATTACCACATCCTTGAAACGGTAGCCCTGGGTGATGAACCTGAGGTAAAGGGGGTTGCAGGGCTTCGTCCTTGGAAGAACCTGGCTTCAGATTTTTGCTACAAGACTCGTGCTCTGCAAACGCTCTCACGTTTGGTGCAAGGCTTGAAGGCTCAAAAGGTTCTGCTCTCGTACAGCAGTGAAGGGCATATCTGCATGCAAGACATTAAGTCTGAGCTCTCAAAAATCGGCACGTCCACAATGCATCCCCTGGGAGCCATTGGTCGTTACCGTCCCAATAAGGTGGCTAGTAGCACTGCCTCTGACGTGAGCGAATTTTTGGTGGTGGTGGAGCGGCCTGCGGTACAGCTGCTCAAAGCTCCGCCCGAGGCAGTTAAAACCATTAAGCCCGTACTCCTGGAGAACTACGCATGAGCGCACCTCGTCCCGTTGAAGCGGAGTATCTGGCCTCAGCAGAAGCAGCTCTCACAAAGGCTGTTGGTAGCGGTCATGGCGTTGCCAGCTTCGAGCTTCGGCTTCAAGTTTTGGAGGCAGCATCAGCGCGTTTTGGTGGGTTTGACTTAGCGGCGTTTCACGAGACTTTTGGGGTCAGAAGCAAGAGCTCAGCAGCAGAGCTCTTGGAGCTTGCTGCACCTGTGGCAAGTGCCATCGAGCGTTCACCGATTCACCCTGCTTTGGCACTGAGTGTCCTAGCGCGAGAGGCCTTGCATGAGCAGGATCGAAAAAGCACGGGCGCCTACCATACGGACTTTCGTCTGGCTACACGACTGGCGAAGCTCGCTGCCCCCAAGCTCTCATACAAGAGCAAGGTGATTGATCCGGCCTGCGGCGCAGGAATTTTGCTGGCGGCCTTAACTCACGCAGTATGTGGGATGGACCGAGCCAAGACTGCGTATTGGTTAGCTTATGGTGTGTGTGCAGCGGATCTTTCGGGTAACTCTTTGCGGGCGGCATTACTTGCACTTGCGTCGTTCACTGATGATGTATCGATTCTTAAAGCTATGCGTGCACGTTGGTACTGTGGTGATAGCTTGATGGCAGATCGCAAGGTTTGGATTGCCATGGCTCCTGAGGGTTTTGATGCAGTGATCGGCAACCCGCCATGGGAGAAGGTCAAGCTCTCGCGGCACGAGTTCTTGAAGTCTTCAGGTACCAAGCGTCACTATGGGGCCCACATTCATGGGCTTGATGAGGAGCGATTTGCCCAGCAGCGCGATGAGGTAGCGAATTACTCTCGTCGCCTGTTAGCTCGCTATCCCGATTTGGGTAATGGAGAGCCAGACCTCTACATCGCTTTCACTGACCTCTTCTTTGAACTCTGTAAAGGGCAGGGTGTAGTGGTTGCACTAATCCCTGGGGGGCTCATTCGCTCGCAAGGAACCCGTGCCATGCGGCAGAAAATTTTTGATGCGAGCCAAAGCGTGTCCATGTCGATCATCGATAACCGTGCACGGTTCTTTGCCATCGACACGCGTTTTAAGTTCCTGGCGGTGGCTCTCACGAAGGCTGGCTCTGAAAAGAGCAAGCGTGAGCCCATTACCCTCATGCATGAGCGGGGCACCCCTACGAGCTTGGAGATCACGGGAGCTGCCACCATTGGGCGTGCAGCACTTGCGGGTATTCGGGGCGATTTGAGCCTGCCTGAGGTTCGTAGCGTGTCTGAGTGGAAGCTCTTCTCGAAGATCAGCGAAGCAGGTGTTTCGTGGGACGAGCCTGGTTACGGCTGGACCCCGAAGTTTTGCCGCGAAGTTGATATGACAAAGGAGCGTCCTAAGTTCCTGGGGCGTGCCACGCCTGGCGCCCTGCCACTGGTGGAAGGGCGGATGGTGCAGGCACATCGTTTCGGTGTAAAAGGGCACGTGTCTGGCACTGGTCGCAGTGCGTTATGGGAGGCCTATGCCATTGGAGGGTCACGCGTTTCCCCCCAGTTTTGGATTTCGCCCTCTGACATGCCCCGTGCTAATAAGCACCGTGTGGAGGTGCTGCGTGCCGGCTTTTGCGATATCGCGGGTCAGACTAATGAGCGCTCACTCATGGCCTCGTTAATCCCTGCTGGTGTAGTCTGTGGTAATAAGGTGCCCACGATTCTTTTTCCTGAGGACCCATCGGAAGAACGGCTGCTGGTGTGGGTATCGATCGCCAACAGTTTTGCCTTTGACTGGATGCTTCGCCGCGTGCTCACTACGACGGTGAATTACTTTCTGCTGCAAAGCGTGCCCATGCCAAAACTCGCCAAAGATGGCTTGCCGTGGAAGAGGCTGGTGAGTGCTTCACGCGAACTACGCACACTCGACAGTGCGGGGGCTACTCGTGAAACCTACGAGCGCTCAGCCCAGCTTCGTGGGGAGATTGATGCGGAAGTGGCTGTGGCATATGGGCTCGATTTAAAGGACATGGAGTTAATGTTCCAAGATTTCCCGCTTTTGGATCGGGGGCAGGTGGGAGTGCCTGGTGAGGACAAGTCCACAATTACCCGAGATAGTGCTTTGGCTGCGATGGCAAAACGCACAGGCAGCCAGTCTACAGTTTGGTCGCACCGTGCGGTGGAGGCACGTGCGTTGGGGGCTATTGCTTATGTCCCCTCTGAGCTCGCCCTAGGGGGCGAAGAAATCGAAGAAGAAGGATCCAAAATTCATGGCTAATGGAGCTGGGCATGTTGCTCGAATTCTGTACAAGGAAATTGTCCCTGGAGACCTGAGGAAAATTCTCGCCCAGTCCAACGATTCCGACACGGGCGGTGGGGCTCGCGATTTTCGTTTTGGCTCCTTTAAAACACTGCTGCCTGTTATCATGGAGATGTTTCCGAAGAAGGCAAAGGAAAACCGTAAGCGCGATGGTGTGGTCGAAGAAATCGACGTGTTCCAAGGCGAGTTCTTTTGGCATGACGCTAGCGGCCAAGTTATGCGTAAGGACTCCTTCTTTGAGACTCCTACTGATGTGCGTCCATCAGAAGGTCGCATTGCTCGGGTGCATGAGTACGGCTGTTTTGACACGAGTCTTGTACCCAGAGGTGGTGTGGGCAACCGCATCTTGCTGCTACTGATTCAGTTAAGCGATGGATCTGTTTGGCCTTACTACGTTGAAGAAAAGACGCTGCGTATTGAGGGTAAATGGGACCCCGTGGTTGCTGCCGAGTTGCTGGGCTGTTTGGATGCCAAACGTGCTGCTAATCGCGCGGTGATCGGCTACCGAGATTTCACCAACGCGGGCAAGTACTGCAATGGCAAGTGACGACTGCAAGCAGGCATTAAAGCTGCTATCGCGTTCCCGTAACGTGCTGGTATCCGGTCCACCTGGCACAGGAAAATCGAAGCTCCTGGCTGAAGTCGCACTGGCCTTTGAAACGGGTTTTGGTGTCGCTCCCGCAGGTGGTCCACCACAGCTCAACCCTGTGGGCGGTATACCGATTCCACCCGCTGCTGGGGCTATTAAAGATATTCCTGCTCCCACGAAGATGGATCGCAAGGTATTTCGGACGGTCTTTCACCAAAACTCCAAGTACCGTGACTTTGTGTCGGGAATCACTCCGGCAGTTAACAAGCAAGCAGGGACCCCAGACTTCACCATCGTGAAGGGCACTCTGTATCGTGCCAGTGAGCATGCGAAGGGCGTCAATGGTGCTGCGCTTTTGATCATTGATGAGATCAACCGAGGCCCTGCGGTCCAGGCGTTCGGTGGTGCCATCGTGGCCATGGAGTCCGACAAGCGCTTGGCCCCTGATGGGGCCAGACGTGCCGAAACGCAGTTTTTTGAAATGCTCGATCCCATCTCTGGTGATGTGATCGAGTACGCATTACCTCATGACCTCTACATCCTTGCTGCGATGAATCAGGCCGATGCGTCTGTGGAACCCTTGGATGTCGCGTTTTTGCGGCGCTGGGAGCCTCTGCGCTTGGAGCCTGATGAAGAGGCTTTGCGGACATTTTATGGACTGGGTGCTAAGAGTGCCAATCCATTGCCTGATGTGCCCACTAGCGTGAGCGATGCCTTGGAGGCTTCAGTTAGTGCCTGGGTTGCTGTAAACGCGCAAATTGCCCTAGGACGTGGCCCCGAGTTTCAGATTGGGCATGGCGTGTTGATGTCGAATGTGAAGCCGCAAACATTGGCTCTTAATGAGGCTTTAGGCACGCTGTGTGTAGGGTGGGCCAAGGTGCGTGCACACGTGGAAGAGGTGTTCTTTGGGGACACCCGCGGCATCGCTGCAGCTCTTAATGCGCTCGATGGGCCGGTCTTCAATCCGTTCAAACTCACCGAGACGACTTTTGCGGACGATTTGCGATTTCTTCTTGAAGGGCCTAAGAACTTTGCTGAGAACAATATTTACGCGGCTCTTAGGGCATTTGCCAGCCCTAGGGAGTAGCACGTGGTAACCCCCCGAACACGGCTGTCCCTTGTTGAGTACGGTTCACCTGTTGACCTAAGCCATGCGATTGCTGATGCCATTGGGGTGGATCGCATAAAGGCCAACAGCCTTTTACTGGAGGCTGGGAACCGTGCTGCATCGAGCCTGGGGCTCAACTACAACCCTATCAGTGTTGATGCCAAGGGCACACGTGCCATCGATTTTGCGGGTCTCATTCGCCTGGCTCCTTCATTGGAACTGGAAGTTGCTCCCAAGTTTTTGGGGCTCGACGATACCGATACTGCGTGGCGCGAAGATTTCTTCTTTCTCTCCACGCTTTCACGCCACGGGCGACTCCTGGCTTCCGAGCGTTTATCGGCATCAGGAGGTACTCCAAGGGACTTGTCTACGCTAGTAGCTCGTTCCATCACGAGCATGTACGAGGCCCGTAAACGTAGGCCGCTACGTAGCTATCGTAGGGTGCGTGAAGCAGACTTCTTCATCGATGGTGATCCTGATCCGGTGGAGCTCATCTTTCCTTCACCTGATGGTTTTGAGCAAGAGCTCATTCGTTTTGATCGCAAGAACGGTTGGAATGGGGACATCTTGGCAGCGGCCAAGGAGTTACTCCCTGAAGTAAGTGACCCATCGGCTGCAAGTTCATTGGTGCGTTTGATTGAAGACCTTTCGCCTCAGAACGTAGCTGCTAATCGTCGAAAACCCATTCCTGCACGGCACCGAGCGTGGAAGCCGCTACATGAGCTGTCCGTCGATGTTCTCGGAGGTTTAGGGCTTAGCTATAAGCAGGGACAGTCCCATGCACCTGGTTATTTAGTGAATACCTGGCGTGTGTGGGAGGATCTGTTAACGGTGGCTGCACGATTGAGTTTTGGTCGTAGTGCCGTAGTGCCCCAACAGGGCTATCCCTTGGGCACCAAGATCAGAATGAGGACCGGTGCTTTGAGCAAGCTTTCAGTGTACCCAGACTGCGTGATTGAGCAGGACGGAACAAGGTCAAGGATGCTGCTGGATGCCAAGTACAAGGGGCATGTGGAGAAGGGACAGCTTCGCATCAGTGAAACCGACATTTACGAAGCGCTAGCCTTCTCCAAAGCCACTGGATGTAACCTGGTAGCTCTGGCCTATCCAGCACAGCCAGGTGCTGTTCCGCAACCCGTAGGTGCGTGTATGGTCTTTGAAAAGGTTGTGGTGGATTCTGTACAAATTGTAGGCATTCAGATTGAGACTCGCCTGATTTCAAGGGTGGGGGCACTCAGGGCTTTTGCTGCAAATATGGCTGCTGGGTTGGTCACAGCATTTTTGTGATTTATTAAGTACAACTGCTGGATCATAACAAAAAATAAATGACGGAGTACCGTGCCGATGACCGCCCTGGCATCAGCCAAGGGCAGTCCATCGGGCGGTGTGGACCATAGGGGTTACAGGTAACCTCGTTCGGCCAACGACACACAACCGTCATGGGCAACCACCACATGATCCAATATGCGGGTGCCGACCATGTTCAGAGCGTTCTTGAGGGTGGTGGTCAGGGTCCGATCGGCTTGGCTGGGTTCTGGGTCGCCGGAGGGGTGGTTGTGCACCATAATGATGGCCGCAGCGTTGTGCTCCAAGGCGATCTTGACCACTTCTCGTGGGTACACGCTAGCCCCATCCAGCGTACCTCTGAACAGTTCTCTAAAGCCTATGACCCGATGTCTGGAGTCGAGCAGCAGCAGGGCAAAGACTTCATACTCATGGTACTGCAGCAGTGTTTGCAGGTGACTGAACACCTGCTTCGGCTCAGTCAGTGCCCGGCCTTTAGACAGACGACTCATGGCCAGTTGTTGCGCCATCTGCAGGATGTCGGCCTCGGTGACGGGGGACTCCATGACGTAGGTACCACTCGCTTCACCGGCTTTGAGCTTGTGATATTTCATGACGGTATTCCTGTAAGAATGGGGAAGGCTGGGGAGGTTGAGCAGAGCGTTACTGAACGGAAGGCCTAGTGTTGTGCTCGATAGCCTGAGCCTCCAGCTTCTGAGCCAGTGAGGGCTTTGACGGTGCTGCCGGTTTGGCCTCTGTGTTGCTGGGTGGGGTTTCAGCAGCGGGAAAGAACTCCTCGACAATAACGCCACTGTCCTCCTCGCTGTCTTCAAAAGCGCCATTGTTAAAACCTTGCCGGGCTGCGTGATCCAAGGCGCTCTGGTCAAAGCCCGAGGTTTGCCGGGTTTCTTCCAGTTGCTTGGCGGCCAATAGGGCGTCTTCTAAACTCAGTCCACAGCGCACAGTGATATCGACGTAGAAGATCGGCGTGCCGTGGCTCTGGCGGGTGGATTTACCACGCAGACGCAGTTCCAGTGGCAGGCAGGCCAAGCGATTGCCTGAGATGGCTTGTAGGTAATGCAGGCGCGCTGCCAGGGTGCGGATGCTATTGAATCCAGTGGTGCGAAAGACAAAGCTGCCCAGTGGGTCGTCATCACCAATCACCACGTTCAGCCGACCGTAAGGCTTGCAGGCGTTGCCTTGGGCCAGTGGGCAGCCATCGGGTGAAGGGCAGGGCAGCGATTGGATGCCGTCCTTGGTCAAACGCTTGCATGATTCACCATTGCCTACGCACAACGGCCTGCCCGTAGTACGGTCGAACAGGCTGTAATCCGCGCGAAAATTGAGGTCCGGTTCGTTGAACAACAAACGGATCGGAATGCTACGCAGCTTGCCATCCTGGCCATTGCGCAGTTCTTCGTTGAGTGGATGCAGCAGCCAGCCGTCACGGCTCTGGACTTGCGAGGTGATGGTGAACTGATCGTCTTTCTCGGGCAGGCGCTTGCCATTCTTCTCGACGACCTTGCCGATGGAAATGCGCCCGAGTACCGGCGGGGTGATGGCTAAACCTTTGAGCATGGTGGTACTCCTTGATCTGAAAATAAAAACGCCACCGGGACGTGAACGGTCCGGGTGGCTAGGGTGAACAGGCTGCTTCAGGCGATCAGGAAGCGACGGCTTCCGGCTTTGGTCTTGGGATAGCGGGCCTGCAGGTAGGGCTTGTCTTTGAGCATCTGTTCGACATCCAGACCCATGCTGTCCTTGGATTTCTTCCAGCTGATATAGCCCTCAGCAAACTCGGCACGGGTGGCTTCCCCCATGGCCTGCTGCAGGATCTGCTTGAGCTGCGCTTCACGTGTCTCCTGCTGGGCAATGGTTTGGCGAATAGACTTGAGTTCCAGGAAGGTGCTGGTCAGTTCCGTGTGCTGTCTGAAGTCCAGGGTCTGTCCGTTATCCTCGGGGTAGAGGCAGCGCAATGCCGCTTCCGCAGACGCTGTGCCATCGGCTGGTGGCGGGGTGTCACTGACGACGTAATCCCAGAACAGCCGTTCTAGGTCAATCAGCCGCGTAATCAGCGCCTCGTCGCGTGTGATGCGATGGATTTCCAGATGCTGGCCACCGAGCAGCACCGCCACATCAGCGGCCTGCTTGCCAGTGACTGCAAGCTGGTGCATGACTTGCAATTGCACATATTCGGGCACGCCCTCTTTCCAGAGGCGTGCCCCGTTTATGCCGGCAGTTTTGCATTCGAGGATTTGCACCTCTGGAGCACCGATCACCTCGCGGTCGATATTGGCGAGCATCCAGGACAGCGCAGGATCGGGATGCTGCAACACTGCATTGATGCGACGGACCTTGTGCTGGCTGCGCTTGCTGTAGTGCCAGGCCACGATGGGCTCCAGCACATTGCCCCAGTACAGCGGGCTTTCCTCATCCTGAGGATCGGCCTTGGGCATGCTGGCGTCGCGGCCAGTCTTCTCTAGCCACAGTTCCAACTGCGACTTGTAGGGATTCAGACCCACCGCAGCGGCGGCGTCCGAACTGCCAATGCCTTGCTTGCGGATCTGCAGCCAGTCCTCGCGCGGCAGCTCCTTGGTGCTGATCAGGCGCAGGGCGGGGCGTTTCTGGCGAGTGCTGCTGTTCAATGACGTTGCTTTCATCGTCTTTACCTGCTGGCATAAAAACGCCCGACCAGCACAAGGCTGGCCGGGCGCGAGGATTGATGCGAGTGAGGGTTAGGCGGCGAGTTGCAGTGCGGCATCCAGGGCGCGTTGCTTGATCTGTGCCCCCTGACCGAACCATGCCGAGTCCAGGCGGTACTCGTTACTGCGGGCACGGCGTTCGTGGTCTACGTACTCGGTCACGGCATTGAGCAGGCCCCAGGCCGTGCCGCGTGCCGAGTCCAGCTGGCTGCCGCGACCACGGCCCTCGTATAACTCCTGGACCTTGCGTAGTGCACGTTCGTTGGGCAGTACTTCCGGTAATTTGGCGGTTGGATTGGTTTCGCACAGCACGTTCATGAAGAAGCCCAGGGCCTCATGCCACTGCACCTTACGTTCAGCCAAAGCCCTCATGCGATACATAAACTCGTCCCAGCCAGAGACGGCGATGCCCAGTTGCCTCTTCACCGTCTGCGGGTCAAAGCGAGTGTTGTGCGGTACCTTGATCGCCCGGCTGCTGCCGTCCAAGGCGATGGTCAGGGTGTTGTTGCACACCACGCGCACCGTGGTCGGTGTCGCTGTGGTGGCCAGGGTGCCGTCACAGGATGTAGCCAACAACAGGTAGCCGTTGACCTGGTCATTGCCCTTGAGCGTTGCACCTTGCCCGGTACGCGCCAGTGCCCAGAACTTGCGTCCGCCCTTGAGCACGCCAGCGGTTTCCAGCTCGTAGCCGGAAATCTCGGTTAGATCGCGGTAGAACTCCAGCACCTCGCGCGGCTGCACGGTGTGATAGCGCTGCGAAACCACCGACAGAGGAGCCTTGGTGTCGGAACGGTAGAGCACTTTCTGTTCAGGGAAGGAATGGATGGCGCCTAGGTGACCGACTGCGTCCGACTTGAAGTGCACCGGGCTTTCCAGAATCTGCCAGTCCATTCCAGCTTCACGTTGCCAGACTTCGATAGCTTGTTTACGGGGCAGGTTGTTGCCAAGTCCATGCCAGGGAGTAGCGCCAACGTAGGCCATGGTTTCGATGAGATGTGCCATTGGAGTGATTCCTTGCGAATGAATGGGGAAGGGCGTCGTTTCAGCAAACGACGCCTGATCACAACGACTTAACGATTGACGCTAAAGCTGTAACCACACTCCAGGCATTCGTAATTAGCCAGCACCTTGTCATCAATCTGCTCACCTAGCGTGGCCCCGGCTATCCCGCCCGCTACCCCGCCAAACAGACCACCGAGCAGAGCCCCAGCAATACTGCCAATGGCAACCCCTACCGGCCCGCCGACCACTCCCAGCACCGCACCGGCTTCAGCACCCGATAGGGCACCAGCGGCTCCACTGGCCGCACCACCTGCGGCACCAATCAAACCGCCCGCTTGTTTTCCGATATTTTTAGTGATGACGCGTCCCGAGTTGCAGCTTGGGCAAGGGGTATACATGTGCAGATCCTCTCAAGTGATGAGCGTGCCGAGGTAGAAACTGGCACGCCAAATCCCCAGCAGCAGTCGATACTGCGGGGCGTTCACTGAGGTGATATAGGTTTGAAATATTTTTGGATCCAACTATCTGCGGAGGTATTGCTATGAAAGTAATCGGATGCTTGGCGTGGGCTTTATTCTATATTTCGTTTGTTTTTTGACTAATTTTAATAAACTGGTCTAGATGTTTCAGGCTATGGGTTGCAGGGTGACCTGGGCTGCAGAGCTACGCCGGCTAGATCTCAGAATGAGTCCCCACAACCTCCGGTAGGTACAGTGTTATTGCACTGTATTGCGCGGTCGGCTACTGTGCCCGGATAGCAAACGCGAGATATCGTCGTGAACACCAGCAGCACCCTCCTGATGCGCGTCATCAAGTCCCTCGCCCGTTGGCGTTGGCGCACCTGACTTTCTCCTTGCCGGCACCGCCGGTCCGTCCTTTGTTCGTTCCTGTTTCCTCGGCTGTCGGCCACCTACCCCAAAAAACCTTTGCAGCAAAGTAAAAAGCGGGTATTTGTGCGGGTATCAGAGCAGGGTCATTCAATAAAAAGACAGTAAATTCAAGAGGTTAAGCTTAAAATGCTGCTGATGATCGATAACTACGACTCCTTCACCTACAACCTGGTGCAGTACTTCGGCGAACTCAAGGCCGAGGTCAAGGTGGTGCGCAACGACGAACTGAGCGTGGAACAGATCGAGGCCCTGGCGCCCGAGCGCATCGTCCTTTCCCCCGGTCCCTGCACCCCCAACGAGGCCGGCGTCTCGCTGGCCGTTATCGAGCGCTTCGCCGGCAAGCTGCCGCTGCTCGGTGTCTGCCTTGGCCATCAGAGCATCGGCCAGGCCTTCGGCGGCGAAGTGGTGCGGGCGCGGCAGGTGATGCACGGCAAGACCAGCCCGATCCACCACAAGAACCTCGGCGTGTTCGCCGGCCTGGCCAATCCCCTGACGGTGACGCGCTACCACTCGCTGGTGGTGAAGCGAGAGAGCCTGCCGGAGTGCCTGGAGATCACCGCCTGGACCCAACATGCCGACGGATCGCTCGACGAGATCATGGGTGTACGCCACAAGACCCTGAATGTCGAGGGCGTGCAGTTCCATCCCGAGTCCATCCTCACCGAGCAGGGCCACGAGTTGCTGGCAAACTTCCTCCGCCAGCAGGGCGGTGTGCGTGGGGAGGGCAACTGAGATGGATATCAAGGGAGCCCTCAATCGCATCGTCAACCAGCTCGACCTGACCACCGAGGAAATGCAGGCGGTCATGCGCCAGATCATGACCGGGCAGTGCACCGACGCGCAGATCGGCGCCTTCCTGATGGGCATGCGGATGAAGAGCGAAACCATCGACGAGATCGTCGGCGCGGTGGCGGTGATGCGCGAACTGGCCGACGGTGTGCAGTTGCCTACGCTGAAGCATGTGGTCGACGTGGTCGGCACCGGCGGCGATGGCGCGAACATCTTCAACGTATCCTCGGCGGCGTCCTTCGTGGTCGCCGCCGCTGGCGGCAAGGTCGCCAAACACGGTAACCGCGCGGTCTCCGGCAAGAGCGGCAGCGCCGACTTGCTGGAAGCCGCCGGCATCTACCTGGAACTGACCTCCGAACAGGTGGCGCGTTGCATCGACACCGTCGGCGTCGGGTTCATGTTCGCCCAGGTCCACCACAAGGCGATGAAGTACGCCGCCGGTCCGCGCCGCGAGCTGGGCTTGCGGACTCTGTTCAACATGCTTGGCCCACTGACCAACCCGGCGGGAGTCAGGCACCAGGTGGTCGGGGTGTTCACCCAGGAACTGTGCAAGCCGCTGGCTGAAGTGCTCAAGCGTCTCGGCAGCGAGCATGTGCTGGTGGTGCATTCGCGCGACGGGCTGGACGAGTTCAGTCTGGCCGCGGCGACCCACATTGCCGAGTTGAAGGACGGCGAGGTACGCGAGTACGAAGTGCGTCCCGAGGACTTCGGGATCAAGAGCCAGACCCTGATGGGGCTGGAGGTCGACAGTCCGCAGGCCTCGCTGGAACTGATCCGCGACGCTTTGGGGCGGCGCAAGACCGAGGCTGGGCAGAAGGCCGCCGAGCTGATCGTGATGAATGCCGGCCCGGCACTGTACGCTGCCGATCTGGCGACCAGCCTGCACGAGGGCATTCAACTGGCCCACGATGCCCTGCACACCGGGCTGGCACGGGAGAAGATGGACGAACTGGTGGCCTTCACCGCCGTTTACAGAGAGGAGAACGCACAGTGAGTGTGCCGACGGTTCTGCAGAAGATCCTCGCCCGCAAGGCCGAGGAGGTCGCCGAGCGCCGAGCGCGCGTCAACCTGGCCGAGGTCGAGCGGCTGGCGCGTAGCGCCGATGCGCCGCGCGGCTTCGCCAATGCCCTGCTGGAGCGGGCCAAGCGCAAGGAGCCGGCAGTGATCGCCGAGATCAAGAAGGCATCGCCGAGCAAGGGCGTGCTGCGCGAACACTTCGTCCCGGCGGAGATCGCCCGCAGCTACGAGGCGGGTGGCGCGGCGTGCCTGTCGGTGCTCACCGACGTGGACTTCTTCCAGGGCGCCGATGCCTATCTGAAGGAAGCGCGGGCCGCCTGTGCGCTGCCGGTGGTCCGCAAGGACTTCATGATCGATCCGTACCAGATCGTCGAGGCGCGGGCGATCGGTGCCGACTGCATCCTGCTGATCGTCTCGGCGCTGGACGACGTGCTGATGGCCGAACTGGCGGCGACTGCCAAGTCGGTCGGTCTCGACGTACTGGTCGAAGTGCATGACGGCACCGAGCTGGAACGTGCACTGAAGACCCTGGACACGCCGTTGGTGGGCATCAACAACCGCAACCTGCACACCTTCGAGGTGAGCCTGGAAACCACCCTCGACCTGTTGCCGGAAATTCCCCGCGACCGCCTGGTGGTCACCGAGAGCGGTATTCTCAACCGGGCCGACGTGGAGCTGATGGAAGTCAGCGAGGTCTACGCCTTCCTGGTTGGCGAGGCGTTCATGCGGGCCGACGATCCTGGCCTCGAGCTGAAGCGCCTGTTCTTCCAGGAGCGTGGCGGTGTGGTGCTGGGCGCCGATCCTGACTGATCCGCGCTGTCGAACCCCATGAAAAAGGCCGGTTGCGACCGGCCTTTTTCATGGGTGCTGTTCAGCGGGTGCCGAAGACCACCATGGTCTTTCCTTTCACATGCACCAGGCCCTGCTCCTCCAGGCTCTTCAGCACGCGTCCGACCATTTCCCGCGAGCAGCCGACGATCCGGCCGATCTCCTGGCGGGTGATCTTGATCTGCATGCCGTCCGGGTGGGTCATGGCGTCCGGTTGCTGGCACAGGTCCAGCAAGGTGCGGGCGACGCGTCCGGTGACGTCGAGGAAGGCCAGGTCGCCCACCTTGCGGGTGGTCTTGCGCAGGCGGTCGGCCATCTGGCTGCCGAGGGTGTAGAGGATCTCCGAGTCCTGCTGCGACAGTTCGCGGAACTTCGCATAGCTGATCTCGGCGACTTCGCATTCCACCTTGGCACGAACCCAGGCGCTGCGTTCCTGTTCGCTGCCTTCCTTTTCGAACAATCCCAGCTCGCCGAAGAAATCACCGCTGTTGAGGTAGCCGATGATCATTTCGCGGCCGTCGTCGTCCTCGATGAGGATGGTGACCGAACCCTTGATGATGAAGAACAGCGTTTCGCAGCGATCGCCGGCATAGATGATGGTGCTCTTTGCGGTGTAGCGGCGGCGGTGACAGTGTGCGAGCAGCTTGTCTAGGTGTTTGAGTTTGGGTGTGTGGGTAATAGCTACCATGCCCGAGTCCCGAAAGAATAAAGAATATGCCTGACGTACAAGGCGATGTTTTTTTGAGTTCTTATGGAGAGACCTGCCAGGGCCCGGGAGCTCAGCGGAGAGCTCCCCCCAACCGGGCAGATCAGGAAGTGTGCCAGTAAACCGCGTCCAGCTTAACAGACGGACCATGAAGGTCGATGTGATTTTGCGACGCAGCTATCAGGACTGTGATCCCGTACTGTCCTTGGGCCCTGTGCTAAGCTGGCGCCCTTTGCCGGCGGGAGTCTGAACGATGAAAGCGCGTATCCAGTGGGCGGGCGAGGCGATGTTCCTCGGCGAGTCCGGTAGCGGCCACGTGGTGGTCATGGACGGTCCGCCGGACCATGGCGGACGCAACCTCGGGGTGCGCCCTATGGAGATGGTCCTGATCGGCCTCGGCGGCTGCACCAACTTCGATGTGGTCAGCATCCTGAAGAAGGCGCGCCAGCCGGTGGAGAGCTGCGAAGCCTTCCTCGAGGCCGAAAGGGCCGACGAGGAGCCCAAGGTGTTCACGAAGATCCACGTGCACTTCGTGGTCAAGGGCCGCGGTCTCAAGGAGGCCCAGGTCAAGCGCGCGGTGGAGCTGTCGGCGGAGAAATACTGCTCGGCGTCGATCATGCTCGGTCGCGGCGGGGTGGAGATCACCCACGACTACGAGATCGTCGAACTCGGCTGAGACGACATCCGGTCATCATAAAAGGGGCGCAAACTCTGGCGGAGGCTTGATTGGCTCTGCATAATGCGCCCCTTTTTTCGTGCCGCGCGATTCCGTCGGGCGGCCGTTCAGTTCGGAAGATTCTTCCGCTCTGATAGACGTTTCCCGAGCCATCCCGGTCGGGTGACCAATGGCGCCAGCCGGCGCCCGTGCAACTCAACAAACCACAATCGCCATCGCGAAGAGGTGTTAACCGTCCTACGCAGGTGCGTCGTTCGCATCTGACGGGCATGCCCCAACCCTGCGGCAGAGCCGCAAGCAACCGAGAGAGTTCCCCACGGTGAAAAGCAAACTCAAGCTCCACGGGTTCAACAACCTGACGAAGACCTTGAGCTTCAACATCTACGACATCTGCTACGCCGAGACGCCCGAAGACCTCCAGGCCTACGTGCAGTACATCGACGAAGAGTATGACGCGGAGCGTCTGACGCAGATTCTTACCGATGTTGTCGACATCATCGGCGCCAATATCCTGAACATCGCGCGTCAGGACTACGACCCCCAGGGCGCCAGCGTGACCATCCTGATCTCCGAGCAGCCGGTCACTCCGACCGACAGCCAGATCGAAGAGTCCCCGGGCCCGCTGCCGGACACCATCCTGGCGCACCTGGACAAGAGCCACATCACCGTGCATACCTACCCGGAAATCCATCCGGTGGACGGCATCGCGACCTTCCGCGTGGACATCGATGTGTCCACCTGCGGAGTGATCTCCCCGCTGAAGGCCCTGAACTACCTGATCCACCAGTTCGACTCGGACATCGTCACGGTCGACTATCGGGTCCGCGGCTTCACCCGCGACATTGAGGGGCGCAAGCATTTCATCGACCACGAGATCAACTCGATCCAGAACTATCTCTCCGACGACACGCGCGAGGCCTACCAGATGACCGACGTGAACGTGTACCAGGAGAACCTGTTCCACACCAAGATGCTGCTCAAGGACTTCGAACTGGAGAACTACCTGTTCGGCGACGCTACCCGGACGCTCTCGACGGAGCAGCGCGAGCAGGTCACGGAACGGCTCAAGCACGAAATGCTGGAGATCTTCTACGCGCGCAACATGCCGCGCTGATCGCACACGAGAAAGAAAAAGCCCGCTTCGAGCGGGCTTTTTCATGCGTGCGATTCAGATGCGGTAGGTGCTCTTGGTCATCACCTTCGCCAGCAGGCTCATGCCCAGCTTCACCGGTGCCGGGAAGCGCAGGCCGCCGGCGGCCAGGGCGTTGCTCGAATGCTGTTCCTCGTCGATACGCATCTGCTCGAGGATGGCACGGGATTTCCGATCCTCCTGGGGAATCTGCGCCAGGTGTTCGTCCAGATGCTTGCACACCTGGTCTTCGGTGGCGGCGACGAAGCCCAGGCTGACCCGGTCGCTGACCAGCCCGGCGGCGGCACCGACGCCGAAGGACAGGCCGTAGAAGATCGGATTGAGGACGCTGGGACGGCTGCCCAACTGGCGGATGCGTTGCTCGCACCAGGCCAGGTGGTCGATCTCCTCCTCGGCGGCTTCCTCCATCGCCTCGCGGACCTCGGGCAGCTTGGCGGTCAGCGACTGGCCCTGGTACAGCGCCTGGGCGCAGACCTCGCCGGTGTGGTTGATGCGCATCAGGCCGGCGATATGGCGGGTGTCTTCCTCGCTCAGTTCGCCATCGGGTTCCACGATGGCCGGCGACGGTCGCGCCGGCTGGCCGCTGAACGGCAGCAGGGTGCGCAGGGCGGAGTCGGCCTGCAGCAGGAAACGGTCGATGGGCGAATAGTGGCGGTCGGCGGACATGGCGCACCTCCGGAAACGAAAGATCGCACCAGTTTACCGGAAGTGCGCTGATAGCAGGATGTTGCGGACGGGCTGCGATGTCGCAGCGCCAGCAGGGACTCAGCCCGGCGGCCAGTGCATCTGGCGTTGACCCAGCACGTGCATGTGGATGTGGTGCACGGTCTGCCCGCCAAGGTCGTTGCAGTTCATCACCACACGGAAGCCTTCCTCGCAGCCCTGCTCCCGGGCCAGGCGCTGGGCGGTGAAGAGGATATGGCCTGCCAGCGGCCGGTCTGCCTCGGTCAGGTGCTCGAGGGTGGGAATGTGCCTTTTCGGGATGACCAGGAAGTGCACCGGCGCCTGCGGGCCGATATCGTGAAACGCGACAACTTCCTCGTCTTCGTAGAACTTGCGCGCGGGAACTTCCCCCGCCACGATCTTGCAGAACAGACAGTCCATGGGCGATTCCTCCGGCCTCGGGTGCTTTCCCGAGTGTAGCGGTGCCCGTCGCGACCGCCCAAGCGTGAAGGAGCCGCAGTGAAGAACGACATACACGACCTCGGCCTGGTCCTGGATTCCCGGGTCAAGCTGATCCTGATCGAGTCCTGGGACGAGCCGAAGGTGATGGAAACCCTCACCGGCCTGGCGGTCAGGCGCGGCCTTGGCCTGTATGCCTGGTCGGTGACCGAGGGCGTGCAGCGCCTGGGCTTCGGCGGCGAGCCGCTGGGCGGGGAGGAGAGCCGCGACCCGGTCGCGGCGTTGCGCTTGATCAAGCACGATCAGCAGGCGAATCTCTACGTGCTCTGCGACCTGCATCCTTTCCTTGGCGACAGCCCGACCCTGGTGCGCCTGCTCAAGGAAATCGCCATGGCCGAAGGCAATCATCGACCGACCGTGGTGCTGGTGTCCCATGCGCTGAAGCTGCCGGCCGAAGTGCAGCGCTTCGCCGCGCGGTTCTCGCTGTCCCTGCCCAGCGAGGACGAACTGCTCGGCATCGTCCGCGAGGAAGCGACGCGCTGGAGCGAGCGCAACCGTGGTGCCCGCGTGCGCACCGACAACCGCACCCTGCAGCAGGTGGTGAAGAACCTGCGTGGGCTCAGCCATGCCGAGGCGCGGCTGCTGGCGCGCAACGTGATCTGCAACGATGGGGCGATCACCCAGGAGGACCTGCCCGAGCTGAACCGCACCAAGTTCCAGCTACTCGACCTGGAGGGCGTGCTGAGCTTCGAGTACGACACCGCGCGCTTCGCCGAGGTCGGCGGGCTTGCCGCGCTCAAGCGCTGGCTCGGCGAGCGTCAGTCGGCGTTCCTCGCCGGCAAGCCTGGCGACCAGCCGAAGGGCATGATGCTGGTCGGCGTGCAGGGCGCCGGCAAGAGCCTGGCGGCCAAGGCGGTGGCCGGCCTCTGGGGCTTGCCGTTGCTGCGTCTGGATTTCGCCTGTCTCTACAACAAGTACTTCGGCGAAACCGAGCGCAACCTGCGCGAGGCGCTGCGCCTGGCCGAACAGATGGCGCCCTGCGTGCTGTGGATGGATGAAGTGGAGAAGGGCATTTCTGGCGGCGACCAGGACAACGGCGTCAGTCAGCGCGTGCTGGGTACCCTGCTGACCTGGATGGCCGAGCGCGAGGCGCCGGTCTTCATGGTCGCCACCGCGAACGCTATCGACCGCCTGCCGCCCGAACTGATCCGCAAGGGACGCTTCGACGAATTGTTCTTCGTCGACCTGCCGACGCCGGAGGTTCGCGCCGAGATCTTCCGCATCCATCTGCAACGCCGCGAGCTGGAGCCGGCACAGTTCGACCTCCTTCTGCTGGCGGCTGCCAGCGAGGGTTTCAGCGGGGCGGAGATCGAGCAGGCGGTGGTGGCGGCACTGTACGCCGGGCAGGCGCGACAGCAGGCGGTGGATCAGGAGCTGTTGCTCAGGGAGCTGTCGCGAACCTCGCCGCTGTCGGTGCTGATGGCGGAAAAGCTCGCCGCGCTGCGGACCTGGGCCAAGGGGCGGGCGGTGCCGGCAGACTGAGCCGACGGCTAACCTCGTTGCCCTGCGAGGAGAGGCCGATCAACCCCGTGGGACGGAGGGTACCGCCGAGGCGTTGATCCGCGCGGCGAGTCGGCGCACCAGCCAGCGTGGCGCCAGGCGTGGGCTCAGCGCCAGCAGGCGATTGCGCCAACCGGGGACGATCAGGGCGCGGTTCTTGTCCAGCCCGCGCAGGGCCAGCAGCGCGACTTCCTCCGGGGTCATCATCAGCTTGCTCCGGTCGAGCCTGCCGAGCCGCATCCCGGCTTCCCGGAAGAATGCCGTACGGGTTGGCCCAGGGCACAGCACCGAGACCTTGACGCCGCGCCCTTTCAGTTCTTCCCGCAAGCCTTCCGAGAAGTGCAGGACGTAGGCCTTGCTGGCGTAGTAGTTGCTCATCCAGGCGCCGGGCTGGAAGGCGGCCACCGAGGCGATATTGAGTATCTGGCCACCGCCCTGCGCCGCCATGCGGGCGCCGAGGGAGTGGCAAAGGCGGGCCAGGGCCAGGATGTTGAGTTCGATCAGCTCCTGTTCCCGCGCCCATTCCTGGTCGATGAAGGGGC
>OKWK01000403.1_pt1 | contig 22805 bp, 41 predicted proteins | sample 1607181 | NCBI WGS metagenome assembly OKWK01 (sample SAMN07501053, study PRJEB24779) | human gut metagenome | isolation source: stool | host: human infant | place: USA: Pittsburgh, PA
AAAAACAATCTACTAGTTAAGGTAAAGACTGCTAGTTGCTGTGGTATTAATTTTGACTCTAATCAAGGAGGTGCTTTTTATACTCGGCCAAATATATTTATGATCTAGTAATTCTCCACAAGATTCGGTCTTCCTCTGTGCGGATTTCGGCGTAGGATTCTGATTGTGTTGCTGCCACCAGAACTGGCACTGGGATGATTTGAAGCGTTTTTCCTGCGCCACCCGTGCTTGCTCTGCCTGCACTTGGGCGAGTTGCTCAGCGCGCCGCTGTTCTCTGGCCTCTTCCTCAGCCGCTGTTCGCTGCTGCATCTCTGCCTTCGCGCGTCTGGAGTTTTGCTCGGCTTGCTGCATGGTCTGCTGCATATAGGCGGCTGCGTCGTTGAGGGCGGCCTTGATGCGCCGTTCCTGGATGTAGTCGTAGAGAAGCTTCCCGCCCCACAGGCCGCCGACGATGATGATGGCGGCCAGAATGATGGCGTGGCTGGGGTCCATGGGAGTGTGGGCGTGACGAGGTGGCGCGGCTTTGCGGCCTCGACGTTCGTTGCGATCGTCGATTTCCTCGTCCATGTCGAAGCTCAGGCTATTGAGCTGCTCGTTGATCTCGCGCTTTGCCATGCACGTTGCGTCCTTGCTTGCTAGCGGACTCAGGGTCTACGTGGGTCGATTCTAACCGGCCTGTAGGATGATGGCATCTTGAAAGTACGATAGTGCCGAAACGTGTTTTCAGCCTTGTAGCACCTCCGCCCTCTGCCATGTTGCTGCGACCAGCAACCGCAACAAGGAGCGGAGCGATGAGCTATCTCGTACTTCAGCGTCATGCCAATGAGCAGATCGTGCTGACTGCGCACCCGGATGTCAGCGATGAGGACCTGATAAGGCAAATCAGGGATCAGGGGATCGCGGTGTGTGTGACGCGCACTGGGGATGACTTGCAGGGCCACTCACTGCGCGATGCGCCTCGGCGACTGTCGAAATGCTGCAATTGGCTGCTCGATTGGGTGACCCCCTGGCGACGGCCCTGGATGCGTCTTCGTATGCGAGCTTGCGTCGGAAACGGCTGGAGGAGGGGATATCCGGGAAGACTCTGAACAACGAACTGGGCTACCTCCGCGCGGTGTTCAATGAACTGAAGGATCTGGGCCAGATCGACTACGGCAACCCGCTGGCCGGGGTGAAGCTGCTCAAGCTGCAAGAGCGCGAGCTGTCATGGCTGACTACCGAGCAGATCGGCGAGCTTCTCGACTCTATCCGCAGTCGTTGCGACAACCCGCATACCGAACTGGTGACGCTGCTCTGCCTGGCTACTGGTGCTCGATGGTCCGAGGCTGAAAAGCTTCCCGCACACCGACTCCAGGGCAACGTCGTGACCTATGCCGGAACCAAGTCTGGGAAGGTAAGGCACGTGCCGATTCCACCAGAGCTGGCTAACCGGGCGAGTGCACACTGGCGAATGCATGGCCCGTTCACGTCCTGCATTACATCCTTTCGCCGCGCCCTGGATCGCACCACGATTCAACTTCCGCAAGGGCAGGCTAGCCATGCTCTCCGGCACTCCTTTGCCAGTCACTTCATGATGAATGGCGGCAATATCCTCACGCTCCAGAAGATATTGGGGCATTCGACGCTCACGATGACAATGCGCTATGCCCATTTGTACCCAGATCACTTGCAGGACGCGATCAAATTTGGACCGCTGCGGTGTCTAGGCAGTCGGCAAATAAATTTGTCTGAAGGCTTGATATCAGAATGACACTCCCCACATCCTCTTTGACGGGATGGACCCGGCACAAGGAGCTGTCATGGCATATGATTTTTGGATTACGGGTGTGAACAAGGGTGATAAGCACATTGACTACGTGCGAGTTCAGCGAAAAAAGGTAACTGCCAATCTGGGCCCTGCCCGCATTGTGGATCGCGGGTTTGTTGCTGATCTGATTAGGGGTGGGAAAGCGACGTTTTGCACCTCTGTAAAAAACTCAGAGGGAAAATGGCAGGAGGGTGCGCGCGTGCATGTGATCGAAGAGGACTTCCTCACCACCGATCCCAATGACACCAAGCGGGACAATCTCGGCAACCTCCAAGAGTTTTGATTCTCTGTGGACATTGAGGGCTCGGAAGCTGTCGGAGCTCGACCAATTTTCGACACTATCTCCTCTTAACGAAAAAGCCCCTGAAATTCGCTAAGAAAATCAGGGGCTTATCTCTTTTCGTTTGGTGGAGCCGGGGGGATTTGAACCAGCGTCTAGTCCAGTGTTTTCGCGGCCTCCAGATCGGAAGCTGTCATAACGCTGTCATTCTGGTCGGAAACTCGGTTGGCATCCAGAGTGATGGTGTGTATAAATCGCACCTGAGCAGGATACGGTAGGCGCTTGACAGCATGGACCTGAGATGACCGACCACAATTTCACCAACACTACGATCACAGAAACAGTCGTTCTCTCCGAGCCGCTGAGTGGAAACTCTATCGCTTCTATACAGGCAATTTATCCTTTTACAGAAGCTGATTATGTGAGGCTGGATAGTCAGGGCAATGTAGTGAAAAACTGGGCGACGAGCTTTTTATTTGTAGCTATTGGCTCGGCGGTCACTCTTCTCCAAAACGTCTATAAAGACGGCCTTAATACCCCGAATGATGTTGCGTCAGGGGATGTGATAGTGTTATCAATTTTATCTCTGATTACTGCGTTGTTGTTTGTTGTTAGCGCGTTTGTGCCCAATGAGAAGAAGAAATTAATGAAGCGAATAGGGAAGTTTTTCAAAGATTCGGCAAGCCAGAATCATTTTATTAGGGGCGCAAAGTGATAACGAAAAGTAATCTTCCAAAAGGTTATATTCCTTATTCGAAGGTTAAACTTTGCAGCAATTTGCTCAGCGGCAGCACCTTCATTCTTTCGGTGGATGAAGTTCTGCCGCTCCTAGTTGGAAAAGGAAATAAACCTCAAATTTGGATACAGGCTATTGCTGATGCGGATATGAAGTCTTTTGTACCGATTGTAGAATCCTCCATCCCGCTGTTTCCGTTTGTCCGAGTCACCACTGAGTCTGGTGTCGTCCTCGTGTTTGTTAATGATCAAGTCATTATGTCCATTCGATCTGAGGTTGATGACGAAATTAATATTTTTCAGATGGACTTAAGGCCGATTGGGCTAAATATAGTCGGCGACGAAAAATCTCTTCGTTCCGGAGGCATGGAATTCAGCAACAGCACTTTTTCTGGGATGGGGACTTTTATGGGTTTTTCTTTGTAAGAGTTTCGGTAAAGTCCTGCATGTCGATGGGCCGCCACATCACTTCTGCTTTTTCGCCCGCGTTGTAGTCAGCTGATGGCATCCAGCGACCGTATATGCGTGCAATCATGGTCCAGTCACTGTGCCCCATCTGCTGCGCCACCCACATCGGATGCTCACCAGCAGACAGCATCATCGAAGCGTAGGTGTGGCGCGTCTGGTACGGCCGGCGGTAGCGCACACCAGCCTTCTTCAGCGCATACATCCAGAGCGTCTTTCGAATCGGGCCGTCACCGGCCCAGCGCTCTCCCGTCCTCGGGTTCTGAAAGACTTCCTGGTTGGCCAGGTAGGTGAATGCCTTCTGCGCCTTCAGGGCTTCCAGCGCAGGGCCGAGCAGCTTGATGCTGCGCCGGCCGGAAGTGGTCTTCGTCACCTCCGCTTTTCCCTTGGCTGCTTGGGTCATGGCGCGAGTGACATGCGCCTCGCCGCGGAGCCAGTCAATATCGCCCCACTCGAGGCCGACGAGTTCGCTGGTCCGCATCCCTGTCCAGAATGCGAACTGCACCAGGTTCCGCCCTTGACCATCGAGGGCGCTCAGGATCGCCCGCTGCTCTTCCGGCGAGAATGGGTCCACGTCGTCGACCTTGACCTCTCCCTTCCTTGCGTACGTCCAGCCGGCGAGGGGGTTGCTGTCGATCAGCTCCTCTTCCATCGCATCGCTGAGGGCCGAGCGTAGGCAGCTCTGGATATTGCTGAGCGTCTTGTTGCTCACCTTCAGGGTGTCCAGCCAATCCTTGACGGCCTTCCGCTTCAGGTCGACCACCATGACGGGCCCTAGGGCCGGCACCAGACGAAGCTCTACAATCTTCCTGTAGCCCTCGAAGGTACTACTGGAGACATGCTTGCGCTTCGACTCAAGCCATCGGCCAAGGAATCCCGCAACCGTCTCGCGTGACGCCTCAGGCGCAAACTTGGCGGCGCGCGGAGATCCAGGAAATGTCACCGAGTAGTCGAAGGTACCGGCGGCGATCGCATGTTCGATAGCCGCCTTGTGCTGCTCTGCTCGCTTCAGGTTAGTGGCGGTGGGCTTGAGCGAGATGCGCTCCCGGCACCTGACGCCGCGATACATGAACGTGATTTCGATACTCGAATCAGAGACCGCCCTGACTCCCCGCCCATCTCTACCCATGCTTCATACCCCTCTACATCAATAAGCGTCCGGCCATCCGGTGCTTTTTTCCATATCTCGCCGAAGCGCCAGACTCCGTCGCGGATCTTCGAGCGCACGGCGTCTTCGGTGTAGCCAGACTCGCTGGCGAATTTTTTAACAGTCAGGTAGCGCATTCCTGAGGCCTAGGCTTGAATGCAAGCCCCTCCCAGCGGCCGGATGGGCCGCGAATCTCGCAGCGCCGAACGTAGGCCCGGCGTTTCTTACTGTCGAACAGTGCCTGGCAGGCATCCATTTGCTCACCGTCGTTTGTCATTGCCAGCAGTCTGGCGCGGTCACCACTGTTGACGAAGACAAAGCCGTCTTTGACCTTCCCGAATCCACTGGTCCGGTATAAGGCCCAGCGCGCCCCTCCTTTCTTGCCGCCCTTTGACCCTTCGGTCAGGTAGAACGCAAACTCTCCCCTCATCACGCGAAGCAGAGTTCTAGCCATGGCGACCCCCACCATCTTTCGCCACTACCGAATACGCCTCCGGCTTTCGCTCAACCGTGCGGATCGATCCGTCCTGGCTGTGGACGGTGAGTGCCGGTCGCCGAATCTGCACCGTTCCATCTGACGCCGTCTCCTGCCGCGGGGCGCCGTAGAAAGGGCCATCCGGGGCGAATGGGTCAGGGATGGCCGACGGGTTTTCAAGCAAGAACTTCTGAAACAGGTTATGGACCGCTGCGGTAAGTGGCCCCGTGTTCCCTCGGTTGGAACGGCCACTCTTGTGGTCCGCGCTGTCCTCGAACTCCCCACCAATCCAGAGCAGGCCGCCAACGATTCCGGCGTCGCCCGCGCAGACCTCGGCAGCCTCGGCACGGTGGGCATGATTCACCCCCAGGAGATCGCACAGGTCGTCGAATGACAGAGCCTGCTCGATCATGGCTGAGTTTCCGATAAGCCAAGCACCGCACTCCTCCATGGCTTGCGCCGCAACTCTGGCCCGCTCCCGATATGCCATCCGCTCGCGCTCCAGCGCCTGCTCGGTGAACGGCATGCCCTTGAGAAGTCGTCGCCATTTCTGGCGATGCTCTGCGAAGCTGGCGTCGCGATCGGCGTGCACTGCCCGGATGAACATCCGGAGGGCTGCTATACGGACACGCAGGTTACGGCTGCTGTCGACGCCGAGGTCGATCAGCCGATGCATCGTTGCGCCCTTCATGCCCGACTCTCCTTGTTCGTGTCGCAGATCCGCAGGTCGACGCCACAGGCCTGGACCAGTTCGGTCAACTCGCCGAGCTTGGTGTTGGGGTTCTGCATCGCCTGGCCCAGGCGGACCAACTGCTGGCCGAGGGTGGCGAGCGGGGTAGGGCGATACCCTGGTGGTGGTGGAATGTCGGAGCCTCTCATCACTGGCATACCTCCCAGATGAACAGGGTCTTGAACGGCTGGAGCGCAGCGCCGGCGGCAACAGTGGCCAGGCCAAATAGCGCGACGAGTGCGATAGCGGTCAGTGCTTTTCTCATGCATCACCAAGTAGGAATCGCATCGCCGCGTAGGTTTCGGGGGCTCCGCTGCTGCGTTGCCAGTCCAGCCCAGCTTCTTGCAGGAAAAGGTTGGTGAGCTTTCCCCAACTGCTCGCCAGTGCGGCCCACTCCTGGCTGTGCTGGGCCATCTCGCGGATGCGTGGCGCCCATTCAGGGATCAAGTTCAGCAGAAGCAGGCAGCGATTCAGGTCGTCCGGGTCATGGGGATAGGCCGCGTGGTGGCGTTCCATGGGCAGACCGAGCATGTGATCGTGGATGGCCCGCGAAGACGCTCCCACTTGACCGTCACTCAGCCATCTGGCGGCCCGCTCCTCGATGGTGCTGCCGGTACCGGGCATGCTGGTGTCATAGCCCAGCGGGCAGCCGGCGTTATCCAGGGCTTTGACGCAGGCATCATCGAAACTTGCCAGGTCAACCCGACCCTGAATCAGGTCGTTCATCACCGGGGTGATAGCGTCGAGTTGGCGCTGGTTGAGGGCATGGCCCTTGAGGGTGATGCTCATGCGTCACCGCCTTCCGGCGGCTTCGCCATGGCAGCATCGATGGCCTCGTCCAGATCAGCCTCTGCCAGGAGGTTGCCGTCCTTGCCCCGCGGGAACAGGTTGACGACGCTCTTGTCCATGCGGTTGACCTCGCGGGCCAGGTCCGATGCGTAGAGAGCCGTGTTGCGCAGCCACAGGTAGCGCTTGGCGTTCTCGGCCTGCACTTCCCGCTCCAGCATCTGGTCCATCTCGACGCAGTCCTGGCACTGGCCATGCTGGCGAATGAAGGCCGCTTCGACGCTGTCCCCGGCGAACCAGTGGTTGCAGCGGCAGAAGGCCGGATCGACTGGTTGTTGCTGGCGCTTCATCTCGGTGACCACCACCTCGACGGCCTCGATCACCGGCACGCTGACATAGCCGTCCTCGATTGCCACTCGATCAAGCCAGCGTTCCAGGGTTCGAAGGCTTTCGCCAAGGGAGTCATCACCCGGCCTCGGCGCGGGGCCAGGGGGCTCGCCGGTATTACCTGGTCCGGAAACAGGTTCGCCGCCAGGGTTGCCCGGCTCCGTACTCACCCCAGCCCCGCTCAGCGCCGCCAGCGCGATCTGCCGCATGTTCGCCGCCGGCATGTTGTCCTGCTCGGGACAGGGGAACTCGGCGATGGTGCGGAGCGCCAGGTGTGCGTCCCCGTCAGCAAAGTGCGAGATAACCGCGCCTGCGCGCCCGATTGCTATGGGCATACCATTCCGCAGGTATGGGCGTACCGAGTCGATCTGCATGCCCATGCCTGAGCGGAGAACGATGGTGATGGGGCTCATGATCAGCGGCCTCCGGCGGCGGTGGTCAGCGCATCGAGGAGCGCTTGCTTTCGGCGCTGGCCATGCAGGTACTCGCGCAGGGCGATGATGACCACGCTGTTCATGCTGCGCTCGTCTCGCTTGGCCTCGGCTTCGACCTCGGCCCTCAGGCCGTCGGGCAGTCGGACAACGAACTTGTCCATATCCCGGCTGGTGCTGGCCGGCAGTTCGGTTACAACGGTTGCTCGTTTCATGATCAACCCTCCACCTTCACGAACCGGTGGTTGTCGTCGAGCCTGTAGTGCGTGTTCGGCTCCAGGCCGTCTTCGCCGATATAGCCGATGACGGTTCGGTACCGTTCGGTCTTTTCGTCCCAGTAGCGGATGCGGATCTCGCCTTTCTCCCCGGCGGTGGCGGTGCCCTTGTACCCGGCGGTGGCGGTGCCCCAGTCCCCGGCGGTGGCGGTGCCCTTGTACCCGGCGGTGGCGGTGCCCTTGTACCCGGCGGTGGCGGTGCCCTTGTACCCGGCGGTGGCGGTGCCCCAGTCCCCGGCGGTGGCGGTGCCCTCGTCCCCGGCGGTGGCGGTGCCCCAGTCCCCGGCGGTGGCGGTGCCATATGCGCCTACCTGACAGAGTTCCTTATCGCCTGCCTGTAGGGTGGCGCCGATCACTGCAACTCCGGCCGCGCGTGGTTCGTTTGCGATCAGGAACTGTGTTGCGCTTGCCTTGTCCCCGATGTGACGGACTGTGCAGCGAGGAAATTTCACCTTGCCGCCGAGGGCGATCAGGTCAGCTATTACGACCTCAACCACCAGCCACTTCGCATCGGCGTCGCCGACAGTGCTACTGCAAACATGGTCGCCCTGGCCGAACAGCCAGCCATGTAGGCCGTGACCGCACCTGTTGTCCTTCTTCCAGTCCGGGGCCTCGACTACTGCTCCGATCTTGTCGGGCCACTGAAACCCGCCGTGACTGGTGAGATCAGCGCTGCAGGTCCTGAGGATGAGAGCGGTGCCTTGCTTCTTGGTCTTTGCTTTGGTGGTCATGTTTTTCTCCAGTGGCGCCATCGCTGGCGCCGGGGCGAGGGGCTACTTGCTGATGCCGATGAAGGGAAGCGGGGAGCCGCTGGCCATGTAGGTGGGCAGCTTTCCGTCCCACTTCTCGACGGCATTGAGGGTCACGACGTCGGGGTTCGAGCGCAGCGCCTGGGCGCGGATCTCGATCGCCTTCGCGTCGGCGGTGGCCAGGGTCAGCTTCGCGTCCGCCTCCCCTTGGGCCCGAGCGCGTTCCTTGTCGGCTTCTGCCTTGGCTTGGGCGACCTCGTTACGGCGCTGCTCGGCCATCTGGGTGGCCTGGATCTTCGCGTTCAGGCTCTGCGTAACCTGCCGCGGGAGGACCAGGTCGGATGCGTAGTAGATGCGCTCGATGTTGATGCCGATGGGCGCCACCTGGTCGCGCACGCGCTTCTCGACGGCCAGCAGCAGGTCCGCCTTACCGGCGCCATAGACGCTCTCGACTGGAAGCTTCGAGGCAACATCGTTGAAGGCATCGCGCACCATGTTCCGCAAGAACTTGTTCGTGATTTCGTCGATTCCCGCCCGGTACTTCTGGAACAGCGTCGTCACCTTGTCGGGGGATACCGAGTAGGTAATGCCGACGGCGCCGCCAACCTTCATGCCCTCAACGGTCTGGAAGCTGATCGCTTCCTTGCCGCCCCAGGTTTCGGTCTGCGTGAAGGTGGGGAACAGGTAGAGTTCCTCGTTCACGCCTACCCAGTAGCGCCCAGTTCCGACCTCGCGCGTCTCCACGCCCTTCTCGGAGCCGTAGAGGTTGACGATCACGCCGACGTTGCCGGCAGGCACCTTCGAACAGCCCGCCAGGACGGCGAGCAGGCACAGCATTGCAGCAGCGGGAATCCGCTTCATTGGTCTTTCTCCTTGCTGGTGGTGGCCGCTTCTTCGCGGCGGGTGTTGGCGAGGTGGATGCCGAGGCAGACCGAGGCGATCAACCAGACGCCGGGGATGGCGAATCCCGCGAAGACCAGAACATCGTCGCGACTGCTGACCAGGGCCGGCCCAATGCCGCCCACCAGGGCGACGGACAACCCTGCATAGGCCAGCAGCGCGATACAGATCAGGAAGAGCTTCCCGGGCTTGATGAGAGGTTTGTTGTCCATGCTTTCCTCCAGGCAAGCCGATGGCCTGCCGCGGTTGTTGGCTTTCGCGAAAATCGGTTGGTTACTGCTGGGCTGCTTCGGCGCGTTCGGTCTGCCGCGTCAGATCAGCCCTCTCTGTTGCAGGTCGTTCAGTTCTGCGTCCGCAAATGCGGCCGCCGCCTTCAGGTCTGCCACGGTAAGCTCGTCGAGCGTCTTGCCCAGGCCCTGGATGTGCCGGGCGAAAGCGCGCTGTGCCGGCCCGTTGTAGCCATGGCAGAAGTCGGCCGCTGCGCGCAGTTCACCGTCGAGCTGCAGCGCCAGGATGTTGAGAGGATCGTTTCTGTCCCAGGCCATGATCACGCCACCCAGGCCACGCCATCGCGGCGAGCAGTCAGACGAGTTTCGATCTTCCTTTCGCCGCCACGGCGGCTGCGCAACATGTGGTCATCGTTGAGCAGTGGCTGACCGGCGACGAGGAAGGCGAGGGCGATCACGGCGGGCGAGATAAGCCCGCGGCGCATGGCTTCAGCCACCAGGGCGGCACGGCGGGTGACGCCGAGTTTGGTGGTCGCTGCCAGAACGCGCTTACCCACCGTGCCCGGCTGCATGCCCAGGTCGCGGGCTAGCTCCTTGCTGGTGCGACCCGCAGCGATGCCCAAGACGCACTGAAGCTCACGCAGGGACAGGCCCTTGCCGAGGAAGCCGGTGAAACCGTGTGCGGTGATGCTGGCGGTGGTCATGCAGTCTCTCCATGTTGACCGGATCGATGGCTTGCGGTCTGTTGCTGTGCGTTTCCTAGGCGATTATTAGGTTTGCCTTTTTTGCTGTCAATAGGATTGCCTAATAATTGCGAGCAGCCATAAGAAAGCCCGCACTAGGCGGGCTTAAGAACTGGTGGGTCAGCGGCTGGAGGGTGCCACGAGATCTTCTAGAAGGCGTAGACCAGGCGACTCGGATGATTCTTATGACTGGGTGTCATAGGAGATGGCGGTCGCCTTTAGCGCTTCAGCGTGAGCGAAAATGTCATCCAAGGACTCAATAGGGTGACGGGTTTCGTTTTTTTCGGAATCGAAAGTTCCGATGTACTTTTGTGATCTGTTGAAGTGAAGACGAGCGATGGGCTTACGGTTGTTGTCATCCAATAGGATACCGAAGTAGCTCTGAGTGTCGCGGGCAGCGATGCGCTTTACGTCAACCACGGATCGAACAATGGCTTTGACTATAGTGTAGCCTTCGATCTCTTCGGCCGTTGTCACCACCCGGTCCTTTTCCTCTTCTTCACCGTGAGAAGATGGTGTCGACTGTTCTGCTTGCGGCTGAGCCACGAGGACGGGTTGTGAGTTTCCGGTAATTGCGGATTTGAGGCGCTCATTTATTTGATCGCTTAAGAATTGCGAGGCTGCCTTTCTAGTAAGCTGGGTGAACTGATCGCGCACCTTCTGAGTAATGATCCCTTCGTACACTCGAGAGGCGAACAGTCGAACAAAGTCCTCATCTGGCTGGCTGAACTGAGAGGCTAGTGCGCGCTTGATTTGCCCAACGTACTTTAGTTCGCCAGCAGCGTTGATGATTGACTCAACGTCAAATGCTGATTTCGTAAGTTTCTGGAGCTCCGGAATAGCATGGTCGTCTATATCCAGAAGGTCTAGCTCAAGGAATGGCTTCTCATCCATCTTGTTAGGTGCATCCAGGTCAGTGAAGAACTTGTAGACCTGGCCATTTGTCAGAATGGATATTCTAGCATTTGTAACGTGGAAGTAACGAAATAGTTGGCTGGCATGATTAATATTTAAGGGTTCGCCGACCTTCTTGCTCTCTATGAGTATCTGGATCTCTCCCTCCTTGAGAATTGCATAGTCGACCTTCTCTCCCTTCTTAGTTCCTATATCCGAAGTGAACTCCGGAACAACCTCCAAAGGGTTGAAAACATCGTATCCCAAGACTGACTGTATGAAGGGCATGACAAATGCAGTCTTTGTTGCCTCTTCAGTCTGGATGGCAGATTTCTGCTGGCGAATCTTGGCGGCCAGGCTGGCCAGTTTCTCTTCGAACTCCATGACTCCCTCCCCGGGGTCCCTTTAAAACAACTGATGGCCAGGTATCTGGCCGCCCTTCCTAAAAGTTGTCAGCCCACCAAATGGTCTTCCCTACAAGACGCCAGCGGGAAGCTTGTAGTCAATCACGCGGCCAATGATTCGAACCGTGTCGCTTACCTCAAGGGTGCGATATATTGGATTAAGAGGTTTTAGATATTCGAACCCTGCATCCCTCACATATTGCTTCACAGTTGTATCGCGCTTTTTCCCCGGCTCGTAGCAAACTGCTACGTAGTATTTTCCACTGATCAGGTCGAATCCTTCTGGCTGTACTAGTATTCGACTTCCTTGGGGGAATAGCGGCGTCATTGAGTCGCCATTAACTACCAGCCAATATCCATGGGGTCCGGCCTTTTCCTCTGACTCCAACCAATCATCTGCATCGCCTGGCTGAAAATTGTCCGGACTTTCTGCCCAGTCGCCAGCCCTGACCCAACTGATCACTGGATATTTATTCCTCTTTCTTGGAGGCGTAGCCACCGAGATCACGTTGGCGTGCTCGTTCAGCGAGCCACCCGCTTGCTCAGGACTGTCCCTGCTTATAGCTCCATGCTCTCGCATGGGGCCTTTTCCAGTTGCAAGCCACAGCGGGCTAACTTTCAGAAACGCTGCAGCATTGAGGAGATTCTCCCCTTCGATGCTTTTTGTCTTTCCGGAGATCCAGTCATTTACTGAGGGCGCTGTGATATGGCAAGCGCGTGCAAGAGCCGCTTGCGTAACCCTCGGTGGGCCTGCCATCGCACGTTTAAGTCGTTCTTGAAGTGTCTGCATTAGGGGAGCCTATCACTAGGTTTATAAGGTATTCCTATTGACCGTATTGGAAGGAGTGCCTAATATCCGGGCGTCGGACTAGCAGAGATACCCCAATGACACCCAGCGAGATCATTGATGCCCTCGGCGGGACAACCCGTGTGGCAGAGCTGTGCGAGGTGAGGCCTCCGTCGGTAAGCGACTGGCGAAAGCACGGCATCCCCCGCGCTCGACTGATGTTCCTTCGAATCGCTAAACCTGAAGTGTTCGCAAAACTGGAGGCCAAGGTAAAAGGCCAAGAAAGGCAGGTCGGCAGCAGAGTTGCCTGATCTGGCCAATCAACTGGCACCTGACAGGGAGGAAGCTATTCATGTTCAAGACATACCTCGACGCTACTTATTGCAGCGCTCCGACTGTGAACGCTCATCGGGCAATAGGGGGGCTCGATCGGGCCACAAGCTCCGCCGACCTTGAGCCCATTCTGCCGTCCGATTCCCACTTGGTGCAGTGCGCTGATGCTGCTGTGCAGGCATCCAGTGCCGAGGTGGCGCAATGATTCGTCAGTTCTTCGTTTGGTTCGGTGGCCTGGTCACCATGGCGTTGATCTATTGGGCGGCGGTCATTCTTCATGGCATCGGCGGCTACCACGTCGAGCTGACGCCGATCATCGCGACGGTGGGAGCCGCCGGCGGGATCGCGCTCATCTGTCATGAGTTTGGCTACAGCGCTGGGCGCAACAAGGCGATGGGTGACCGCCTCTACCCAGATGCAGACGTGGCTTATGTGCACTTTCCCCAAGGCATGGACAGCTACCGGGCTCGCCTGGAGTTCCTGAATCGAGCCATCAAGCGGCTGCACGAGATTGAGTCAGCCAAGGCCAACGATGTTCAGGATCAACGCCCCAGCGATCAGGGCAATCAGCCAGAGGGCGAACGTCATGATTGATGCGCGCCTTTTCTCCCAGAAGGCCCTAAGCGGCGTTATTCCGCCCCGGTCTTCTGGGAAGTACTCCTTGTCCCAATGCCGTGCCTTCCAGCGCCTGAAGGCTTCTTTCAACCAGTTCATGCCAGGCCTCCGAGCCAGTTTCGTGTGGAAGCAAAACGATAGCACGGAGTGTCCTGACGCCACTTTGCGGCCCGGCTGACTCAAACGCCGGAAAGCAAAAAGCCCCGCTTTCGCGAGGCCTTTAGTCGGTAGTCGTTGGAGCGACTGCCTAGGTACTTCTTTGTCTCGAGGGAGACATCAACATGCAACTCAAAAATATCAAAACGTCAAGCCAGGCGCAACAGCTAGCGACCACTGAGGAGGTTGGATTTCTCCTGACCCCCAGCGGGCTCTGTGCGCTCCAGGTCTGCGAGGGGGTTCCCATCGTAGAGGTAATGCAACGTTACGAGGAGTCGCTCAACGCTCTCTGCGTTTTGCTCAGGCGCATGGCCAGGGACGTCGTTCACCCTATGAACGACTCCGAGGCGGAAGCTATCGCGCTGCTCACCGAGGTGGTGGCGGCTATGCACAGTAGCTGCGTGCGCGGCCTTGATGCTACGGGAGGTGCTGCATGAACGCGCTTCTGAGAGCTCGCCCTATTGACCCGGAGAACAGCTTCTTCAAGGTCAACCCTGGACTTTCCAAGCGGGAAGCCTTGGACGAGATCAGCGCACATCGCAAGCAGGTCGACAGCATCCTGTTCGAGTTGGTCCCTGGGCTCCGCGAGGATGTCGAAAGGACTGATCGCGAGAGCTACCTCGAATGGAAAGCCCGTGAGCGCGAGGTGAAGGATGCGCTGGGAGGTGATCATGTCTGATCTCTCGAAGGCACAGGCCTCTCGTCCTCCGCTTCCTGTCGACGGGGAGGTGATGGAGCGGGTCGAGCTCAGTCGTAATGAGTTCGATCTATTCAACCACGCTCGGAGCGATATGACGCAACTTCGGGCTCTGCTGATGGACTCGGTCGTTCCTGCTCTGGGTGGTCGAGGGCACCCCGTTGTGACGGAGATTCATGACCTGATCGAGCGGATCATCTTGTGCACCGGGAATTTTCTCTACCGCTACAACCAGCAGATCGGCGCCGCCTATCGGGAGCGTGACCTGTGAACCCTGGCAGCTTCGATACCGGCGACACGTTTCAGCGTGCGTCTTCAGGCGATGGAATTCTGTTCTGGTTCATCTCCACGCCTGCCATTCAGAAGGGCGGGATTGCGATAGCCCAGATGGTCGCCCCGTTCTCGACCGAGGAAGAGGCCCAGCGTGGCGCCGATCTGCTGAACGACCGCTTCCCCGGCAACCGTTGCTGGGTAGGCCGTGGCGAGTACGCGCCGGAATACGCCACCCCTGATCGTTTGGATCACGACGCCAAGCGAGCACGCGCCGACCTCGCCGGGCTTCTGTCCGGCATTACCGGGAGGTGCGGCCATGACTGAGCTCGATATCAAGAAGTCTTTGCGCTCGAGGAGAGGGCTGGTCCCGGACACTCCGTCAAGGCTGTGCGGGACGTTCAGTAGCGGCCTGCACGTGCCAGGCCCGCAGCAGATTCTCGACGATTTCCTTGGTCGCGTGGAGCGCGAGCCTGATCCCTGCAAGCGGTTGATGCAGGCGCAGCGTGCAATCGGTGCCTTGATGGGCCTGACTGCCGCCCAGGTTCGAGGTGCTGGTTTCGTGTTCTTCCACAAGGATGTGTTTCGCCGTCTCTCCGAGTTGACCGGCGAAACGGAAAACGCACTGGTGCAGATGGCGGGAGTAGAGCGATGAACCTGACCACCATCGGCGGCCAGGCCGCCACCATGACCAGTATCGATCTGCGGGACATCATCAACGAGGCGCGGGCCGCTGCGAATGAACCCCGCGTCAGGAATGACCAGTTCATCGCCCGGGTGCAGGATGAGCTCGGCGATGAACTTGGGGTATGCAAAAAAATTGCACACCCCCAGAGCGGCGTTTTGATGGAGTGTTACGAGCTCACTTTGGACCAATGCATGCTCGTCGGCATGCGGGAGTCCAAGGGGGTGCGCCGCAGTGTTCTGGAGAGGCTGAAGGCTCTGCGTGCGCCGATGACCCAGGCTGAGCAGATGCTGGCTCATGCGCAGATTCAGGTGCAACTCGAGCGCCGACAGCAGCAGATCGAGCAACAGCAGGCCCAGCACCAGGTCGCTATTGAGCGCGGCGAGCAGCGGGTCGAGGACCTGTCCGAATCCCGCGTTTGGGACCACTGCCCGCAGAACTGCATGCCGATCACCCGCATCCGTGAGGTGATCAATGACCGTTATGGCCTGTCGGCCACCGTGGTGGACGCAGTGGTTCGGCAGATGCCTATCAGCCCGAAGCCCTGGGGCATGGTCCGCAACGGCCACGAGAACGCCCAGGGCAGCCAGTACGCGGTCTGGGCGACCAGCGATATCACTGCGGTCTTCAAGCGCTTCGTCAGCGAGTGCGAGCGGGTTACCGAGACCCAAGCTACCCATCCCTATTTCCCGGGCCGGTTCCGGCTGGCCCCGAAGGTGAAGTCATGAGCAAGAAAAGCAAGCGCAATACCACCGAGCAGGTGACTCCTGAGTTTCTAGCCGCTGGCCGCCTCTACACCAGCATGTGCAAGTCCGGCTTGTCGCATACCCCAGAAGCCGCAACTGCGTTTCAGCGCATGTACGACGCAGCCCCGGAGTCGTTCCGCCAGGAAATGCACGACATGGCTGTGCAGATGGGGCTGATGCCTGCCGTTCCGGATGGCTATACCGACGACGGAGAGCCCGTTTACGAACTGGAAGGGATGGCCAAGCGGCTGGGCATTGATCCCGAAGAGGCGAAGCGCAAAGCCGAAGAGCTGGGCCTCAAGCCGAACACCCTCAAAGTCCATAGGGTGAACTGAGCCATGACCAACACCATCCAGATTCACCGCCACGCCCTGCCTATCGTTGAGTTCCGCAGCAGGCGCAACCTGACCACCCACCTCAAGCGCAAGATGCGGACCTTGGTGCAGCGCCTGGAGAGGGAGGGCTTGGCATGAGCAAGGTCGCCCACCAGTCCGATCCCGTGATGCTCAACGAGCAGTCCTTCGAGCAGTTCGGCAGCGACCAGGTTGCCTACAAGATCTGGTGCTCAATCGACACTGCCTTCGAGCTGCTGGGCCAGTTCGATCCCCCTGTAGTAGCCGAGGTTGCCCTAAACATCGCCGATATCCAGTTCGAGATCATCAAGGCGCGCTTCGCCCTGATGGTGTTGGTGAAGCGGCTGTGCGGCTGGCGCCCGGAAGATATCGATGAAGTATTGGCTGAGCGGCTCATGGAGAAGTTGCTTCAAGCACGGGAGTTGAGCGAATGAGTAGAGATTTCGGTTTTGTTTTCGTCCTGCACTGCCCAATCATGCCTGGTGTGTACTTGCTTGGTTGGAGCCATGGTTCCCCGCACAAGGTTGCCGAGGAACTCTCTAGTTCGCCCGCTGCCCCTCATGATTACGAGGTGGCCTACTACGCGGAGGTAGAGGAACCAGAAGTCTATCTGGGGCGTATTGAAGAGATGTTTTCCGAAAGCCGGTTTTCGCCGGATAGGAGCTTCTTCTGTTCCAAACTGATAGACCTGATCACAGCTATTGAGGGAGATGGCGAGGCATGGTCGACATGGGACAGTGATATGGCCGTGGAGGCCCGAAACCCAGGACAGGTTGATCGACGTAACCCGCTGTGGTTCGAGCAGCCACTGCACAGCCCGGGATACCTTGAGCGGCTGAGAAGGGGGCGCGAATGAGTTCGGTCTCGCCTGATGCATTACACCCTCTGCCGGAGCCGTTGACCCCAACTGACTGCGACCTCTCGACATTCGCATTCATGCCACTGGACGTTCAGCGATTGCTTACTTCCGAGACTTGGGTGCTTGGTTCTGGGGACGAGCGCGCCGCTGCTATGACTCTCTGGCTTGCCAGTTGGCACCAGGTTCCGGCCGCCAGCGTTCCCGACAATGATCGGATGCTCGCACACCTGTCCCAGTGCGCTCGTTGGGACAAGGTGAAGGCCCATGTACTTCGCGGCTGGGTCAAGTGCAGCGATGGTCGTCTGTACCATCCAGTTGTTGCTGAGAAGGCGCTGGAGTCTTGGGTTGAGAAGCTGCTGAATGCCATCTCGGGCGCCACCGGTAATGCTCGTCGCTGGGGTGTGGAGGTAGATATCAGCGGGCTTCAGGGGCAACTGGTCGAGGCGGTTGCTGCTTTAAAAAGCATCGCCCCGCAATCGCGCACCTTGAAGAAGAAGGGTGTAATAACTCTTGCCACGGGATCGCCACCCGAATCGGGTAGTGATCGCCCCCCGATCACACCCCAAATCGACCCCGAATCGGGTAGTGATCGCAACAGACAGGGACAGGGACAGGGACAGGGACAGGGACAGGGATATTTAAAAGATCAAGAGCAGGCGCCGCAACAGCGTCGCCCTTCCCCTGAGGCCGGGGATGATCAACCGACGGAAAAGCCCAAGCGTGCTTCCCGCTTGCCGGAAGACTGGGCCTTGCCGGATGACTGGCTGGATTGGGCGCTGACTGAGCGCCCGGAGTTCAGCGAGGCGGACATGCGTAAGGTTGGGGAGGGCTTCAGGGACTACTGGTGCTCGGCTGCCGGCAAGGGGGCCACGAAGGTCGATTGGCTGGCGACCTGGCGCAACTGGGTGCGCAAGGAGAGCGCACCATCTGCAACTCCGCGGAAGCCGGCGGTGGGCAGCAAGCGCTACCCGTTCATCCCGCCCAGGGGCTACCAGCTCGAGGATCACGAGTTCTGGCACCCGCAGATGACGGACACGGTGCTGTCCACTCGGACCCACGACTTCAGCACCCTTGAGCGTTTGCCGGACGGGGAGGGCGCATGCTGACCCCGTCGGATATTTCCAAGCGCCTCGCTGATCGCGCTGCCGATGTTGCACGGCACCTGCTGCCTGGCGGCAAGCGGGAGGGCGCCGAGTGGCGTGCTGGCGATGCATCGGGCGAGAAGGGCAAGAGTCTGGGGGTTCACCTCGTCGGCGAGAAGGCTGGCGTGTGGTGCGACTTCGCCACCGGTGAGTCTGGCGACCTGCTGGACCTCTGGCGGCTGGCGCGCAACTGCGACATGGCGACGGCGCTGAGCGAAGCGAGGGGCTACCTCGGCGTGCAGGAGCCCAAGCTCATCCGGCCGGTCGAGAGCCGGAAGTCATACCAGCGACCGGACAAGCCAAGGTGCTCGACGCCGAAGGTGGACTCGGTGGTGATGGCGTACCTGAAGGGCCGTGGACTGACCGAGGAGACCATCAAGGCGTTCAAGATCGCCGAGGACGGGCAGAACATCGTGTTTCCGTACCTGCGCAATGGCTCGCTGATCCACTGGAAGAAACTCGGCGTGGAACGTCCTGGCGGCAAGAAGAAAATCACCACGTCGTCGGATACCGAACCTTGCCTGTTCGGCTGGCAGGCCATCCCGGACGGTATCCGGGAGGTGACGATAACCGAGGGCGAGATCGACGCGATGACCGCCTGGCAGTACGGGCGCCCGGCGCTGTCAGTGCCCTTCGGTGGCGGCAAGGACGGCAAGCAACGCTGGATCGAGTACGAGTTCGACAACCTGCAGCGCTTCGACGTGATCTACCTGTGCCTTGACGACGACGAACCTGGCCACCAGGCGACCGAGGAGATCGTTCGGCGCCTTGGGCGTGATCGGTGTCGCCTGGTGAAACTGGGTTGCAAGGACTTCAACGAAGCCCTGGATGCCCTGTACTACAGCGCCGACGACATTGCGGAGTGCTACGCCAAGGCGAAGAACTTCGACCCGGAGCGCCTGAAGTCGGTGAGCTCCTACTCGGAGGAGGTCAAGGCTGAGTTCTACGACCAGAACCCGGAAACTATCGGCATGGAGCTGCCCTGGAGCGCCTACGCCAACAAGATCCGCTTCCGGCCCTCGGAGGTCACGATCTGGACCGGCTGGAGCGGACACGGGAAGTCGCAGTTGCTGAACTACCTGGCCTTCCACGGCATGAACCGCAAGGGCAGCCAAGACCGGTTCTGCATCGCCTCGATGGAGATGCCGGCGCGGCGAACGCTTCAGCGGATGGTCCGGCAGGCCTCCGGGATGTCTTGTCCTTCGAGGGGCTACATCGACGCGATTCTCGACTGGCTCGACGGCAAGCTATGGATCTACGACCAGTTGGGCACCGCGAAGACGGGCGAAATGCTCGAGGACTTTCGGTATGCCGCGCGCCGGTACGGGGTGAACCACTTCATCGTCGACAGCCTGGCGAAGCTCGGCATGGCCGAGGATGACTACAACGGCCAGAAGCAGGCCATGGAGGCGTTGGTGGGGTTCGCTCACGAGATGAACGTCCACGTCCATCTGGTCGCCCACCCGCGGAAGGCTGACGACGAGGGTAAGCCCCCGGGCAAGCTCGACGTTCGCGGTGGCGCCATCCTCACCGACCTAGCCGACAACGTGTGCACGGTCTGGCGGAACAAGCGCAAAGAGATGGCCAAGGGAGACGACTACAAGGACCAGAGCGATGTGCGCCTGATCATCAGCAAGCAGCGCCTCACCGGAGATGAAGGCATCTTGGACCTGTGGTTCGACAAGGCATCCAACCAGTATTTCAGTGCGAGCACTCACAAGGCCCGGAACTGGGTCCACTACGAGGGCGCGCGGGAGCAAGCAGCATGAGCAACGTACAACCGATGGCACCCCGCAAGGTCATGACCAGGCTGGAGCGGGAGTTTCTCAAGGTGGCCGGCCAGGAGCTGGCGCAGGTCAAGGTGGGCGGTGCTGCTGCCTTGGCTGCGCTGCTGGTCATGATCGCCAACTGGCACGGCGACCGCGGCACTCTGGGCTTTCACGACTATGGCCGGCTCTGGTTGCTGGACGGCAATGCGAAGGGCGCGGCGGTGGAAACGCTGCTGCGCGATCTGTTTGGCCTGAACGGTCCGGGGGCGGCATGAGCAGAACTCGAACCTACGTGGACAAGCTGCTGGGCGATACCGAGTACCTCCTCGAGCAGTGGGGGTGGTGGCGAATGGATGGAATGGGGGTTCCCGGATATGTGTCGCCGGCCGCCGCTATCATGAGCCAAGCCATGCCAATGTCGAGCCCCAAGGCCTACCATGTCACTGACGATATGGCCTTGGCCGTCGACCGGGTCATTGCTCGACTCATCGACAGGGCGCCGCAGGCCGGCGACTTCGTGTGGCTCTACTACGGCGCGAAGTGGCCGGCCCTGCGCATCGCGCGTGAACATCAGATCGGCGAGGCCAAGGTCAGGGAGACGTTGAAGCTGGCGGTGGGCTGGATCGATAGCGCCCTGGAGCGGTTCTGCGAGAGCGCTTGAAGAAATAGTTTTACGCGCGGAATGAAGGGTGTTTTCATACCAGCGTGAATTGCTGTGAACGCAGCGTGACGCACTCGAAACCCGGCCCTGGCGCCGGGTTTTTTATTGCGTTGTCAGGTCTGGCGCGGCATCATCAGGCCCCCGTCTGACTCGATGTTTTCCTTCCTTGGCTTTCAGCGAGATGGACGGGAGGCCCGGAAGATCCCCTCTCCCGGGCCTTTTAGTTTCCGAAGGTCGAAACTCGGTAGACGGCAGTCTCACCTGCCACATCGGGCTGTAAGCAAAGTGACGGGTTACCGACCCGCAAGGCCTTCACCCTTTGCGATATCCAATCAATGCAGGTGGAGCGCAGGATGCGCACGGGGTAGTGGCCCCTATCCACCCGCACCCATTCCTGGCCCAGCCCTCGCGCTGGGCTTTTTCATTTCCGCCCCGCCGAGGGGATTCGAGACCATGAAAATGCCCGACAAAGACCCCATCACGTGGGCTGCGCTGCTGGCGTGGCTGTCTGCGCACTATCCGCAGCTGTACGCCGCCGGCCTGTCCTTTGTGGTCGCGCTGACCCGGGTGATCTACGGCGGTGGAACGCGGCGCCAGGCGCTGCTCGAGGCAACGCTCTGCACCTTGATTACCTTGGGCCTGATTCCGGTCCTTGAGTGGTTCGGCCTGCCACAGAACATGGCTACCGCTGCTGGGGTGTTCACCGGTTTCCTAGGGGTGAAGAAGATCGCCGAGTTCGCTGATCGGATCGCCGACTGGAAGTTTCCGCGCCGGGGGGCTGGCGAATGAAGATCACCGCTGACCAACTCGACCGCGCTACCGGGTGCGGTGCTGCTACTGCCTCGACTTGGGTTGAACACATCAACGGCGCCATGGCTCGGTTCGAGATCAACTCGCCCGAGCGTGTGGCGATGTTTCTCGCCCAGGTCGGGCACGAAAGCCAGAGTCTGCGCCGATTGGTCGAGAACCTGAACTACTCCGCCGAGGGTCTGCTCAAGACCTGGCCGAAGCGGTTCACGCCGACCGAGGCGAAGCAGTACGCCCGCCAGCCAGAGCGCATCGCGAACCGCGTCTATGCCAACAGGATGGGCAATGGGTCGCCGGATACGGGCGATGGGCATCGATACCGTGGTCGTGGCCTGATCATGATCACCGGCCACGACAACTACGCCGAAGCTGCACGCGCCCTAGCGCTGCCGCTGGTGGCGCAGCCGGAACTGCTGGAGCAACGGACCTGGGCAGCCATCGCAGCGGGTTGGTTCTGGCAGTCGCGCGGTTTAAACGATCTGGCCGACCAGGGCCGTTTCGAGAAGATCACCCTCCGCATAAACGGATCGTTTACCGGGGCCGAGGATCGCAACGCCCGGCTCGAATGGGCGCGTGCTGCGCTCAAGGGGGAATGATGCTCGGGTTCACGACGAAAGCCGAAGCTCGACAGATCGGCGTCTCGCACCATGGGAGCTATTACGGCATTCCGATGTGGCTGGGGGATGTCGATAGCTATTGCCCGCTGGCGTTCGCCAAGTGGGCGCCGCTTGAACTTGTCGTCTCCCTGTTCTCGGTCATCGAGGGCATCGTCAACTCGATGCTCGATCAAGAGCCGACGTTCAAGTTCAAGGTTGGTCGGAGGATCGACCAGTGACTTGGCGGCCCTGGTTGGTGGTCGCCCTGGTAGGCGCGCTGGTGTTCTGGCGCCTCGATCACGTGACCGCCCAGCGTGATGACCTGCAGGCCGCCGTCGAGCAATCCGCCGAGACGATCACCGCCATGGCCCAGCAGGCCCAGCGCGACGCCCAGGCGCAGGTCCAGGCCGACGCCCTGGCCCGAACCTACCAAGCAGCACTACAGGCTTCCCATGAAGAAAACCAATTGCGCCGCGATGCTATCGGCACTGGTGCTCGCGTCGTGTACGTCAAAGCCCGCTGCCCCGCAGGCGGAGTGCACCAGGCTCCCGGAGCCACCGGCAGCGCTGATGCAGGAAGAGCCCTCCTTGCTGCCGCTGATGGACAGGTTGTTTCTGATCTCCGAGCCGGAGTCGAGCGACGCGAATTGATGATTGAGGCGCTGCGTAAGCACATCGCCGCCCTGCCGAGGTATTGCAGAAGATGATCAGTATCAAGCCAGAAGGGTTCCAGCAGCAGCTCGCCGACCTGACTGAGCTTGAGCAGCGGCAGATTCCTTACGCGACAGCCACTGCGCTTACGCGGACCGCTCAAGGCCTGATGGATCGATTGCGCGATGAGATGCGTGTCGTGTTCGACCGCCCGACCCCGTACACCCTGAACAGCCTGCGCATG
>OKWK01000443.1_pt1 | contig 19786 bp, 19 predicted proteins | sample 1607181 | NCBI WGS metagenome assembly OKWK01 (sample SAMN07501053, study PRJEB24779) | human gut metagenome | isolation source: stool | host: human infant | place: USA: Pittsburgh, PA
GCCAGCAGCACGCCCAGGCTCGCGACCAGGGCCGCGAACGCCGCCGCCAGGCGCCAGCGCCAGATTCTCGGCCGGCGCGGGCGCAGCCGGCGCGCATCGAAACTATCGGACAGCTTCATCCCGACTTCCTCGTGTGTCATCGGGGCTAGGACCGGAACCTTCCGGCCGGGTTCCCGGATTCCCGGGAGCCGTGGGCAAACCGTGCGCCACTCGTCTTCTCGCCGCAAGCCATGGCCCTGCAGGCAGACTAGTCCTCCGCAGGGCGGGACGGGAGGGCGGCTGGATGGGCGGTCAGAGCAGTTCCCGGGCCTGGGCGACGATCGCCGCGAAGTTGTCGCCGAGGGCGGCGATCTCGGCGCGTTGCAGGTCCGCGGCGCTCAGGACCCCGCCGTTCAGGGTGGGTATGTCGCGGGTGGCGCAGGCGCTGTCGGCGAGGGTGCAGCGGTAGCCGTAGTCCTTGGCCGCGCGCACGGTGGTGCTGACGCTGGAATGGGTCATGAAACCGCAGACGATCAGGTCGAGACGGCCGTGGTTCTGCAGCAGGTCGTGCAGCTCGGTGCCGGAGAAGGCATTGGGCAGGCGTTTCTCCACGACCTTTTCCCCGGCTTCCGGTTGCAGTTCCGGGAGGAACTGGCCGCGCGGACCCTGCGGATCGAACAGGCCACCCTGGATACCCAGGTGGCGCACATGCACGATGGGCGTACCGTTGGCGCGGGCCGCCTGCACCAGCACGCCGATTTCCGCGGCGGCAGCGTCCAGGCCTGGCAGGCTCAGGGCGCCGCTGCGGTACTCTTCCTGGGCATCGATGATCAGCAAGGTGCTCTGCCGAAGGGGGGCTGGCGGGTAGCCGCGTCCGCTGATCTGCAAAAGGGTGAGCGGATGAGGCATGTCACTACTCCTGAGAAGGCACATGCCTTTCATTCTGGCCCCTATCGGCGAGCCTGTGAACCTTTGCCGCATGCGCACTAAAGTGGTATGGACTTCCCGCGCTGGAGGCCAGCTCCGGCGCGATCGGCTAGAATGTCGCCCTTTTGTGCGTTGCGAGGAGCAATTCCGTCATGTCCGAGTCCCGTCTGCTCACCCTGCGCGACTACATCCGCTGGGCTGTCAGCCGTTTCCACGCCGCCGGCCTGTTCTTCGGTCACGGCACCGACAATGCCTGGGACGAGGCGCGCCACCTGGTTCTGGGCTCCCTGCACCTTCCCTGGGAAATTTCTGACAGCTACCTGGATTGTCGCCTGGAAGACGATGAACGCGCCGAGCTGGCGGAGATCCTCCGGCGGCGCATCGAGGAACGGATTCCGGCGGCCTACCTGCTGGGCGAAGCCTGGTTCTGCGGGATTCCCTTCAGCGTCGACGAACGCGTGCTGGTGCCGCGCTCGCCTATCGCCGAACTTATCGAACAGCGCTTCGCGCCCTGGCTGCCGGCCGAGCCGGCGCGAATCCTCGACCTCTGCACCGGTTCCGGCTGCATTGGCATCGCCTGCGCCTATGCGTTCGAGCAGGCGGAGGTGGTGCTCGCCGACCTGTCCTTCGATGCGCTGGAAGTGGCCAACGTCAATATCGAGCGCCACGACCTCGGCGAGCGGGTCTACACCGTCCAGGGCGACGGTTTCGCCGGGCTGCCCGGCCAGCGCTTCGACCTGATCGTGTCCAATCCGCCCTACGTGGATGCCGAGGACTTCGCCGACATGCCGGCGGAGTTCCATCATGAGCCTGAACTCGGCCTGGCCTGCGGTGACGACGGCCTGGACCTGGTGCGACGGATGCTCGCCGAGGCGGCCGACCACCTCAGCGAGAAAGGCCTGCTGATCGTCGAGGTAGGCAACAGCGAGGTCCATGTGCAAGCGCTTTATCCGGAAGTGGACTTCACCTGGCTGGAGTTCGAGCACGGCGGCCACGGGGTGTTCATGCTGTCCGCCGCGCAGTGCCGCGAGCACCGGGAACTGTTCCGTTCGCGCTTGGAAAAGTGATCGGAGGCGGCTGGCGCCGCCGGTTCAGTGAGTGGCGATCCAGATCAGCAGGCCGGCCTGGAACACCGCGAAGGCGGTCAGGCAGGCGATGGTGAAGCGCAAGCTGGTGTCGTCGCGGCGGTAGTGGTTGATGCGCTGTTCCAGTTGGCGGATCTCCGCATCCTGGGCCTGCAGGGTCTGCTCGGCCTGTTCCAGCATCGCCGCGGCGTCCAGCAGCGGCACGATCTGCACCTTGTCCTTGTGCCAATCGCTGTGCAGCTCACTGACCCGGCCGGCGCTGTAGCGGGCCTTGAGCAACCGCTGGTCCTCATAGCTGACGTCGAAGCCCTGGGCGCGGATGAAATGGTCGCGGCGCAGGCGTGCGTCTTCGGTCAGGCCATCCTTCAGCGCCAGTGCGCCGCCTTCCACCTTGTAGTGGGCCCAGCGTCGTTGCGCCCAGGCGATCGCCTGGGCCAGCAGGAAACGGCCCAGCCCGCGGTTCAAGGGTTCCAGGCTGAGCCCGGCGTCCGAACCGAAACGTACTTCCTTGTTGCGATGATCGGCCCAGACCTCCAGCAGGTTCTGCTCCTTGCGCAGCATCAGGCCTGGCACCTGGATGCTCAGGCGCAGCAGGCTCTGGTCCGCGCTGTGCCGTTCGACCCTGCCGAGCTGGACGAAGCGCAGGGGGCGGGCGCCGGTCGCGCGGTCGGTGGGCAGCGGCGCCAGGCGGAGCAGGCGGAAATGCTCCGGCGCCAGTTCGGCCCAGGGGTGCGGCGGTTTCTTCTCGGCTTCTTCTGCGGCCGGTTGGGTATCGCTATCGATCATCGGACATCCTCTGGCCGGCCGCCTTCACGGGCCGGCTTTCAGAACTTGTCGGCGCGGGAAGCGATTTCTGTAGCGGCTCAGCGGCCTTTTTCCGCGTCTGCGCCGCGCAGGATGAAGCGGCTGACCGCCTCGACCAGTTGCCGGGCCAGCGGCAGGTTCGGGTCGTTGTAGGCGGAAAGCTGCTGCAGACCGGTGCTCGGGGCGATCCGCAGGATGTGGTTCATGCCGTCGATGAGCACCAGTTGCGAGTCGGGCTTGGCCCGCTGGAGCGCCTTGGCGTCGGCGACGCCGACCTGGATGTCATTGCGGCCCTGGACGATCAGGGTCGGGATGCGCAGGCGGCCGAACGCGCGGGCCGGGTCTTCGCGGAACAGCGAGATCAGGTACGGCTGCACGCTGGGTCGGAGCAGGCTGGAGAGCGTCGGCGGGATATCGCTGCGGGTCTCGCCGGCCTTCAGCGAAGCCAGCACCGAGTCGGCCTGGCGCAGTTGCGCCGGCGGCAGGCGACCGCGCAGTTGCTCGCGCAACACCCGGTCGATGGGTTGGCCGCTGCCGGCGATGGCGATCAATTCCTCGGCCGGCGTGCGAGGCGCCGCCAGGCTGGCGATCAGCGCGCCTTCGCTATGGCCGACCAGGATCAGCCGGGAGAAGCGCGGGTCGCGGGCCAGCCGCTCGCTCCAGGCGACCACGTCGTCGACATAGACGCCGACGCTGAGGTCTTCCTCGCGCGGCGCCGCCGCCAGGCTGCGGGCGACTCCCCGCTTGTCGTAGCGCACGCTGGCGATTCCGCGTTCGGCCAGGGCCTCGGCGAGACGCAGCAGGTAGCGGTTGTTGCCGCCGAAGGGGTTGTTGCCGTCGCGGTCGGTGGGACCGGAGCCGGCGACCAGCAGGACCACCGGCGGCGGCACGGCGCTGCGCGGCAGCAGCAAGGAGCCGCGCAGCACGCCGTGCCCGGTGTCCAGGTCGTAGGGGCGGTGCAGGATGCTGTTGGGAGCGGCGTGGGCCAGGCTGGCGAGCAGGCAGAACAGGGCGAGGAGGGCGCGCGGCATGGAGGTCTTCATGGGCCGATGATAGCGCTTTGATCGCGTCCTCCGGGGAAGGTTCGCAGGCCCGTCCTTGACGGGTATACTCCGATGTCTTTCCCTCTCGTCCTCACGCGGAGCCTCGCATGTCCGGCAACACCTACGGCAAGCTCTTCACCGTCACCACCGCAGGCGAAAGCCACGGCCCGGCGCTGGTCGCCATCGTCGATGGGTGCCCCCCGGGGCTGGAACTGTCCGCCCGGGACCTGCAACGCGACCTCGACCGGCGCAAGCCCGGCACCAGCCGGCACACCACCCAGCGCCAGGAAGCCGACGAGGTGGAGATTCTTTCCGGGGTGTTCGAGGGCAAGACCACCGGCACGCCGATCGGCCTGCTGATCCGCAACACCGACCAGAAGTCCAAGGACTACTCGGCGATCAAGGACCTGTTCCGCCCGGCCCACGCCGACTACACCTACCACCACAAGTACGGCGTGCGCGACTACCGCGGCGGCGGCCGTTCTTCGGCGCGCGAGACCGCCATGCGCGTGGCCGCCGGGGCTATTGCCAAGAAATACCTGGCGGGCCTGGGCATCCAGGTGCGCGGCTACATGAGCCAGCTCGGGCCGATCGAGATTCCGTTCAGGAGCTGGGACAGCGTCGAGCAGAATGCCTTCTTCAGCCCCGACCCGGACAAGGTGCCGGAGCTGGAGGCCTACATGGACCAATTGCGCCGCGACCAGGATTCGGTCGGGGCGAAGATCACCGTGGTTGCCGAAGGCGTGCCGCCGGGCCTGGGCGAGCCGATCTTCGACCGCCTGGACGCCGAACTGGCGCATGCGCTGATGAGCATCAACGCGGTGAAGGGCGTGGAGATCGGCGCCGGCTTCGCCAGCATCGCCCAGCGCGGCACCGAGCACCGCGACGAACTGACCCCGCAAGGCTTCCTGTCGAACAATGCCGGCGGCATCCTCGGCGGGATCTCCTCTGGCCAGCCGATCGTCGCCCACCTGGCGCTGAAGCCGACCTCCAGCATCACCACTCCCGGGCGCTCGATCGATACCGCCGGCGAGCCGGTGGACATGATCACCAAGGGCCGTCACGACCCGTGCGTCGGCATCCGCGCCACGCCGATCGCCGAGGCGATGATGGCCATCGTCCTGCTCGACCAGTTGCTGCGCCAGCGTGGGCAGAACGCCGACGTGCGCGTCGACACGCCGGTCCTGCCGCAGCTGTGAGGGCTGTGGCAGGCCGCGGTGCGGGACGGGTGAACGGCGGATCGTGACCAGCGCGGTTCCCTACTGGCGCCTGTCCAGCTTCTATTTCTTCTATTTCAGCCTGCTCGGCGCCACGGCGCCGTTCCTCGCCCTGTATTTCCATCACCTGGGCTTCCCCAGCCCGCGCATCGGCGAGCTGGTGGCGATTCCCATGCTGATGCGTTGCGTCGCGCCCAACCTGTGGGGCTGGCTGGGCGACCGCAGCGGCCAGCGCCTGGCCATCGTGCGCTTCGGCGCGGTATGCACGGCGCTGGGCTTCTCGCTGATCTTCGTCAGCCACAGCTACGCCTGGCTGGCCTTGGTGATGGCGTTGCATGCGTTCTTCTGGCATGCCGTGCTACCGCAGTTCGAGGTCATCACCCTGGCCCACCTGCGCGAGCGCAGCGCCAGCTACAGCCGGATTCGCCTGTGGGGCTCGATCGGTTTCATCTGCACCGTGGTCGGTCTCGGCGCGCTGTTCGAGCGCCTGAGCCTGGATGTCTACCCGGCGACGCTGCTGGGTATCATGCTCGGCATCGTGCTGTGCAGCTGGTGGGTGCCCAATGCCCAGCCGGCCCATCGCGAACCGCGCGAAGGCGAGGGCGGCTTCCTCTCCCAGTTGCGCCGGCCGGGCGTGCTGGCGTTCTACCTGTGCGTGTGCCTGATGCAGCTGTCCCATGGACCGTACTACACCTTCCTGACCCTGCACCTGGAATCGCTGGGCTACAGCCGGGCGCTGATCGGTCTGCTCTGGGCGCTGGGGGTGGTCGCCGAGGTCATGTTGTTCCTCGCCATGCCACGCCTGCTGCAACGTTTCAGCCTGCGCCAGGTGCTGGCCGCGAGCTTCCTGCTGGCGTCGTTGCGCTGGCTGCTTCTCGGCAACCTGGCCGACAGCCTGGCGCTGCTGGTCTTTGCTCAGACGCTGCATGCCGCCACCTTCGGCAGTTTTCATGCGGCTGCCATCCATTTCGTGCAGCGTAGCTTCGGCCCGCGCCAGCAGGGCCAGGGCCAGGCCCTGTATGCTGCGCTGGCCGGTACCGGCGGAGCCCTGGGCGCGCTGTATTCCGGCTATAGCTGGAACAGCCTGGGCCCTGCCTGGACCTTCGCCATCGCCAGCCTGGCAGCCTTGCTGGCAGCCGCTATCATCAGTACCCGTTTGCAAGAGGTGCGGGCATGAACGACAACCGTGAACAGCTGACCCAGCAGATCATCGACGCCGGCCGGTTCCTCTACGGCCGCGGCTGGTCGCCGGCGACCAGCAGCAACTACTCCGCGCGCCTGGACGAACAGCGCGCGCTGCTCACCGTCTCGGGCAAGCACAAGGGCCAGTTGGGCTTCGACGACGTGCTGGCCACCGACCTGGCCGGCAACAGCCTGGAACCGGGCAAGAAACCCTCGGCGGAGACCCTCCTGCACACCCAGCTGTATGCCTGGAACCCGGCGATCGGCGCAGTGCTGGATACCCACTCGGTGAATGCCACCGTGCTTTCCCGCCTGGTTCGCGGCGACCGCCTGGTGCTGCAGGACTACGAACTGCAGAAAGCCTACGCCGGGGTCACCACCCACGAAGGCCAGATCGAGGTGCCGATCTTCGACAACGACCAGGACATCGCTCGCCTGGCCAGCCGTGTGCAGCCCTGGCTGGAGGCGCATCCGTACTGCCCGGGGTATTTGATCCGCGGCCACGGGCTGTACACTTGGGGTGCGCGCATGAGCGATGCCCTGCGTCAGGTGGAAGCTTTCGAGTTTCTGTTCGAGTGTGAACTGAAAGTACTGAGTCTGAGCCGATGAGCAGCCTTACCGTCTATCACGAGAACCAGCCGGAGCAGCCGCTGAAGCTGCTGACCCATGCCGAGGACATCGCTTCGACCCTGGCCGAGGTCGGCGTCCGTTTCGAACGCTGGGAAGCCGCCGCGCCGATCGCCGCCGGCGCCAGCCAGGACGAGGTGATCGCCGCCTACGCCCACGAGATCGAGCGGCTCAAGCGCGAGCGCGGCTACATCACCGTGGACGTGGTCAGCCTGAACAGCGACCACCCGCAGAAGGCCGAATTGCGCGCCAAGTTCCTCGACGAGCACCGCCATGGCGAAGACGAGGTGCGCTTCTTCGTCGCCGGGCGCGGCCTGTTCGTCCTGCATATCGAGGAGCATGTCTACGCCGTGCTCTGCGAGCGCAACGACCTGATCTCGGTGCCGGCCGGCACCCGCCACTGGTTCGACATGGGCGAGCACCCGCATTTCGTCGCCGTGCGCCTGTTCAACAACCCGGAGGGCTGGGTCGCCCAGTTCACCGGCGACGACATCGCCAGCCGCTTCCCCCTGCTGGAAGACTGAGCGAGGCACCGTCCCATCCCGTCACCATCCGCGCCCCCGGTCCTGCCGGGGGCGGTTTCATCCGGAGTCCGCATGACCATCAAAGCCATCCTCACCGACATCGAAGGCACCACCAGCGCGGTCAGCTTCGTTTTCGACGTGCTGTTTCCCTATGCCGCCCGGCACCTGCCGGACTTCGTCCGCGAACACGCCGGGGAGCCCGAGGTAGCCGCGCAACTGGCGGCGGTGCGTGCCGAGAGCGGTGAGGCGGACGCCGATGTCGAGCGGGCGATCGCGATCCTCCTGCAATGGATCGCCGAGGACCGCAAGGCGACGCCGCTGAAGGCCCTGCAAGGCATGGTCTGGGCCCAGGGCTACCGCGACGGTCAATTGAAGGGCCACGTCTACCCGGACGCGGTGCAGGCGCTGCGCGAGTGGAAGGCCCGTGGGCTGGACCTGTACGTCTATTCCTCCGGCTCGATCCAGGCGCAGAAGCTGATCTTCGGCTGTTCCGAGGCCGGCGACCTGGGCCCGCTGTTTTCCGGCTACTTCGACACTACCAGCGGGCCGAAGCGGGAAAGCGCCTCCTATGCGCGGATCGCCGGGGCCATCGGCCTGCCGGCCGCGGAAATCCTTTTCCTTTCCGACGTGGTGCAGGAGCTGGATGCCGCGCGCGACGCGGGCATGCGCACGCTCGGCCTGGCCCGCGAAGGCGGCAGCCTGGACGGCCATCCGACGGTGGCCAGCTTCGCCGACATCGTCGTGGAGTGAGCGCGCCGGCTATCCTGAGGGAACACTCTTGCTCGGGAGCATCGCGCCATGGGTTCCACCCTCAGCGGGCTGATCAGCCTGGTCATCCTGGCCCTGGATATCTGGGCCATCGTCAACATCCTGAAAAGCACTGCGGAAACCGCGATGAAGATCATCTGGGTCCTGGTGATCATCGTCCTGCCGGTGCTCGGCCTGATCATCTGGGCCATCGCCGGCCCGCGCGGCAACGTCAGGCTGTAGCCTCCCGCCGCGGCGCTAGCCGCCTGCGGCGTAGTGGTGCCACAGGTGGATGGCGGCGTAGGCGCGCCAAGGCCGCCAGGCCTCGGCGCGGGCCTTGAGGCTGCGCGCATCGATGCCTTGCGGCCCCCAGACCGTGGATTTCAGCAGGCCGAGGTCGGCGGCGGGGAAGGCGTCGGCTTCGCCCATGGCACGCAGGGCTATGTATTCGGCGGTCCAGGGGCCGATGCCGGGCAACGCGCAGAGGCGCTCCACCAGCGCCTCGGGGCCGTCCGCCAGGTCCAGGCTCAGCTCTCCCGAGGCGATCGCCGCGGCGAAGCGTTGCAGCGTCTGTACCCGCTTGCCGGGCATGCCGATGCCGTCGAGGTTGGCTTGCGCCAGCGCGGCGGGTGTCGGGAACAGGTGGCTGATGCCGTCGTAGCCGAGATTTTCCAGCGGCTCGCCGAGGCGCTGGATCAGGCGCCCGGTGATGGTCACCGCGGCCTTCACCGTGACCTGCTGGCCGACGATGGCGCGCACCGCCTGTTCGAAGGGGTCGAAGGCCACCGGCAGGCGCAGCCCCGGATTGGCGGCCACCAGCGGGCCGAGCAGGGGATCCCCGGCGAAATGCCGGGCGATGGCGGCCGGGTCGCTGTCCAGGTCGAACATCCGGCGGACCCGTGCCTCGAGTTCGGCGGCCAGGGCATGGGCGGACGGGCTGAGGCTCAGCGCCAGGACCTGGCGTTCCGCCAGCGGTCGCACCTCGAACCAGGCCGGGCGGCCGTTGGCCCGGAAGCTGCGGGCATAGTGGTCGTCGCCCAGGCTTTCGACACCGGCGAGCAGGCGCAGGGCGAAATGCTGGTGGAACTGGCGCCATTCCCAGGGTGACTGGTAGGGCAGGTGCAGGACGAGGGGAGAGGTAGGCTGGCTCATGGGCAGACGATACCTGTCCGGCGCAGCCGGCGCCATCCGCCGGCGGGGTTCGACCTGTCATTGCCGCCAGCGTAGAATGCGCGCCGTTCTTCGCGGCGCGGGCAAGTCCCGCTGCCAGATTGCAGCCTTACCAGGGAGATCCCGGCCCATGAGCGATTATCAGGAAACTTTGTACCAGGGCTACGGCCAGCGCTTCAGCATCGACAACATGCTGCATGAGGTGCGCACCGAGCACCAGCACCTGGTGATTTTCGAAAACGCCCGGATGGGCCGGGTGATGGCGCTCGACGGAGTGATCCAGACCACCGAGGCCGACGAGTTCATCTACCACGAGATGCTCACCCACGTGCCGATCCTCGCCCACGGCGCGGCCCGGCGCGTGTTGATCATCGGCGGTGGCGACGGCGGCATGCTGCGCGAGGTGGCCAAGCACAAGAGCGTCGAGCGGATCACCATGGTCGAGATCGACGGCACCGTGGTTGACATGTGTAAGGAGTTCCTGCCCAACCACTCCCAGGGCGCCTTCGACGACCCGCGGCTGAACCTGGTGATCGACGACGGCATGCGCTTCGTGGCTACCACGGAAGAACGCTTCGACGTGATCATCTCCGACTCCACCGACCCGATCGGCCCTGGCGAGGTGCTGTTCTCCGAGAACTTCTACCAGGCCTGCCGGCGCTGCCTGAACGAGGGCGGCATCCTGGTCACCCAGAACGGCACGCCGTTCATGCAACTGGAGGAAGTGCGCACCACCGCCGCGCGTACCGACGGGCTGTTCGCCGACTGGCATTTCTACCAGGCGGCGGTGCCGACCTATATCGGCGGCGCCATGACCTTCGCCTGGGGTTCGACTCGCGAAGGCCTGCGTCGCCTTCCGCTGGAAACGCTGCGCCAGCGCTTCCGCGACAGCGGCATCGCCACCCGCTACTACAACGCCGATATCCACCTGGGCGCGTTTGCTCTGCCGCAGTACGTGCTGCAGGCCATCGGCAAGCAGGACAACGACTGACGCTTCACCGGGAAGGGCCGCAAGGCCCTTTTTCATGCGTCGCTCCGACATCCCCTGTTACTGCCAGCTAACATTTTTTTCACAATCGATCCGGGAAAATCTGCGCGCTTTTTTCCGTTGCCATGGCTATAAATGGCAGTTTTGTCCTTGAGTGCATCGAATGCTGACCAAACGATTGCGCCAGAGCGGCGTAGTAGTCTCCTGCCTGCTCGGTAGCGTCCTCTTCATCGCCCTGGCCTTCCTCGGCTGGCAGCGTTTCGCCCCGGCAGCCACCGTGTCCGGCTGGACCTACCGGGTAGTGCTCGAGGACATTCCCCACGTCAGCGCCCTGGCCCGCGACCCGGACGGCCTGCTTTACGTGAGCCAAGAGTTGCAGGACGGCAAGGGCCTGGTGTTCCGCATCGCCGCCGATGGCAGCCGCGATACGGTGCTCGACGGGCTGTCCAAGCCCGACGGCATGGCCAGCTTCCGCGACGGCATCGCGATCAGCCAGGAGCAGGGCGCCTCGCCGGTGTTCTGGTGGCATGCCCAGCAGGCCCGGCCGCTGTTCGACGGCATCCAGGTGGAGGGCGTCGCCAGCGACGGCCGCTACCTGTACGCCGCCGAGGATCGCGACCTGGACGGGCGGATTCTCCGCTACGACCCGGAGACCGGCGGACTGACGGTACTGCGCGAGGGATTGCAGCGCTCCGAAGGGGTGGCCGCCTGCCCGGACGGAAACGTCTTCTACACGGAAAAGAAACGTGGCCACGTCATGCGTCTGCATGAGGGGGCCGAGGACGAGGTGGTGCTGAACGGACTGAATGCACCGAGCTTTTTGCTGTGCGACAGCGAAGGCCTGTGGATCACCGAGGACTCGACGCATAACGCGCGAGCCTTGCTGCTGCCGCCCGACGGGCCGCTGCAGGTGATCGTACGGCGCCTGCGTTCCGCACAGTCCCTACTGCCCATCGGGCCCGGCCGCTACCTGCTGGCCGAGCAGGGGCGGGACCGCATTCTCGAAATCGAACGACAGAAGAGCGAATTGTAAACATGGACCAAACGGAAGTCCGAACCACCCAATCGCCCCCACGGCTGTTCCAGCCCACCATCCGCAGCCACCTGGCGTTCACCGCGCTCAGCGCGCTGGTGCTGCTGGTCATGTTCAGCCTGCTGCGCCTGGCCTTGCTGATCTACAACCGCGAACTGATCGGCGCGACCTCGGCGAGCACCTTCCTCGAGGCGTTCGGCAACGGCGTGCGTTTCGACCTGCGGGTCGTCGTCTATGCCGTGGCGCCGCTGGTGCTGTCGCTGTTCGCGGTACGCGCGATGGCCGCTCGCGGCCTGTTCCGTACATGGTTGACGCTGTTCGCCAGCATCACCCTGTTCCTCGGCGTACTCGAACTGGACTTCTACCGCGAGTTCCACCAGCGCCTGAACAGCCTGGTCTTCCAGTACATGTCGGAAGACCCGAAGACCGTCATGAGCATGCTCTGGTACGGCTTCCCGGTGGTCCGCTACCTGCTGGCCTGGGCCTTCGCCACCTGGGTGCTGTACCGGGTGTTCAAGGCCATCGACCTGGCGACCCGCCCGAGCCAGCGCAAGCCGCGCGAAGACAGCGTGATCGCCCGGCCGGGCGCTGCCGCGCCCTGGTACGTGCGCGGCGTGGTGCTGTTCCTCTGCGTGCTGGTCTGCGTCCTCGCCGCCCGCGGCACCCTGCGCCAGGGCCCGCCGCTGCGCTGGGGCGATGCCTTCACCACCGAATCCATGTTCGCCAACCAACTGGGCCTGAACGGCACCCTGACCCTGGTCAAGGCGGCCAAGGAGCGCTTCTCCGAAGACCGCGCGAACATCTGGAAGGCCACCCTGGACGACAAGGTCGCCCTGGAGACCACCCGGCAGATGTTGCTGACCCCCAACGACAAGCTGGTGGACGCCGATGAGGCCGCGGTGCGCCGTGAGTTCACCCCGCCGGCGGCGAATACCCTGCCGATCCGCAACGTGGTGGTGGTCCTGCTGGAAAGCTTCGCCGGCCACTATGTCGGCGCCCTGGGCGCGCCGGGCAACATCACGCCGTATTTCGACAAGCTGTCGAAGGAAGGCCTGCTGTTCACCCAGTTCTTCTCCAACGGCACCCATACCCACCAGGGCATGTTCGCCACCATGGCCTGCTTCCCCAACCTGCCGGGCTTCGAATACCTGATGCAAACTCCGGAGGGCGGCCACAAGTTCTCCGGCCTGCCGCAGTTGCTCAGCGCCCGCCAGTACGAGGACGTCTACGTCTACAACGGCGATTTCGCCTGGGACAACCAGTCCGGCTTCTTCAGCAACCAGGGCATGACCACCTTCATCGGCCGCAACGACTATGTCGACCCGGTGTTCTCCGATCCGACCTGGGGCGTCTCCGACCAGGACATGTTCGCCCGTGGCAACGAGGAGCTGGACAAGCTGGCGAGCACCGGCAAGCCGTTCTATGCGCTGTTGCAGAGCCTCTCCAACCACGTGCCCTACGCGTTGCCGAAGGACCTGCCGGTGGAGCGCGTGACCGGCTACGGTTCGCTCGACGAGCACCTGACCGCCATGCGCTATTCCGACTGGGCGCTGGGCCAGTTCTTCGAGAAGGCGAAGAAGTCGCCGTACTACAAGGACACCCTTTTCGTGGTGGTCGGCGACCATGGCTTCGGCAGCCCCGAGCAGCTCACCGAGATGGACCTGCACCGCTTCAACGTGCCGCTGCTGCTGATCGCCCCCGGCATCCAGGAGAAGTTCGGTACCCACCTGCCGACCGTCGGTACCCAGGTCGACATCGTGCCGACCATCATGGGCCTGCTCGGCGGCGAGACCGTCCACCAGTGCTGGGGCCGCGACCTGCTGAACCTGCCGGAAGGCGACAAGGGCTTCGGCGTGATCAAGCCGTCGGGCAGCGAGCAGAACGTCGCCATCGTCTCCGGCAACCGCATCCTGGTGCGGCCGAAGGACGGTGACGTGCGCGTCTACGATTACCAGCTGGGCGGCGATGCCAAGGCGGTGATCACCAAGGACGTACCGGACCAGGCCGAGCTACAGAAGAAGCTGGAGTCGTTCATCCAGACCGCGACCAAGAGCCTGCTGGACAATACCGCGGGCGTGGTACACGGGATCCCGGACAAGGACTGACCCGTAGCAAGCATGAGAAAGGGGCCTTCGGGCCCCTTTTTTTCGGCGCCAGGTCGCAGCGTCTTGCGTTGCCGGTGCCGAGGCGGCCACCCTGCCCGATAGCGTTCAGGGTGTATCCGTCTGCTGGCTTTCCAGCCAGCGCAGGACTTCGGCGGTGGCCTGGATCAGGTCCGCCGGTATGTACTGGTCGACATTGCCGTCGCGCAGCAGCGCCCGTGCCAGCGGAACTCGTTGCAGCACCGGGATTCCTTCTTCCTCGGCGATGCGCCGGACCCGCAGGGCCAGGGCGTCGGTGTGCTTCAGGGTGATCAGCGGCAGGGGTGTTTCGCCGCGTCGATAGCGTATGCCGATGGCGACGTGGGTCGGGTTGGCGACGATCACCGAGGAACGCCGGACATCCGCGCGCAGGTTGCTCGATTGCAGTTCCTGATGGAATTGCCGACGCTTGCTCTTGATCTCCGGGCTGCCCTCCATCTCCTTGTACTCGCGCTTCACTTCGTCCTTGCTCATGCGCAACTGCTTGTAGTGCTGGTGGCGTTCGAAGGCGTAGTCGGCGACGGCAATCGCCAGGAAGCCGACCGCGCAGACCAGCATCAGTTGCCTGAGCATCAGCCCGCTCACCGGTGCCACGCAGTCCAGCCCGCAGGCGGGAATCCGCAGGAGGCTGGCCAGGTTGCCCTGCAAGGTCAGCCAGACCAGCAGGGAGAGCAGGGCGACCTTCAGTGTCGACTTGAGGAACTCCACCAGGCTCCGGATCGAGAAGATCTTCTTCGCGCCCTCCACCGGGTTGATCTTCTTCAGGTCCGGCTTGACGCTGTCGAGGCTGAGCAGGAAGCCGTACTGGCCGACATGGCTGAGCACCACCACCAGCGCCGCGACCAGCAGGACCGGCGCCAGCAGGTAGAGGAGTTCCTGGAGAAGGTTCTCCAGGATGGTCTCCAGCGCCTGGCGAAACGGCAGGTCGATGTACTCGGCGGGCAGCAGGAGCAGCTTGCCGAGATGCTCCAGGTAGTAGTCGGAAAAGCCCATCAGCAGCGCCACCAGCGACAGGATCAACGCGCTGGAGACAATTTCCTTGCTCTTCACCACCTGGCCCTGCCTGCGGGCGTCGCGCAGCTTCTTCGCCGTGGGCTGCTCGGTCTTCTCGGCGCTCATGGCGTCTCCAGCACGGGACGCAGCAGGCGCAGCGGGTCGACGGCGAGCAGCAGGGCATCGTAGGCGTGCTCCATGAGGATGCCCAGGTAGAGCACCAGCAGCAGGCTGGCGACCAGGCTCTTGATCGGCATGGCGAGGATGAACACGTTCAGCGACGGGGCGAAGCGGCTGACCAGCGCCAGGCCGAACTCGGCGAGGAACATGGCGATCAGCAGCGGCGCGGCGAACAGCGCGCAGAGCATCAGCATCTGCGAGAACTGCGCGTAGAAGAATGCCACCCATTGGCTGCCGAACTGCGGGAAGAAACTGCTCACCGGCCAACTGGCATAGCTCCTGAACAGCGAGCCGACCAGCGCGAGGAAGGCGCCGCCGGAGAAGAACAGGGTGATCAGCGTCTGCGTCAGCAACAGCCCGGTGGGGCTGGTCTGGCTGCCCAGGCTGGGGTTGAGGGTCGAGGCGAGTGCCGCGCCACGCTGGTTGTCGATGATGAAGCCGGTCGCTTCCATGGCCCAGAAGGGAATGGTGGCGACGAAGCCGATGAGCAGGCCGAGCAGCACTTCCTTGCCGATCAGCAGGGCGATGTCCAGCGCGCCGAGGGCCGGCGGCAGGCTGCCGGCGACGATCGGGTAGGCGAACAGCGCCAGCGAGCAGGCCACGCCGTTGCGCACCAGGCCGCCGCCCAGGGTCTGCTTGGCCAGCACCGGCAGGACCACGAAGCAACTGATGATCCGCGGCAGCAGCAGGCTGTAGGTCAGCAGCAGTTGCTGCAGGTCCTGGACGCTCATCGCACCAGCGGCACCTTCAGCAGGGTCATTTCGGCGAAACGGTACAGCTCGCCGCCCAGCCAGCCGCTGGTGGCGAACAGTACCACCACCACGGCCACCAGCTTGGCGACGAAGCCGAGGGTCTGCTCCTGGATCTGGGTGAGTGCCTGGACCAGCGATACCAGGGTGCCGATCAGGGCCGCGACCAGTACCGGCGGCAGCGACAGGACCAGCACCAGCCACAGGGTCTGGTTGGTGAAGTGGAGGATGTCGGCGCTGCTCATGGTCAGCCTCCGTAGCTGATGACCAGGCCGTGGGTCAGCCGCGCCCAGCCGTCGAGGAGGACGAACAGGAGCAGCTTGAACGGCAGGGAAATGGTCATCGGCGACACCATCATCATGCCCATCGCCAGGAGGATGTTGGAGATGATCAGGTCGATGGCGATGAAGGGCAGGTAGATCAGGAAGCCGATCTCGAACGCACGGGTCAGTTCGCTGACGGTGAAGGCCGGCAGCAGGATCAGCAGGCTGTCCGGGTCGAGCCGCTCGGCGTATTCGCTGGGCCAGACCTGGCGGGTGCTTTCCATGAAGAAGGTGTGTTCGCGCTCCTGGATCTGCCGCTTGAGGAAGTTCCGGTAGGGCGCCATGCCCTCGTCGAGAAAGCGTTCCACCGATGCCGAGTCGCTCAGGCTGACGTCGTGGTTGCGCAGGTAATCGCGGGTGGCGAAGCCGACCGGTGCCATCACGTACAGGCTGAGGATGATCGCCAGCCCGTACATCGCCATGTTCGGCGGAATCTGCTGGACGCCCAGGGCGTTGCGCAGCAGCGAGAAGACCACGGTCATCTTGATGAAGGAGGTCGCCATCACCGCGATGAACGGGACCAGCGCGAGCAGGGCCAGGCCGAGGATCAGGCCGAGCTCGTCGGGCAACTGGATCATGCTTCGTCGTGTCCGAACAGACGGGTTACGCGCACCCCGAGCCGGTCCTGGAGCCTCACCAGTTCGCCGATACCGAGGCAGCGCTGGTTGGCGAGGATGCGCACTTCGCCGTCCAGGGCACAGTCGAGATCGAGCAGCGAGCCTGGCTGCAGGGTCGAGAGGGTATGCAGGTCCAGGGTGCGGCGGCCGACCTCGAAGCTGACCGGGATCGGCAGTTGGTCGAGTTCGTGCAGGTCCTCGCTGTCGGCGAGGGAGGGGGTGTCGTGCATGTCGAGCAGTTCCAGTTGCGTGGAGTGGAGTTGGCAGCGCGCCCAGGGGCGTCCTTCGAGAACCCCCAGCAGCGCTGCGTCGGGGCGATGGCCGGCAGGCAGCAGCAACAGGTCGCCGGGCTCCAGGGTGCGCAGCTCGCCGGCCTCCAGCGGCAGGCCGGGCCATTGCAGCGACAGGCGCAGCGGTATGGCCAGGCGTTGCGCCGAGGGGCGCGGCGGCAGGCGTGCCAGCAGCGTCGCGGGATCGCCGTCGAGCCAGAGCGCCAGGCGCTGGTCGTCGCGTTCCAGGCTCAGGCGCAGGCCCATCGCAGCGCGTGGTTGCGCCGGGCTCAGGCCGTACCAGACCAGGCCGGGAAAGACGTTGCCTTCGCGCTCCAGCAAGGCCAGTTGCAGGGCCGCCGGCAGGCTGGCGAAGGCTGCCTCCTGCAGGTTCGGCGCGAGCCAGCGGGCCAGCGCCGGGGCCTGGCAGAGAAAGCGCAGGGGCAGGCCGTCCCACGCCAGGCTCAGTTCGAGATCGACGTCGGGGGCGGCCTGGGCGATGTCCAGGCGCGCTTGCAAAGCGTTGCCGACATAGTGGCGACGGCAACGTGCGAGACGTCGCTGGAGATCCAGTTCGGCGCGGCTGGCGAGCGGCAGGTCGAGGTCCGCACCGTTCATTCGGCTTGCCACTCTTCATGCAGGTAGCGACGTTGCCGCGAGCGCTGACCGCTGTCCTGCTGCTGATTGAAGGTGAGTTGCACCGGTTGTTCCGGATGCAGCCGTTGCAGGCGTTCGAGCAACTCGCCACGGGCTTGCTGGAGCAACGCCAGGCTGCCGGGGCTGGCACTGATCTCGATCTGCAACTGGCCATGGCCATGCAGGACCTGCACCTCCACGGCGCCGAGCTGGGGCAGTTGCACCTGCAGGCGCGCCGCATGGCTTTCGGCTGCGCTGGCGACCTGGATGCGCCCCTGCACGGCATCGAGCAGGCGCGCGAGATCGGCCAGCAGCGTCCTGTCCTCCGGGCGCAGGGCCAGCAGCTCCCGGCCGACCTCCCAGGCCCGCTCGATCCGCCCGGCGGCCATGTTCAGGCGCAGGTCGGCGGCCAGCGCCTCATGGTCCTCGGGGCGCAATTCGCGCCAGCGCCGGATGAAGCGTTCGGCCAGGTCGTAGCGCTGGCTGCCTTCGGCGGCGCGTACGCCCTCGGCGAGCCAGGCCAGGGTTGACTCATCCTCCGGCAAGGCGTCCAGCCGCTCGTCCAGCAACAACGCCGCCTGTTCGCCGCGCTCGCCAGCGAGCAGACTGGCGAAGGCCTGGCGCAGATAGGCCAGGCGCTTCGCCGGCTCGGTTTGCGCTTCGGCCAGTTGCCGCTGGATGTCCGCCGCCGGCAGCGGCTCGCCGGAAGCCAGGTACCAGCGCGCCGCCTCGTCCAGCCAGCGCTGCCGGCCCTGCGGGTCGCGGCCGGCCAGTTCGGCAAAGGTCCGCGCCGCCAGGTCCGGCGCGTCCAGGGCCAGGGCATGACGGGCAAGTCGTTCGAGCATGGCGTCGTTCAACGAAACATGCTCGATCTTGCGCAGGCGCTCCAGCAATCGGCGCGTCTGCTCCTCATCCATGCCCTCGGGCCTGGCCAGGGCGCCAAGGATGTCCAGTTCCACCTCGTAGAACGGCGTTGCCAGGCGGTCCTTGCCGCGCAGACGGGCGAGGTGATGACGCGCCTGCTCGAAGTCGCCGAGCTTGACCAGCAGGTCGATCAGGGTCAGGCGCAGCGCGTCGTTCTCCGGGTGCGCCTGCAACAGCAGTTCGGCGTAGTTCACCGAGACCGCGTCGGGCTCGCCATCGCCGCTGGGCATGAATACCTCTTCGCTGTTGAAGGTCAGCCACAGCACCAGCGCCACCCCGAGAGCGACCGGCAGCAGGGCCCAGGGATTCAGCAGGCGCGCCTGGGGATGCTTGTCAGCGGCAGACGAGTTGGCCATCGCGCACCTGCTCCATCGGCAACTCGAACGTCCACAGGCCGTTGCCGGCCTTTCCCGGGAAGGCCTTGCCGGCCGCGCTCAGCCGGCAATCGCCCGCCGCGCGCACCACCAGGCGCAATGGCAGGTGCCCGGCGAAGGCGAACTCGACGCGGCCATCGTCGCGGTAGCGCCAGTGCTTCAGCGGCAGGTTGGCCTCCTCCAGCGCCGGCCGCGGATCGCGGCTGTCGCGCAGGACCAGGCGCGCATTCGCCGCACTCAGGTGTACATAGCGCCCCTGGGGCAGGTCGCGCACGCCCGCGACTCCCGTGGAGCGAGCGAGGTCCGGCCAACCCAGCGCCGGGTCCAGGCGCACCGTGCGCAAGGCGGCGAAGCCGCGCAACTGCCAGCTGCCATCGGCACGCTTGGCCAGGCTGGCGCGATGCAGGCCTTCCAGGCGCGGGATGTAGTCGCTCATCCACAGCGACAACGGATGCTCCGCCTGCATCGCCGCGTAGATCTGGTGCATGGTGCGGATCGAGGCCTGCTTGGTCCCCGAATAGAAGTGGTAGTACAGGTGCAGGCCGCGCAGGCGGCGCGGGCTGTCGGTCAGGGCGAAGGTATCGATGACGCCGCGGAAGCCGTAGTACGGCCCCTGCCAGAGATTGGTGTAGACGTTCTCGTTGATGATCGGCGCGTAGTACTGCACGCCGCCGCGGGTGGGCCGGATCAGCGGGTAGAGTCCGGTCAGCGAGGGAAAGGCCCGGGTCAGCGCGGTATTGCCGCCGTTGACGTTCATCAGCCCGGCGTCGTAGGCGAGCTTGATGGTGGCGGTGTCGGGCAGCGCGTCGCCGGACCAGAAGATCATCTTCACCGGCTTCCGCGGGGTGGTCAGGCGCTGCTCGATGTAGTCGCGGGCCCCGATCACCTCGCGTACGAAGTCGACCTTGTCGTAGCCCGGGATGGCCATCTTGTAGCCATACTGGGCCTCGAAGTTCTCGCCCTGCTCGGCCAGTTGCGGCTGCCAGAAGAACGGATGGCTGAAGGTATGGCTGGCGACCTCGACCTTGTCGTCGGCGAAGATGCGCCGGGCGATCGGCTCCAGCTCCCTGGCCAGGTGCGGGTACATGCCCTTCGGCCCGACCTCGCCTTCGATCACCGAGACCGAGGTGAGGAACGGATAGGGCTTGATGAAGTCCTCCAGCACCTGCTGGCCGGCATAGGGACTGCCGGGCACCTCGGCACGGGAGACGAAGCCGTCGCCATCGATGTGCACGGTGGCGATGCGCCGGCCAT
>OKWK01000445.1_pt1 | contig 19507 bp, 16 predicted proteins | sample 1607181 | NCBI WGS metagenome assembly OKWK01 (sample SAMN07501053, study PRJEB24779) | human gut metagenome | isolation source: stool | host: human infant | place: USA: Pittsburgh, PA
ATGTATTTACTTCTATATGACATATACATTATTTGTAGACCTTATATATTGTCTTAATACAGCTCATTTACTTAGTTGACTTAATATATCCTTACGCTGTTTGACCTTGTTCGGCTTTCAGCTTTTCTAACTGCTTAGCTTCCTTCCGTTTAACCCAGAAGACGCGAGCGCTTTCACCCAATAGGGAACGCATTGGCTTAGATAGTAAAAATCTTGTGCCATGCCAAGCCATGACAGCTAAAATGATGCGACCTTTAATATGACCGCTACCTTCACCGGCCCAATTTACATAATCGAGCTCAATGTTCTCAGCTTGTTCAGGCCAAATGCTGTACAGCATAGATGCGATAATCCCCATACGATATGGGTCACCGATACCAAATCGACCTTCTATGGCCACATCGCGTGGTTTAGAGTGGTCATAGCATCGCTTCGAAACAAGGAATAGCTGGTGCCATAATTCTGTATTTTGTACATGTTTCATGAACCAGAATGTAGGAATTTTAGACTTAAATGATGCTACCGGATCGTTTGGATCTGGTTTTTCAAAACGATGTTTAACCGTCGTTTTGAGGTCTTTCACCTTCGTAAATACCTTTTCCTTGATGGAACCGTCACTGTTGAAAGTAACGCGGCTCACTGTTTCGTCATCGCTTTTAATATGGGATGTTGGATCTTGCTGAATTGAGTCATACCGATCAGCTCGAGCCTGTGCATCCATATCCTTAGAAGCTTGTTCAGGACGTTCAATGCGTTCATTTGGATTTTCAGATCTACCAGCCCCTGGTGATTCTTCATCACCAAAGGTAGTGTCAGAACGTTGAGAGCTTTTCAAATCTTCAAAGCTAGTGCCACTAGAGCTTGCAGAAGGACCTTGTCCGCCCCCTTGCATCGCCTTAGCAAAGGCCTCTACTTGTGACATATCATCGTCTTCGTCCACAACTTTTTGGTATTCTTCGTCAACGCGATTTTCAAGCCATTCTTCATAGTCTTTCACAGGACCAATCTTGAGCATGCCCAAAATATATAATTCCTTAAAAAATGGTTTGTCCTGCAAATACGCTAGATGCAGTGAAAATACACGCCACAGCCATTTGACGCGCACCTCGCCTCGATATGGCGATCGTCCGTTGATTTCGATGCTATATGTGATTGGTGTCAGTAGGATAATCAAGATGAGTGCTGCAATGATGGCCACAATAACGAGGGCCACAATAGCCACTGTACTCAACCACATCACCTCCTTAGGTGTACCTATGATTAGTTTTCAATACCTTTTCGAGCCATTACGCCTTGAAGGTAGTAATGTTTGACCTCTTTCATTTCCGTTACAAGGTCTGCCTCGTCGATTAATTCTTGAGGAGCCCCACGGCCCGTGAATACGAGTTCCGTTTCTGGATGACGAGCATCGAGCAAAGCCTTTGTTTTATCCCATGTAATGAGTTCAAAGAAGAGCGCCATGTTGTATTCATCAAGAACGACAAGATCGTACTCCCCACTGCTAATAGCAGCCAATGCACGTTCGTAGCCTTTTTCGATGAGCGCTACATAGTCTTTTGGCGGATTACCGGATTCAAAGACAACGACTTCATCGCCCCATTTAGCGAGTTCATCCTTGCTCTTCATCCCTTCTTTGATGATAAAGAATGGCTTACCCACGGTTTCTAAGGTTAAATTCTGTAAGGTAGGTAAAATAGTATGTTCACTATATACTTTAGATTTCATAAATTGCAAAAAGAGGACTTTCTTGCCAGCACCGATGGCACGGATAGCTAGACCGATAGCAGCGGTCGTTTTGCCCTTGCCTTCGCCGGTATAAACTTGTACATAGGCCTTCATAGATATACCTCCGTTCATATACTTTTATTTTACAATATATATATACAAAAGAAAAGAAAAAGAACTTGCTATTAGTGCATTTGCACGCATAACAAGTTCTTTTTTCTATGAATTATGTTTTATGTTACATATATCGTAAAGGATATTACGTATATAGTATTGGTTTTACCTATTAGTTGCTAATTGGCAAGAAGATCATAGGGTCTGTAGGAGATCCATTGAGGCGTACCTCATAGTGAACGTGGGCACCTGTACTTTTACCAGTACTACCCATCAAGGCAATTGTTTGACCTTGTTTTACGCTCATCCCAACCGTTACCAATACAGCACTATTATGACCATACCGTGTTACGAAGCCATTGCCATGGTCGATTTCAACGAGGTTACCGTAACCGCCCTCTGTATAACCGGCAAAGGTTACAACGCCAGCAGCAGTAGCCACGATTGGTGTACCATAGTCATCCGCAATATCTACCCCTTCATGGAACGCACCGATAGCGCCCGTTACAGGGTCCACACGGCTACCAAATGGAGAGGTAATAACGCCCTTGCTTGGCCAGATACTTGGTGTAGTGTTATTCGTAACACCACCAGAGCCAGCGGAGAAGTTGATGGATTGCATAGCCATAAGGTCTTGCGCACCACCATCGCGAAGGATATTACGCATTGTATAGAAGCTAACTAGCAATTTTTGTGCATCCTTGTCCATTTTGGACAGACGAGCTGATAATTGTGCCGCTGTTAGCGTCTTTACTTCGCTTTCATCAGCGGCTGGCTGCTTTGGGTCGCTACCGTCCCCGCCACCTTGAGATGGTGTGCCAGATTCAGCGCCCTTCAGCATTTGCTTGTTTTCTTCGCTAATTTGATTTAAGTTTTGAATTTTCTTATCTAAAACATCTGTCTTTTGTTGTAATAACTTCAGCTGTTCCGATTGCAATTGTGTCTGTTGACGTAATTGCACTACCTCAGCTTGGCGCACAATGCCCCAAATGCCGAGAACCAACGCCGCAACGATTAAGATAGAACCTACAATAGCTGCTATTTTCGCCTGCTTGGTTGTTAATGTCAATATGCAGTTGTCACCATTTCTTTCAACTTTGTTTGAAATAAATGCCGGTACTTTCAATACAAACCTTCCTTATTTAGAAACGATGGCGCTCGTTAACGCTTCCTCATTGGTGCGTTCGCCCAACGCTTCGTTCAAACTCTCTAATTCTTCTTGTGAAAGACTTACGAGACTTTTACCTTTCACAATGGGTTTACTAAAAATACGGGATTCATTACGACCGTAAATACTGGAGATACAGATGCCGTTATTGTTGCCATCAAGCAATGTAAGCGCAAAGGACAAATCATTACCGATATTTTCAAAGGCATTATATTTAATAAAGCCAATTTTTTGTATCGTATTGCTTTGAATATTGCGGATTGCCGCTTGCTCGGTCATCATGGTCTCAAGACCCTTTGCAGCATCGCGAATTTCGCTAACCTCTACAGATAATTTACGTTCTAGGCTCGCACCATTGTCTCCTTGCATAAAGAAATCGTATTTCTTTTTAAGGCTCCCTAAGCGAATGTGCAAGATAATACAATACACTAACAACGCTATAACAAGGACGATGGTTGCCATGCCAATCCACGGTTGAATCGATTCGAACATGTATATTCCTTCCTATACAATCATTCAAACTCCAACACTTAATTATACCATTCTTTTTGTGAAAGTTAAATGACTGCATGCAATTTAATTTAATATGTGTAATTATAAATTAATTATATCTACCCTTTTATTTCGTCAATAAATGGGCTTATCGCTCGTTCTAGTATACCATGTAGAGCGGCTATGAGTACACCGTAATTTACGATTGGTGTGCCTTGTACAACAGCACATTCAATACGTCGTAATACCTCGCGGCGTGTGAGCATACAAGCACCACAATGAATGATTAAATCATACTGAGATACATCTTTTGGGAAGGCTCCCCCACTCGTAAATTCTAATTGTAAATCTGTATGACCTTGCTTCTTTAGCAGATTAGGAATTTTTACAGTTCCAATATCATCACATTGACGGCGATGTGTGCAACCTTCACTAATAAGCACCTTAGAACCTGGTTTTAAATTTTTAATCGCCTCTACACCAGCTACTAAGTCCTGTAATTTTCCTTTAAAGCGGGCCATCAAGATGGAGAAGGACGTCAACGGAATTCTACGAGGTGTTAGCTCATCAACTCGATCAAAGGCTTGAGAGTCACAGATAACCATCTTAGGTGGGTTCTTAAGAGAATTAATCATAGCTGGTAACTCTTCTGTTTGGCACACTAGCGCTAAGCCTTTATAGTCGAGAATTTCTCGAATGGTTTGTACTTGTGGCAAAATGAGACGGCCCTTTGGCGCTGCGCTATCAATAGGACATACGAGGATGATTGTATCCCCCTCTTCTACTAAGCCCTGTAATAGAGTTTGATCACCTTCTACATCAAGTGGTGTTAATCCGCCCAGAAGATCGAGTAACTCTAAACGTTTAACCTTAGATGTAAAATCAGCAGAACCAATGACAGTAGCTAATTCAGATAATCCCTTATGAGTTTCTACATAAGTAGATGCATCTGTTTTATTTTCTATGTTGTTTTCTTTATCATTTTCTTTGTCAATTTCTGCATTGATTTTATTTATAAATAATGCAATAGGCACATTATTTTGTTTTAATAGGCTTAACCAATGCATATCATCAGCAGTTGGTTCTTCATCGGTACGAAGTACATAAACAGCGAGATTAATCTTCTTCACAACCTCTTCTGTTTTCTTCATCCGCAATGTACCTAATTCAGTTGTATCATCTATACCAGCTGTATCGGTAATCACCACAGGTCCTAGTGGTAAAATCTCCATAGATTTGCTCACAGGGTCTGTCGTTGTCCCTGCTACTTCAGATACAAGGGATACAGGCTGATCTGTTAACATATTGATCAATGTAGACTTACCAGCATTACAGCGGCCGAAGAAGCCGATATGCACGCGGTTTGCTTTAGGTGTTTGTTCCATAGTCTATCCTTGTTACTTAACATATATATTATTAAATATCTAACTAATATTTCTAATAATATAACTTATTATATATAATATATCGCTTTATATAATTATAACCCTTAAATACAGTAAAAGCGCAGTCCGTAGACTACGCTTTCACCGTGGATTGTAAATTGTATTTATATTATACAGAATTGTTATTAATTTGTCATTACTTAATTTACATAATTCGATATCAAATTTAGTATACCGATTATGATATTTAATAAAAAATCCACTATATATAGTTATTACGTAGTAATAAAGAGTACAAGATTATATATTACTAGTGCTTTTGCTGAGCAATTATACTCTAAATTCTACAGTTTCAGTATCATCTGTATGGTTTTGACCATCCATATAAGCAATGAGTCGTTCTAATTCTGTTTCAGAGGAGAAGGCAATTTCAATCTTACCTTGAACCTTCTTACCAGCACGGAACTTAATGTTTACAGGAGATCCCAAGCTTAGTTTTAAACGGTCCATAAGAGCACGTACCTCTGCAGTACTTTGCGGCTTAGCAGCCTTTGTTTTAGGAGTTTTATTTTGCATAGACTTTACAAGAGCCTCTGCTTGACGTGCACTTAATTCGCCCTCTTTAATACGTTCAGCAGCTTCAATTTGTTGTGCAGCACTACGCAACGCCAATAATGGACGTGCTTGACCTACTGTTAAGTCACCTTCAATAAGATCTTTTTGTACAGAATCGCACAACTTTAACAAACGAACCATATTTGCAATATAAGAACGACTGCGACCTAAACGAGCAGAAATCATTTCTTGCGTTTGTTTATACGTATCCATTAAACCTTGGTATGCCATAGCTTCTTCAATAGGATCTAAGCCTTCACGTTGTAGATTTTCAACGAGGGCTACCTCTGTCATTTCTTCTGTATTATATTTCTTTACAATAACTGGTACTGTCTCTAAACCCGCAATAATAGCCGCACGGTAACGACGTTCACCAGCTACAATTTGGTATTTATTCTTTTGTTTACGTACTACAATCGGTTGAAAAATACCAAGATTTTTAATAGATTCAGCTAATGTAGCTAAACTATCCTCATCAAAGCTTTTACGAGGTTGCTCTGCATTGGGAACTAATTCGGAAATTGGTAGTTCATGAATCTCCTTTTCAGGTAGTACAGATTCTACAGTATCCACCTTCATTAAGTTTCCAAGGCCCTTCCCCAAGCCAGATGATTTACTTTTCTTACTTTTAACTTCTCTAGGCATAACTAACCTCTCTCACCTTACATAGTGACTATATCAATTTGTAACACTCTATTATTTAATTATTTAGCTTTTGAGGCTTTAATTACTTCTTTAGCTAATTTAGTATATACGTCAGCACCCTTAGATTTTGGATCATATACAATAATTGGTTCACCATAGCTTGGGGCTTCGCTAAGACGTACATTACGAGGGATAATAGTCTTATATACTTTATTGCCAAAGAATTTTTTCACTTCATCAGCAACCTGAATAGATAAATTTGTACGACCATCAAACATAGTTAACAAGACACCTTCAATTTCAAGGTCTTTATTAGATGTTTGTTGTACAATTGTTATGGTTTTTACTAGTTGACTAACCCCTTCTAGTGCGTAAAATTCACTTTGAATTGGAATTAAAACGCTATCTGCTGCTGTAAAAGCGTTTAATGTTAGCAAACCAAGGGATGGCGGGCAATCAATAATAATAAAATCGTATTCGTCACGTACTGGTGCCAATGCTTTTTTCAACATTGTTTCACGTGAAACAACGGAAACGAGTTCCACTTCTGCACCAGCTAATTGAATTGTTGCAGGCGCTACAAATAGCTTTTTAAGCATTGTAGGCTGAACAATATCAGTAATAGGTTCACCATCGATTAGAACATCGTGTACACAGAGTTCTAAATCATCTTTTTCAATACCTAAACCAGAGCTAGCATTACCTTGTGGATCTAAATCAACAAGCAATACTTTCTTACCAGCATCAGCCAAACAAGCGCTCAAATTCACGGATGTTGTTGTTTTACCAACACCGCCTTTTTGATTAGTAATAGCTATAACTTTGCCCACTTAATTCACCTCACATATTCGTTCAAAATATTTCTTTTTAATTATAACATAAAACAACGATAATTACGGTAATTACAAATCAAATTCTCAAAATATATCTATAATTTTATCTATTAAACACATCATTTAATAATATACATAATCAAATATTAGCAAATAATATAATATAAACTCATTTTGTATTCTCAAAACTCTTAATAAAAACCCTAATTGTTTCACGTGAAACAATTTACTTTTAATTTTTTAAAACGATTTTGAGTTAAATATGTACATAAATGTTTCACGTGAAACATTTATGTATAATCAAAAATTTACAACTTGCTCCGTATATAATTCTAGCAAAAAAAATTATGTTAAAAAATTAAGCTTGGTATATAAATATATACCAACAAATTAAAATTACACAAAATTTTTTCACACATATTTTGCTTTAAAAACAACTAAAACATGCAATTAAATTTATTAAATTAAATAAGCCAATAAAAACATCTAAGTTAGCAAAACAACTGATTGCAAAATTTAATTAAACGTTTCAACTAATAATTAAAAATCAACACCAAAACAAAATTTTAATATACTGAGTAAAATTTACAAACAAAACGATTAAATTGTTTCACGTGAAACAATCTAATATAAAGTAGTAAGATTATTAAGTAAATATAACAGCACAAAGTCTCTATAACATTATCATTAATAACTTTTAGGATTAAAATACAATTTGATATAGCTTCAAGTTATATCAATACACTATTAAATTATATGAGAATACAGGCCCTATATGCTTTGACAGGCATTATGGATATCTATATACTATTAAATAGATAGTAATTATATTTATAGGCGTAAAAATAGATAAATCTTGAGATTAATCTAATCTATAAACAATATACTAATGATTAAGTACACGCTCTACGGATACGCAGAGCTTTTTATTTTGAAAAGGAGGCGTTTCCATGCCTATTTATAACGGAATGCTTCCTGCCATCGATAAAGCAGAAGTAAAACGATACGCAGGACTTCGTCATGCAGAGGATTTTCCTCAAAATTACGTGGATGAAGCATGTAAAGAAATTCAGTTATTAGCTACACCTAAAGGTGTATATCAAGAATACGATTATGATGCAGAAACAAAGACAATTTTGAGCAATCCACCGCTTAAGATTGAAGGTTCCATCATTGAAAAACACTTAGAAAAGTCTACAAAAGTCTATGTATTAGGCGTGACAGTAGGTGAAGATGTAGAAATCCGCAGCGAACAACTTTTTAAACAAGGCAATTATACTGTAGGATTACTATTAGATGCAGCAGCTACCACAGCAGTAGAACAAGTAGCTGATCAAGTTAATGAAGTTATCAATACCATCGCTAAAAAACAAGGTTATAAAGCAACATGGCGCTTTAGTCCTGGTTACGGTAACTGGCCATTAGAAATTCAGCCTCAATTAGCTAAAATTATTAAAACAGAGATGATTGGTTTGCAAGTAACGGAGAACTATTTATTGTTCCCACGTAAATCTGTAACAGCTATTATTGGCTTAATGCCAGCTGACCAAGATATCAATACAAAGCGTGGTTGCACATCTTGTTCCCAAAAGGATTGTGCATCTCGTAAATTACCAGAAAAGGCATCGGTTGCCACTAATAACGAAGGAGAAGAGGGCTGTAGTAAAACAACAGCTGAAGCCTCCGGTATTGCTATGAAAGGCCAACCAACAGAATAATGTTTCACGTGAAACATTTCAAAATTTAGGATGATAAAGGAAGATATTTATGTATATATTTGATGGTGCTATGGGCACAATGCTTCAAGCTGCAGGCTTGGAAGAGGGCTATTGTCCAGAATTATTTAACGTAGAAAAACCAGAAGTAGTAAAGAATATTCACGCTCAATACTTAAAACATGGCAGTGATGTTATTACTACAAATACATTCGGTGCTTGTGGTCTTAAGTTAGAAGATTACGACTTACAAGATCGCGTAAGAGAAATCAATATTGCAGCTGTAAAAGTAGCAAAAGAAGCTATTGCAGAGGTTAAACCATCTGCCCGTGTAGCTGGTTCTATGGGTCCTACAGGCCGTTTCTTGCAACCACTAGGCAACATGAGCTTTGACTCTATTTATGACACGTACCGTGAACAAGCAGATGCATTAATTGAAGGTGGCGTAGATTTCATAATCATTGAAACTATCATCGACGTACAAGAAATGCGTGCCGCTTTATTAGCATCTCTTGATGCTCGTGAAGCAGCAGGGAAGACAAAAGAAGATGTACAAATTATTTGTCAGTTTTCTTTCAGTGAAGACGGCCGTACTATTACAGGTACACCGCCAGCAGTTGCAACTACTATCGTAGAAGCAATGGGTGCAGATATCATCGGTATCAACTGTTCTCTTGGACCTGAACAAATCACACCACTTATCGAGGAAATCGCTAGCGTTACAAACTTGCCAATTAGCTGCCAACCAAATGCAGGCATGCCTCAATTAATCAATAAACAAACTGTATTCCCACTTACAGCAGAAGAAATGGGCCCATTGATGCTTCCAATCGTAGATGCAGGTGCAAGCTATGTAGGCGGCTGCTGTGGTACAACACCAGCTCATATCCAATCTATTTCCGACGCTGTAAAAGCACATACACCTAAAGAACGTGCTCATATTGAACCTAAAACAATTATTACGAGCCGTACTAAATTGTTGGAATTAGGTCATCATACAAAACCTCTTATCATCGGTGAACGTATCAATCCTACAGGCCGTAAAATTCTGGCTCAAGAATTGCGCGATGGTTCTTTCATCCGTGTAAAACGCGATGCGTTAGACCAAGTAGAAGCAGGTGCCGATATTCTCGACGTAAACATGGGCGTAGCAGGCATGGACCAAACTCCATTGATGGAACGTGCGATTTTCGAATTATCCATGCTCGTTGAAACTCCATTATCCATCGATACATTGGATCCAGCAGCCATGGAAGTAGCCCTTAAAAACTACCCAGGCCGTGCTCTTATCAACTCCGTAAATGGGGAAGAGGAGTCCATCACACACGTTATGCCATTGGCTAAACGTTATGGTGCTGCTTTGCTTTGCTTGCCAATCTGCAGTGGCGACTTACCTGAAAAAGCAGAGGACCGCGTTGCTTTAGCTGAAAGCATTGTAAATCGTGCCTATGGCTATGGACTTCAACCACACGACTTATTACTTGATCCATTAGTGTTAACACTTGCTAGCGGTGAAGATAGTGCACGCCAAACATTGCGTACATTACAGTTATATAAAGAGAAATTTGGCTTCCCAACAGTAATGGGCTTGTCTAACATCTCCTTCGGTATGCCACAACGCCCTTACTTGAACGGCCAATTCTTAACAATGGCTTTAGCATGTGGCTTAACTACACCAATTATGAACCCTCTAAACTATCCAGCGAAAAAAGCATTTGTTTCTAGCACTACATTATTAGGCTGGGACCCAGGCTCTGCTCAATTCATCAAAGAATACGGTTATGAAGACGAAACAAGTGCTCCTGGTAACGCTGCTCCAAAAGGTCCTGAAAAGAAATCTTTCGACAGCAATGATCCACTCGCTAACATCCGTGCTTGCGTAGAGCAAGGGGAAAAAGAGGCTATTATAGATCTTGTTAAAAAAGCATTAGCCGATGGTATTGATCCATTAGACCTTACTAAAAAAGGTTTATCTGAAGCGATGAACGTAGTAGGGGATAAATTTGGTTCTGGTAAATTATTCTTGCCACAAGTAATGCTTGCTGCTGAAACAATGCAGGCTGCTTTCAACACAATTAAAGAAATCATTCCTGCTAGTGAAAGTTTAGATAAGGGCACAGTTGTTGTAGCAACAGTTAAAGGCGACATCCACGATTTAGGTAAAAATATCGTAGCGGCCTTACTTGAAAACAATGGTTATAAAATCGTTGACCTTGGTAAAGACGTTGATCCAGAGGTCATCGTTCAAGCTATTAAGGATAACAAGGCGGCTCTCGTTGGTATCTGTTCCTTGATGACTACAACAATGCCTCAAATCGATAATACTGTTGCTGCTATCCGCGCTGCAGGCCTTAATACTAAAGTCATGGTTGGTGGTGCCGTAGTATCTCAAGAATACGCAGATCAAGCGGGCGCAGACATCTATGCTAAAGACGGTATCGCTGCCGTTAACCACGCAAATGATTACTTTGAGACATTAGAAAAATAATTTCTGATTTACATGATACAAAACAAGGTGAAAGCTCATCTTAAAAACTTATTTTAATGGTGAAAACCACTTAAAGGATTAAACAAGATAAGCTTTCACCATATGTATAGATCAAGAGGTACATGATGACATTAAGAGAGAAACATCAACAAGGGAAATTCACCATTACTGTTGAATTAGACCCACCAAAGAGTAGTTCTGCTCAAAAGGTATTTGACCAAGCATCGCGTTTAAAAGGGAAAGTAGATGCTATCAACATCGCTGACAGCCCTATGTCCAAGATGCGTATGAGCCCAATTTCCTTGTCCTATTTGTTACAACATAACGAAGGCATTGAAACTATCTTCCACCTTACATGCCGTGACCGTAACATCATCGGCTTACAATCCGAATTACTAGGCGCTGCAGCACTGGGTGTAAATAATATCTTAACCCTTACTGGTGATAAACCAGATAATGGGGACCACCCATTTGCACAATCCGTATTCGAAGTAGACTGCATGGGCTTGCTCAATATCGCTAAAACATTAAATGCTGGTAAAGACTTGGCAGGTAATGATTTAGATGAGCCTACAAACTTCTACATCGGTGCTACTGGCAATCCTGGTGCACCAGACTTAGAAATTGAACGTCAAAAATTAGCAGCTAAAATTAAAAACGGTGCGCACTTCGTACAAACACAACCAATTTACGATTTAGAACAAGCAAAACGTTACATCGACAAAATGTCCGAATTTGATGTGCCTATTATGCTTGGTTTAATTCCACTTAAAAGCTTCAAAATGGCTACATATTTACATGAAAAAGTGCCTGGGATTAACCTTACACAAGAAATCCTAGACCGTGTAGAAAAGGGCGGTAAAGAAGCGGGTACAGAAATCGCTATCGAAACCTTGGAACAAATCAAAAAAATCGCTGCAGGCGTACATATTATGCCTTTAAACGATATCGATACAACATTACATATTATCGATCACGTATAAGTCATTGTAAGATTATCATAGGATAATAAAAGAGAAAGAGGATGCAAATTATAGATTTGCATCCTCTTGTTGTTTATATAAGGCAGAATTTGTTTATATTGTGCTTACAAGCAACTATATTCCCCTTTAAAGATTACACTAACGGTTTGTCTTTAATTTCTTTTGGCTTACGTGGGTATTGTTTAGGTGTTTTACCTGTTTTCTTAATATACAGGATTGCTCGTTTATCATCCAAGGTTGGCAGAGTAACAGTACGTACTTCTTCAATCTTTGCTTTTAATGTACTAAGCGCTTTATTGGATTCTCCCACTTCTTCTTCGTAGATAGCACCTTTTAAAGCAATAACGTAGCCACCTTCTTTAACATATGGTACGGTCCATTCTAATAGAATAGGTAATCTCGCTACCGCACGGCTCGTAGCAATATCGAAGCTTTCACGGTAATCTTGATGACTAAGATCCTCTGCACGACCATGTAAGGTAGTACAGTTCGTCAATTTAACCTCATCTATAACGGATTCAAGGAATGTAAGACGTTTTTTCAAAGAGTCAAACAACGTAACCTTGAGACTACGATCATAGATAGCCAATGGAATGCCAGGGAAACCAGCACCAGTACCTACATCGATAATAGACATGCCAGATTTAATAATATTTGGATCGTAGCAGGAAAGGGAGTCGATCATGTGTTTAACTACAACCTCTTTCATATCTGTAATGCCCGTGAGATTGAGATATTTATTTGTTTCAATCATGCGCGCATAGTACACGTAAAAGTCCTTCGCCTGCTCTTCCGTACAAGGCAAACCAAATTGGCTCATTTGCTCCATCATGTATGAAACAAATTCAGACTCAGGTGCTATAGGCACATCGTATTTCTCTTTCATAAGTACTCCTAATAAATTATCAGATATTTATATTATAGTAAAAGTAAACGACACATAGTTAGAAAATCTTATGTCATATGATATATCATATAGGCAAAACTATGTATTTAACAATATATGAGATATCAAAATAGTATTTCGATTTTCAGATGCTATAAAACCCAAAAATTTGCGTTATACGGCGCTTTTAATATATTTTATATAAGTTTATATAAGAAAACTAATAAAATGACCATATAAGCGAAATATTTAAGTCATTTTTCTTTATATTATAGCATATTCTCAAATCATTCTCATTTACAAACCGAAATCTATAACCTGCATAACATAAAATAGGGTAGACGAGAAACATTATACCTATATTATCATTTAAAATAATTAATTGAGAAATCGGTCCATCTTTTCATCAACTAAATTTCACAGTTTATTTCTAATTTATCACCATGAACTTTTCTTCACTTACAAAATATTTTGTCTATTCTGAATGTACACTTAATGTATTTCTCTAGTGTACATATTTTAGTCGTAGAACAATATGTATTTTATAAATATTCGCATCAATATACAAATCCTTACTAATATCGCTCTCTTTTATATAGATAAAAAAGTTGCTAATTATTCTATTTATAGATACACTACCATTAATAGGGAGGTGATACCCATGAAACAGAAATGTATGTGGCTATTATTTAAAATGGGCTTATCATTATTTACTCCAGACTATATGATCAAAGGTCGAGAAATCGATGAACATCAAGAAAGAGAAGCCTTATAACACAAAAAGCTAGCTAATCACACATTAGCTAGCTTTTTTATATGCAATCTTATATTTTATTTGCTTCGATTGTATTGTTCCAATTGAATTAGTAAAACAGACACGTCCGCCGGGGATACGCCAGAGATACGGCTTGCTTGGCCGATGGAGTGAGGACGAATTTTGTTGAGCTTTTGTTGAGCTTCAAGGGAGATGCCCTTAATTTGTGTGTAATCCCATTCTTTTGGAAGAATTTTTTCTTCTAGTTTACGAACCTTGTCGACTTGGTCCATTTGTTTTTTGATATAACCTTCGTAAGTAATGGAGATATCAACAGCTTCTTCTACGTCAGGAGTATAACGTTTTAAATCAAATGCATCGGCTACGATAGCGTAGGAAAGTTCATTACGTTTTACTAAATCATAAGCATGAATACCTGTTCTAATAGGTGCTGTACCTAAACTTTCAAGCAAAGCTTGTGTTTCCTTAGATGGATTTACAGGTGTATTTCGTAACATATCCATTGCTTCGTCGATAGCAGCTTTCTTTGCTGTAAATTTAGCCCAACGATCGTCTTTTACAAGACCAATTTCACGACCTTTTTCAGTAAGACGCATATCTGCATTATCTTGGCGAAGCAATAAACGATATTCGCTGCGACTCGTCATCATGCGGTACGGTTCATTTGTACCTTTTGTTACAAGATCATCGATGAGAACACCGATATATGCTTCGGAGCGAGCAAGGATAAACGGTTCTTTACCTTCAAGCCATAAAGCAGCATTAATACCAGCCATTAGACCTTGTGCAGCGGCTTCTTCATAGCCAGATGTACCATTAGCTTGACCAGCAGAGTAGAGGCCTTCAATATGTTTCACTTGAAGCGCTGGTGTTAATTGTGTTGGGTTCAAGCAATCGTATTCAATAGCATAGGCAGGGCGCATGATTTCTACATTTTCAAGACCTGGAATGGTGCGAAGAAATGCATATTGTACGTCCATTGGAAGAGAAGTACTCATGCCTTGTACGTACATTTCGTTTGTGCTAATACCTTCTGGTTCTACGAATAATTGATGGCGTTCTTTATCGGCAAAACGCACTACCTTATCTTCGATAGAAGGGCAGTAACGAGGGCCTACACCTTCGATTTTACCGCTATACATAGGGGCACGGTGAATATTGCTCGTAATGATTTCGTGCGTTTCTTTGTTAGTATAGGTCAACCAACATACGTCTTCATTTCGGTTGATCCATTCATCCATAAAGGAGAAGGAGTGATGATGTGTATCGCCTTCTTGAACCTCCATATTTTCAAGGTTAAGCGTGCGTTTATCTACACGGGCTGGCGTACCAGTCTTAAAGCGCATCAACTCAATGCCATTGTCGAGCAAAGATTGAGAGAAATGTTCTGCTACACGTTGACCATTTGGGCCACCTACATAATCGATATCGCCGATGAGGATTTTACCTTTCAAGTAAGTACCTGTACAAAGAATAACAGCCTTAGCACCATAGAATTCGCCAAGTTCTGTTACGATACCTGTTACCTTGCCGTCCTCAACCTTAAGCTCTGTTACCATGATTTGCTTAACATTGAGGTTCTCTGTATTTTCAATGGTTTGTTTCATCAAATGTTGGTATTTGATTTTATCAGATTGGCAGCGCAAGGAATGCACTGCAGGGCCTTTACCCATGTTGAGCATACGCATTTGAATAGCCGTAGCATCTGCATTAATACCCATTTGACCGCCTAAAGCGTCAAGTTCATAAACAAGATGGCTTTTGCCAGGACCGCCAACGGCAGGATTACATGGCATAAGCGCAATATTATCTAAACTGATGGTCGCCATCAACGTGCGATGACCCATGCGGGCAGCGGCCAGAGCCGCCTCACAACCAGCATGACCACCACCTATGACGATGACATCATAATTATCTACTGTGTACATATCAATTTCCTTATATATTACTTATATTGAAAGCTTATTTTATTTAAATCACGAGGCCGTAGGCCGAGTTTCCCCTATTCTCCATAGAGTGGCAATGAGGGCTTTCAAAAAACGACTTTACCTTCACTGTGGATATTTTGACCCAGAGTCCAGGTCACTCGCTGGACATTTTTCTTCGAAAAATTGCACGCTCCGAGCAAATTAATGCTTTAATTTATCCCAGAGTACGGTTCCTCACTGTGAATTTTCTTTAGGCTACGTTGTAGCCTAGAAAATTTTACGTTCGGAACAAAGCGATGCAGTGCCCCTGTCGTCGCAAGCTCCTCCATTGACTACTGCCCTGCTTTTACTTTTATTTACCTAAACAAAAACGACTGAATAGTTCGTCGATCATGGATTCTCTAATGGTATCGCCTGTGATGTCTCCTAGTAGTTCCCAGGCGCTGCGCAAATCGGTAGCGACAAAGTCCACCGGCATACCCATATCGATGGAGGAGAGGGCTTGTTCGACTTGTGCCTTCGCTTGTTCCATGAGGCTGATGTGTCGCACGTTACTGATCATGGCGCTGTTGTCTTGTTTTACACGACCGCCATAGACGAGTTCTTGCACCCATTTAGAAAGAACTGCAGAGCCTTCACCTTCTTTAGCACTAATGCGTTCGATAGCTGTAAAAGTTCCATGTTCTTTAATATTTTCGTCTGTAACGACTTGTGCCACATCGGACTTATTAAGGAGTACGATGGTATTCAAACCGCTCACAGAGGTCAAAATTTCGATTTCTTCAGGGGTTAATGGAGTAGACCCGTCGATAACGCAGAGCACGATGTCTGCTTTGTTGATATAATCGCGAGCACGTTCAACGCCGAGGGCTTCCACCGTATCTTGTGTATCACGGATACCTGCTGTATCGATGAGGCGCAAGGAAATGCCTTCAACGGTCATATATTCTTCAATACTATCCCGTGTCGTACCAGGAATATCCGTTACGATAGCGCGGTTTTCACGCAAGAGAGCGTTCATCAAGCTCGATTTACCGGCATTTGGACGGCCTACGATAACCGTTGTAATACCATCGCGAATAAGACGTCCTGTATTCGCTGTAGACAAGAGATCATCCATAGCTTTCAAAATAGGCTCTAGTTGTTCACGAACCTCTTGGCTCGTTACGTCCTCAATATCCTCTTCAGGATAGTCGATGGTTACCTCTAAATGAGCAATCATAGCGATGAGCTGTTCACGCACATCTTTCACAAAGGATGAAACGGTCCCATCTAGCTGCGATACAGCGAGAGAGAGGGAGTCCTCCGTTTTTGCTTCAATAATATCAATAATCGCCTCTGCTTGAGTGAGGTCGATACGTCCATTCATAAAGGCGCGCTTCGTAAATTCACCGGCCTCGGCCATGCGCACATCGTGGTTTACCAGCAATTTCAGAATTTGTCGAACCGGTACAATGCCGCCGTGACATTGAATTTCTACCACATCTTCAGCCGTGTAAGAATGGGGGCCTTTCATTAATAACACAAGAACCTCGTCGATGGTCTTGTTCGTTGCCGGGTCCACAATGGTTCCATATTGAATCGTTCTGTTTTGGCGGTCCATCAAAGGCACCGTGCCAGCGCTCTTGAACAGGCTATTTACAATAGGAAAACTATCCTTGCCGCTGACCCGAATAATACCAACCCCGCCAATGCCGGGCGGCGTCGCAATGGCCGCTATTGTATCATCTATATACATAAAAATCTCCGTATTTCGATTATCTAGTATTTGCTTTTGTATATGTTCTTCGCCTGTGAAAGTTAAACTAAACTAATCTTTGCATGCGAAGATTAACTTAGGTTAGCTTTCACCATAACCTAAAGAATAAAGAGGACAGCCCTCAAGCAACCGATGATCTCAGTTACTTGAAAGCTGCACCACTATATTTTATTTTTTGTACGTAATCACAACGTGACGGAACGGTTCGTCCCCTTCACTGTTGGTAACAACGTTTTTGTCCCCTTGAAGGGCAGTGTGAATGATTTTACGTTCAAAAGCATTCATTGGTTCTAAGGAAACCTTTTGACGATTACGTTTTACCTTAGAAGCCAAGCGTTTCGCGAGATTTACCAAGGTTTCTTCTCGACGAGAACGATAGTTTTCCACATCTACAACGATATGGCAGTGGCCAGATACATCCTTGTGAGCCACGAGATTTGTTAAGTATTGAATAGCATCCAATGTTTGACCATGTTTGCCGATCAAAATACCCAAATCTTCGCCGTGCACTTGGAATGTAATCTTATCTTTAGTCATCATTTTTTCGATAACTACAGTGAGGCCCATTTGTGTAAACATATCATCGAGGAATTGTTTACCTTTTTCAGCAATTTCTTGTTGATCTTCTTTTGAAAGTTCCTTTTTAGAAGGTTTTTCTACAACATCACCTTCAGTAAAATCAACTGCTGTGTCTTCTACTTCTGTTTCAGTTGTTGCCACCGGTTCGGAAGCAACAGCTACAGATTGTTCTTCTACATGAGCTACTTCTTCTTGAGTAGCAGTTTTAGCTACAGATGTGAAGAATAAGCGAACAACTGCTGGTTTACGACCAATGCCCAAGAAGCCATTAGAAGGTTGTTCCAAGACTTTAGTTTCTACCAATTCTTGGCCATCTTCAGCCAATTGAGCTACGCCTTTGGCAATGGCATCTTCAATGGTTTTAGCAGATACATCGATAAATTCCATAGTGTCTCCTATTTCTTAGCTTCTAAGCTTTTGTAAATGAAATGTTGTTGCACAAATTGGAATACATTGGATACGATCCAGTAAATAACTAAGCCAGATGGGAAGTTAAGGGAGATGTAACCAATGAATAAAGGCATAAAGATTGTCATAATCTTTTGTTGTTGCGCAGCAGCACCAGTTGCACCGCTACTAGTTTGCTTGGACATAATCCATGTAGATAATGCACTCAATACTGGCAAAATATACATTGGATCTGGTTCGCCAAGACTAGGAAGCCATAAGAATTGTACATAGTTTTGATCGTATGGATAGCCTTGTAAAGCATAGAAGATAGCGATCAAGAATGGCATTTGCACCAATAGAGGCAAGCAGCCAGCTAGTGGGTTAACGCCCATTTCTTTGTACAATGCACCCATTTCCGCTTGAAGTTTTGCAGGATCGTTTTTGTATTTGTCTTGCAATTCTTTCATGCGAGGCTGTAACTCTTGCATAGCCTTCATGGATTTGATTTGTTTTACAGTAAGTGGTGCCAAAACCGCTTTAATAACGATTGTTAAAAGGATAATAGCCACACCGTAGCTTGGATAGCCTACCATTTGAGTTAATTGGAACGCATAAGTTACCAATGTAGTCATCAATTCAACGATAGGGTGGAATATACTACTTAAGAATTCCATTGTTTCTCCTTTTTCTTACAGTCCGAAACCGTCCTTTGCGCATCTATATATCGTTATGGTATGGTCTAAATTTCATCCATACAGATGCTCAGGTATTTCCAAAACTGTGCTAGATGTTTTTTGTGAAAGTTGCTTTCACAGAACGCATCCAGCCTAATCAAAAATAGATTAAGGTACTGGATCATAGCCACCCTTGTGGAAAGGATGGCAGCGAAGAATGCGTTTTAAACCCATCCAGCTACCTTTCAAAGGACCATATTTTTCGATGGCCTGCAAAGTATATGTGGAACATGTCGGATAATAACGGCAACATCCAGGTTTTAAGGGAGATATGGCAAGCTGATAGAACCTAA
>OKWK01000450.1_pt1 | contig 19237 bp, 13 predicted proteins | sample 1607181 | NCBI WGS metagenome assembly OKWK01 (sample SAMN07501053, study PRJEB24779) | human gut metagenome | isolation source: stool | host: human infant | place: USA: Pittsburgh, PA
AACGGCCATCCGTCGCTCCAGCAACTCCTCGAGCTTCATGCGCAGCTCTTCCAGCGGCGCCGCACCCTCCTCCAGATTGAGGTTGAGCTGTTCGCAACGCTCGTTGAGGCGCGCCGACTGCTGGTCGAGGCGCTCCAGGGCCTGCTGGGTGGAATTGTGCTGCGCCCTCAGCGAGCCGACCCGCACCGCCAGTTGGTGCGCATGGTCCTTGTGGGTACGGGCATCCTGGCGAATCCGGTCGAGCCGTTCGCGCAGGGCGTCACGCTCCGCCAGCAGGGTTTCCCGGCGCTCGGTGTCCAGCGCCATGCTATCCAGCGCTTCCTGCAGGGTCAGGCGCGCCTCGCTCAGTTGCTCCTGTTCCAGCGCGCGCTGCTCGGCCAGTTCCGCCACTTCTTCGTCGAGACGGCGGCGACGCAGTACCAGTTGCTCGACCTTGGCCTGCTGCGCGGACAACTGCGCCTTCAGCTCGCCGTGCCGGCGGCCCTCCTCCTGGACCTGGCGCCGCACCTGCTCGCGCGCGCCTTCCAGCTCGCGCTGCTCGTCGCGGGCCGCAGCCAGACGCTCCTCGCCCTCGGCGACGCGGGTTTCCAGGACCTCGCGCCGTTCCTGCAACGCCTCCAGTTCCTGGGCGCGGGCGAGCATGCCGCCTTGGGCCTCGTCGCTGCGCCGGACCCGCAGGAAGTGCCGGCCGACCCAGTAGCCATCGCGGCTGATCAGGCTCTCGCCGTCGTCCAGGGCGCCGCGCTGGGCGAGCGCCTGTTCCAGGGTCTCCACCGGTTTCACCCGGGCCAGCCAGGGACTCAGGTCGGCGTCGGCGCGGACCTTGTCCAGCAGCGAACCGGCCGCCGTCGCGGCTCCGTGAGCGGGGCTGAGCAGGCGCAGCTCGCCCTTGCCGAAGCCGGCCAGGGCGAGCCCGTCGAAGCCGTCCAGCAAGACCGCCTGCAGATCCGCGCCGAGCACGGTCTCCACCGCCAGTTCCCAACCCGGCTCGACACGCAAGCCTTCGGCGAGGCGCGGACGTTGTTCCAGGCCCTGCTCGCGCAACCACTCCAATGCACCCTGTCCGGGGTCGAGAGCGGCCTGCTGCAGGGCCTCCAGCGAAGCGATGCGACCGTTCAGGCGCTGCAACTCGCCCTGCGCCTGGTGCTGTTCGGCGGCCAGTTGCTGCAATTCCTGGCGCAATTGTTCGAGCCGCTCGGCTTGGCCCTGCTCCTGCAATTGCAGTTCTTCCAGGGCCAGTTCGGCGATCGCCACCTGTTCGTTGAGTTCGAGGATCGCCGCGTCCTCGGGGTCGGCCGCCAACTGGCCACGCTCGTCCTGCAGGCGCCGCTCGCGATCCTGCAGGCGCTCCAGGCTCTGCTCCAAGTGCTGGATGCGCGACTGCTGCACCTCGGCCTGGCGGCGGGGTTCGGCGCTCTGCTGGTTGAAGGCATCCCACTGCTGCTGCCAGGCCTGCATGCCCTGCTCGGCCTGTTCCAGGGCGATGCCCGCTTCTTCCGCGGCGGCCGCGCTGAGTTCCTGTTCCGGTGCGAGCATGGCCATTTCCTCGGCCAGGGTCGCGAGCAAGGTACGGTCGTGCCCAAGGTGCGATTCGGTTTCCTGGCGGGTCCGTTCGGCTTCGCGCAAGTCGTCCTGCAACTGGCGCTGGCGCTGCTGGCCATGCTGGATGCTCTGCTCGACCCGGGCGATGTCGCCGCCGACCGAATAGAAGCGCGCCTGCACCTGGTTGAAGCGTTCGGACAACTCGTGATGGCCGTCGCGCAGCCGTTCGATGCCGGCATCGGCACCACGCTGCTCGGCCACCAGGGCCTCGAAGGCGATCTCCTGGTCGCCGATGACCCGCTCGCGCTGACCGACCTGCTCGTTCAGGTCGCGCCAGCGCACGGCACCCAGCTGGGCCTTGAGCTGGCGCTCCTCGGCCTTGTGTTCCTGGTATTTTTCCGCCGACTGGGCCTGCCGGTGCAGGCGTTCCAGTTGCCGCCCCAACTCTTCGCGCAGGTCGGTGAGGCGTGCCAGGTTTTCCTGGGTCCGACGGATGCGGCTTTCGGTTTCGCGGCGGCGCTCCTTGTACTTGGAAATACCCGCGGCTTCCTCGATGAAGTTGCGCAGGTCTTCCGGACGCGCCTCGATCAGCTTGGAGATCATGCCCTGTTCGATGATCGAGTAGCTGCGCGGCCCCAGGCCGGTGCCGAGGAAGATGTCGGTGATGTCGCGCCGCCGGCACTTGGTGCCGTTGAGAAAATAGGTGTTCTGCCCATCCCGCGAGACCCGCCGGCGAATGGATATCTCGGCGTACTGGGCGTATTCGCCCACCAGGGTGGTCTCGGCGTTGTCGAAGATCAGCTCGATGCTCGCCTGGCTCACCGGCTTGCGGGTATTCGAGCCGTTGAAGATGACATCGGTCATCGACTCGCCGCGCAGGTTCTTCGCCGAGCTTTCGCCCATCACCCAGCGCACCGCGTCGATGATGTTCGACTTGCCGCAGCCGTTCGGCCCTACCACTGCCGCCATGTTGCTGGGGAAGTTCACCGTGGTCGGATCGACGAAGGACTTGAACCCCGCCAGCTTGATGCTCTTCAGGCGCATGCGTGCGCTCCCGCCAGGGTCGCCATCAGCGTTCGGCGAGCGCGGCCAGCACCAGCTGGCAGTTGTGGCGGCCGTATTCCAGCAGGACCTCGCGGATCCTCGCCTCGTCACGGGCGATCACCGCTTGCAGGAGCTGGGCGAAACTGCCGAGGAACTGGTTCATTTCCGCCTTGCGCCGCTCCAGCGCCAGGTGGTAGGCGCGACTCACCGCCGGCAGCAGGTTTTCGACGGTCTCCTGCAGGTAGGGATTGTTCGCGAAAGGAAAGGCCGCGCGCATGATGTCGAAACTGGCCTCGACGAAGCCGTCGATATCGCTTTGCGCCAGGTTGTTCAGCAGGCGCTGCTGGATGGCCAGGAACGGTGCCAGCTCGGCTTCGCTGCGCCAGCGCCGGGCGACGCTTTCCGCCAGCAGGATGTAGAGCTGCACGATCAGCGCGTAGAGGCTTTCCACATGTTGCGGGGACAGTTCGGACACCTGGGCGCCGCGGCGCGGCAGGATGTTCACCAGGTGGCGGCGTTCGAGAATCAGCAGCGCCTCGCGGACCGAGCCGCGACTGACGTTGAGGGTCTGGGTGACCTTCTGCTCCTGGATACGTTCCCGTTCCTTGAGTTCTCCCCGGATGATGCGTTCCGCGAGGTGGTGGGCGATCTGCTCTGCCAGGCTGTCCGGGGCCTTGAACGTCATGGTGATCCTTTTATCCAGGGGCGCGTTTTCCGGGGGTATATGGATGGGAAGTGTAACACAGGGCGTTACCCCGCCGGCTTCCCGGCGAAGCGGCGGACAGAACGAAGGTTGGGATGGGGCGGGCCGGCCAAGGGAGGACAATTGTCAGACAATCTAACAAGATAAATACGAGGACTTCCCATGTTTGCCTCGCTTTCCTCTGCCTGGATGCTGCGTCTGAAAAAGTACGGCTACTGGATCTGGCTGATCGCGGTGCTCGGCATTCCGCTCAGCTACTGGTGGTCGCTCGGTAGCGACTATCCCAACGCCTGGCCCTGGCTGGTGATCAGCGTGGTGTTCGGGCTGATCCCGATCCTCGATGCCATCGTCGGCCGCGATCCAGCCAACCCCGAGGAAGCCAGCGAAGTGCCGGAGATGGAAGCACAGGGCTACTACCGCGTACTGTCCCTGGCCACCGTCCCGCTGTTGCTGGGCATGCTCGTCTGGTCCGGCTGGATCCTCGCCCACGAGACCCGCTGGGACTGGGTCGGCCAACTGGGCTGGATCCTGTCGGTGGGCACCGTGATGGGCGCCATCGGCATCACCGTCTCCCACGAACTGATCCACAAGGACCCGCAACTGGAACAGAACGCCGGCGGCCTGCTGCTGGCGGCGGTGTGCTATGCCGGCTTCAAGGTCGAACACGTGCGCGGCCACCATGTACACGTCTCGACCCCGGAAGATGCCTCGTCCTCGCGCTACGGCCAGAGCCTCTACTCGTTCCTCCCGCACGCCTACAAGCACAACTTCCTCAACGCCTGGCGCCTGGAGGCCGAGCGCCTGAAGCGCAAGGGCCTGCCGGCCCTGCACTGGCGCAACGAGCTGATCTGGTGGTACGCCATCAGCGCCCTCTTCCTGCTCGGCTTCAGCCTGGCCTTCGGCTGGCTGGGAGCGATCTTCTTCCTCGGCCAGTCGGTGATGGCCTTCACCCTGCTGGAGATCGTCAACTACGTCGAGCACTACGGCCTGCATCGGCGGCGTCTGGACAACGGCCGCTACGAACGCACCACGCCGGAACACTCGTGGAACAGCAATTTCCTCCTGACCAACCTGTTCCTTTTCCACCTGCAGCGCCATTCCGACCACCATGCCTACGCCAAGCGCCGCTACCAGGTGCTGCGCCACTACGACAGCAGCCCGCAACTGCCCAACGGCTACGCCGGGATGATCGTCCTCGCCCTGTTCCCACCGCTCTGGCGCGCGGTGATGGACCCGAAGGTGCGCGCCTACTATGCCGGCGAGGAATACCAGCTTACCGACACCCAGCGCATCTGAGCGTCCCGCCCTTGGGAAACGGCACCTTCGGGTGCCGTTTTCGTTTATGGGCAAACTGACTGACCTACAGGTCAAAAAATTATTTGACTCAAAAGTCAGTTTTTTCTAGATTCGCCTCCATAGCTCCTACCGTGGAGCCCTGTGCGGAAACCGCCCCACTCCGGCCGGTTCTCCTGCAAGGCCTAGAATTCAATAACAAGAACCGCCTGGAGGCACGCCTTGATCAGGTTCCTGCTCAATCGGGAGATCCGCGTCGAAGAACGCCTGGACCCCAACCTCACCGTCCTCGACTACCTACGCCGGCACCTCGGCAAGACCGGCACCAAGGAAGGCTGCGCCTCCGGCGATTGCGGCGCCTGCACCGTGGTGGTCGGCGAACTGGTCACCGGCGAGGATGGTGCCGAACGCATCCGCTATCGCAGCCTGAACTCCTGCCTGACCTTCGTTTCCGCCCTTCACGGCAAGCAATTGATCACCGTCGAGGACCTCAAGCACCAGGACCGCCTGCACGACGTGCAGCAGGCGATGGTCGACTGCCATGGCTCGCAGTGCGGGTTCTGCACGCCGGGCTTCGTCATGTCGCTGTTCGCCCTGCAGAAGAACAGCGCCGGCGCCGATCCGGCCAAGGCCCACGAGGCGCTCGCCGGCAACCTCTGCCGCTGCACCGGCTACCGGCCGATCCTCGACGCCGCCGAGCAGGCCTGCTGCCACAAGCGCACAGACCAGTTCGACGCCCGGGAAGCCGCCACCAGCGAGCAATTGCGCGCCATCGCTCCGCGCGAAACCGCCGAGCTGAACAGCGGTGACCGGCGCTGACTGCTGCCGCTCACCGTCGCCGACCTGGCCGACCTCTACGGCGCCAATCCGCAGGCACGCCTGCTGGCCGGCGGCACCGACCTGGCGCTGGAGGTCACCCAGTTCCATCGCGAACTGCCGGTGATGATCTATGTCGGCCACATCCGCGAAATGAAACGCATCGAAGTGGGCGCCAACTGCCTGGAAATCGGCGCCGCCACCCCGCTGACCGACTGCTACCAGGCGCTGGCCGCGGACTACCCGGACTTCGGCGAGTTGCTGCAGCGTTTCGCGTCCCTGCAGATCCGCAACCAGGGCACCCTCGGCGGCAATATCGGCAACGCCTCGCCGATCGGCGACGCCCCGCCGCTGCTGATCGCCCTCGGCGCGAAGATCGTCCTGCGCCGCGGCGAACGGCGCCGCGAGCTGCCGCTGGAGGAGTACTTCCTCGACTACAAGGTCACCGCCCGCGAAGAAGGCGAGTTCATCGAGAAGATCCTCGTCCCGCGTGCCCGGCCCAGCCAGGCGTTCAAGGCCTACAAGGTCTCCAAGCGCATCGACGACGATATTTCCGCGGTCTGCGCCGCCATCAGCCTCGACCTGGAAGATGGCCGGATCGCCCGCGCCAGGGTCGCCTTCGGCGGCATGGCGGCGATTCCCAAGCGCGCCGCCGCCTGCGAAGCGGCGCTGCAAGGCGCGCGCCTGGAAGCCGCCAGCTTCGAACGCGCCGCGGCCGCCCTGGCGAACGACTTCACCCCGCTCAGCGACTTCCGCGCGAGCAAGGAATATCGCCTGCTGACCGCGCAGAACCTGCTGCGCAAATGCTTCCTGGAGCTGCACGCTCCCGCCGTCGAAACCCGGGTGACCGCCTATGTCTAACCATCGCAAGCCGCACAAGAGCCAGGAAGAGCTGGCCGACCTGTTCCGCGCCGAGCTGACCACCGGAGTCGGCCGCAGCGTCAAGCACGAAAGCGCCCCCAAGCACGTCAGCGGCGAGGCGATCTACATCGACGATCGCCTGGAGTTTCCCAACCAGTTGCACGTCTATGCGCGCCTGAGCGAGCGCGCCCACGCCCGCATCACCCGCCTCGACGTGACGCCCTGCTACCAGTTCCCCGGCGTCGCCATCGCCCTCACCGCCGCCGACGTTCCCGGCCAGCTCGACATCGGCCCGGTGGTGGCCGGCGACCCGCTGCTGGCCGATGGCAAGGTGGAGTATGTCGGACAGATGGTCCTGGCGGTCGCCGCCGACAGCCTGGAAACCGCGCGCAAGGCGGCCATGGCGGCGATCGTCGAGTACGAAGACCTGGAACCGGTGCTCGACGTGGTCGAGGCCCTGCGCAAGCGCCATTTCGTCCTCGACAGCCACCAGCACCGCATCGGCGACTCCGCCGCCGCGCTGGCCGGCGCGCCGCATCGCCTGCAAGGCACGCTGCACATCGGCGGCCAGGAGCATTTCTACCTGGAAACGCAGATTTCCTCGGTAATGCCCAGCGAAGACGGCGGCATGATCGTCTATTGCTCGACGCAGAACCCCACCGAAGTGCAGAAGCTGGTGGCCGAGGTCCTCGGGGTTTCCTTCAACCGCATCGTCATCGACATGCGCCGCATGGGCGGCGGCTTCGGCGGCAAGGAAACCCAGGCCGCGGCGCCGGCCTGCCTGTGCGCGGTGGTCGCCTACCACACCGGGCGTCCGGCGAAGATGCGCCTGCCGCGCATGGAGGACATGCAGATCACCGGCAAGCGTCACCCGTTCTACGTCGAATACGACGTCGGCTTCGACGACGATGGCCGCCTGCACGGCATCCAGATCGACCTGGCCGGCAACTGCGGCTATTCGCCGGACCTCTCCGGCTCGATCGTCGACCGCGCCATGTTCCACTCGGACAACGCCTACTTCCTCGGCAACGCCACCATCAACGGCCACCGTTGCAAGACCAACACCGCCTCGAACACCGCCTACCGCGGTTTCGGCGGGCCCCAGGGAATGGTCGCCATCGAGGAGATCATGGACGCCGTGGCCCGCAGCCTCGGCAAGGATCCGCTGGAGGTGCGCAAGCTCAACTACTACGGCAAGGACGAGCGCAACGTCACCCATTACCACCAGACCGTCGAGCACAACCTGCTGGCGGAGATGACTGCCGAGCTGGAAGCGAGCAGCGAGTACGCCCGCCGCCGCGAGGAAATCCGTGCGTTCAATGCCGCCAGCCCGGTCCTGAAGAAAGGCCTGGCGCTGACCCCGGTGAAGTTCGGCATTTCGTTCACCGCGACCTTCCTCAACCAGGCAGGTGCGCTGATCCACATCTATACCGACGGCAGCATCCACCTGAACCATGGCGGCACCGAAATGGGCCAGGGCCTCAACACCAAGGTCGCCCAGGTGGTCGCCGAGGTCTTCCAGGTCGACGTGGAGCGCATCCAGATCACCGCCACCAATACCGACAAGGTGCCCAACACCTCGCCCACCGCCGCCTCCTCGGGCACCGACCTGAACGGCAAGGCCGCGCAGAATGCCGCCGAAACCATCAAGCGGCGCCTGGTGGAGTTCGCCGCGCGGCACTGGAAGGTCAGCGAGGAAGACGTCGAGTTCCGCAACAACCAGGTGCGTATCCGCGAGCTGATCCTGCCGTTCGAGGAACTGGTCCAGCAGGCCTACTTCGGCCAGGTCTCGTTGTCCAGCACCGGCTTCTACCGCACGCCGAAGATCTTCTACGACCGCGAACAGGCCCGTGGCCGGCCCTTCTATTATTTCGCCTACGGCGCCGCCTGCTCGGAGGTGATAGTCGACACCCTCACCGGCGAATACCGCATGCTGCGCACCGACATCCTGCATGACGTCGGCGACTCGCTGAACCCGGCCATCGACATCGGCCAGGTTGAAGGCGGCTTCGTCCAGGGCATGGGCTGGCTGACCATGGAGGAACTGGTCTGGAACGCCAAGGGCAAGCTGATGACCAGCGGCCCGGCCAGCTACAAGATTCCCGCCGTCGCCGACATGCCGCTGGACCTGCGGGTGAAACTGCTGGAGAACCGCAAGAATCCGGAGCAGACCGTGTTCCATTCCAAGGCCGTGGGCGAGCCGCCGTTCATGCTCGGCATCTCGGTCTGGTGCGCGATCAAGGACGCCGTGGCCAGCCTCGCCGACTACCGCGCGCAACCCGCCATCGACGCGCCGGCGACGCCCGAGCGGGTGCTCTGGGGCGTGGAACAGATGCGCCGGCTGAAGGCCGCCCAGGCACAAGCGGCGGACGCCGCGGTCGAACCGGCCTGAACCGCCGCGATCGGGAGGATGACGAGATGAACTGGATCAGCGCCCTGGCCGAGTTGCAGCGTAGCGGCGAACCTTGCGTCCTGGTGACCATCATCGAGGAGCGCGGCTCGACCCCGCGCAACGCCGGCTCGAAGATGGTGGTCAGCGCCGAGCGGCTCTACGACACCATCGGCGGCGGCCACCTGGAATACAGGGCCCAGGCCATTGCCCGGGAAATGCTCGCCGCGCGGACCCAGGACACCCGCCTGGAGCGCTTCAGCCTGGGCGCCAGTCTCGGCCAGTGCTGCGGCGGCGCCACGGTGCTGCTGTTCGAGCCGATGGGCCAGCCACAGGCACACATCGCCGTGTTCGGCGCGGGCCACGTCGGTCGCGCCCTGGTACCCTTGCTCGCCAGCCTGCCCTGCCGGGTGCGCTGGATCGATTCGCGGGAACACGAATTTCCCGCGCTCCTGCCCGACGGCGTGGAGAAAGTGGTGAACGACGAAGTGCTCGACGAGGTCGAGCGGATGCCGCCCGGCAGCCACTTCATCGTCATGACCCACAACCACCCGCTGGACCTGGAGCTTACCGCGGCGATCCTGGCGCGCAACGACTTCGCCTACTTCGGCCTGATCGGCTCGAAGACCAAGCGCGTCAAGTTCGAGCACCGCCTGCGCGAACGTGGCGTCGATGCCGAACGCCTGCAACGGATGCGCTGCCCGATGGGCCTGGAGCAGGTGAAAGGCAAGCTGCCGGCGGAGATCGCCATCTCCATCGCCGGCGAGGTGATCGCCACCTACAACGCCGCCTTCGGCCTGGAACGCAAGCAGGGGCCGTCGAGCGTCACCCGGCTGACCCCGGAGTCGCGCCGCGCCCACGAATCCTGAGCGGCCCCCCGCTCCCCCGCGTCCGCCGCCAGGCGGCGGACCTCCCACGAACCTTTTTTCGAGACTGCCATGACCCGCAACGCCAAAGCCTACCGCGCCGCCATCCTGCACAGCATCGCCGACCCCGCGGAGGTCGGCGTCGAACGCTCCTACGAATACTTCGAGGACGGCCTGTTGCTGGTGGAGGACGGCAAGGTCGCTCGCCTCGGTGACGCCGAAGCCCTGCTCGGCGAGATCGGCGACGTCGAGGTCTTCGAGTACCGCGACGCGCTGATCACCCCCGGCTTCATCGATACCCACATCCATTTCCCGCAGACCGGGATGATCGCCTCCTACGGCGAACAACTGCTGGACTGGCTGAACACCTATACCTTCCCCACCGAGCGCCAATTCAGTGACCAGGCCCATGCCGACCAGGTCGCCGAGATCTTCCTGCAGGAACTGCTGCGCAACGGCACTACCACCGCGCTGGTCTTCGGCAGCGTGCACCGGCAGTCGGTGGAATCGCTGTTCGAGGCCGCCCGGCGCCTGGACCTGCGCCTGATCGCCGGCAAGGTGATGATGGACCGCAACGCGCCAGACTACCTGACCGACACCGCCGAGAGCAGCTACCGCGACAGCAAGGCGCTGATCGAGCGCTGGCACGGCCAGGGCCGTCTGCTCTACGCAGTGACCCCGCGCTTCGCCCCGACCAGCACCGCGGAACAGCTGGACATGGCGGCGCGGCTGCTGCGCGAGCATCCCGGCGTATACCTGCACACCCACCTGTCGGAGAACCTCAAGGAAATCGAGTGGGTGAAGGAGCTGTTCCCCGAGCGCAGCGGCTACCTGGACGTCTACGACCACCACGGCCTGCTTGGGCCGCGCTCGGTGTTCGCCCATGGCGTGCACCTGTGCGACGGCGAATGCCAGCGCCTGGCGGAGACTGGCTCGGCGGTGGCGTTCTGCCCAACCTCCAACCTGTTCCTCGGCAGCGGTCTGTTCGACTTGCCGAAGCTGGAGCGCTACAAGGTCAAGGTCGGCCTCGGCACCGATGTCGGCGCCGGCACTAGCTTCTCCCAGCTGCAGTCCCTGAACGAGGCGTACAAGGTCATGCAGTTGCAGGGCGCCCGCCTCGATCCGTTCAAGTCGCTCTACCTCGCCACCCTCGGCGGCGCCCGTGCGCTGGAGCTGGACGACCGGATCGGCAGCTTCGCCACCGGCAACGAGGCGGACTTCGTGGTCCTCGACTACCACGCCACCCCGCTGCTCTCCTACCGCCTGAGCCAGGCCGGCAGCCTGGCCGAACGGCTGTTCGCGCTGACCATCCTCGGCGACGACCGCACGGTGAAGGAAACCTTCGCCGCCGGTCGCTCGGTGCATCGCCGCGACTGACTCCCGGCGGAAACGAAAAAGCCCCGCATCGCGGGGCTTTTCCATGCTTCGGATCAGGCCGCCGAGTCGCTGTCGGCCTTGGCCCGGCGTGGCTTCTTCTTGCCGCCGAGGAGGTGCGAGAACACCGCGTGCAGGTCGCCGGAAGCGTTGTCGCTCTCCAGGTTGAGCTTGCTGTCGATATGCTCCATGTGGTGCATCATCAGGGTCACCGCGCGCTCCTTGTCGCCCTTCTCGATGGCGTCGAGGATCTCGTTGTGCTCGTCGAACGAGCAGTGCGAGCGACCGCCGCTTTCGTACTGGGCGATGATCAGCGAGGTCTGCGACACCAGGCTGCGCTGGAAACTCACCAGAGGAGCGTTGCGCGCCATCTCGGCGAGCTTCAGGTGGAACTCGCCGGACAGGCGGATGCCGGCGCCCCGGTCGCCACGGGCGAAGCTGGATTGTTCCTGCACCACCATCTCGCGCAACTCGGCCAGGCGCTCGGCGGTGGCGTTGTCGGTGGCCAGTTCGGTGATGGCGCGCTCGACGGTGCGGCGGGCGAAAAGGATCTGCCGGGCCTCGTCGATGCTCGGGCTGGCGACCACCGCGCCGCGGTTCGGCCGTAACAGCACCACCTGCTCGTGGGCCAGGCGCGAGAGGGCGCGGCGAATGATGGTGCGGCTGACGCCGAATATCTCGCCGAGCGCTTCCTCGCTCAGCTTAGTGCCGGGGGCCAGGCGTTGTTCGAGGATGGCGTCGAAGATGTGGGCGTAGACGATCTCGTCCTGGGTACCGCTGCGGGCAGCCTTGCCGGTGCGCGGCGGCTTCCTGATGTGTTGCAACTGATCGGTCATCGGTCTCGAACCTTGTGCGTCCGGCTTGTGGCCTGGGCTGATCCTGGCTCACGGGCGTGGGTGAGGCACGCCGGCGGCTGATAGCGAAATAGTGTACACAAGCAGCGGCATCCGGCGCACCACCCCTTTCCGCCCCTCGTTCCGAGCGCGCGGCACCGCCCGGAAGGACGCGTGACGGAAAGCTGATAAAAATGTGGCGAAACACCCTCAAACATTCTTTGACCTTTTTGTATACAAAGGCATAATCGCTCGCACGAGTTCTTGACCCAAAGGTCAGAAAATCGTGCCCTCACATCACCTTCGAGCCGCGTCAGGGATCTGGTAACCAACCGGCCCGCAGGACCTAACAACAAGAGCGATGAGGAGTACCTGCTGTGGAAAGCACCAAACAAGAAGAACAAGGGATCTACGCTGCGACACCGCCCGCCACCGGCCTGCTCGAACGCCTGTTCAAGCTCCGCCAGCATGGTACGACGGTCAGGACCGAGCTGGCGGCCGGGCTGACCACCTTCATCACCATGGCCTACATCATCTTCGTCAATCCCAACATCATGGCCGACGCCGGCATCGACCACGGCGCGGCGTTCGTCGCCACGTGCCTGGCGGCCGCCCTCGGCTGCTTCCTGATGGGCTTGTACGCCAACTGGCCGGTGGGCCTGGCGCCGGGAATGGGGCTGAACGCCTTCTTCACCTACACCGTGGTCGGCACCATGGGCTACAGCTGGCAGATCGCCCTCGGCGCGGTGTTCATCTCCGGGGTGATGTTCATGCTGCTGACCTTCTCCCGGGTCCGCGAATGGCTGCTCAACAGCATCCCCCGCAGCCTCAGGTTCGCCATGGGCGCGGGTGTCGGCCTGTTCCTCGGCCTGATCGGCCTGAAGACCGCCGGCATCGTAGTGGCCAGCCCGGCGACCCTGATCAAGCTCGGCCACCTCACCTCGCCCGGCCCGCTGCTGGCGGCACTGTGCTTCCTGATGATCGCCGTGCTCGAGTACCGCCGGGTGTTCGGCGGCATCCTCATCAGCATCCTCAGCGTCACCCTGGTCGGCTGGGCCCTCGGCCTGGTGCAGTACGGCGGGGTGTTCTCGGCGCCGCCGAGCCTGGCGCCGACCTTCCTGGCGATGGACATCGCCGGCGCGTTCAACGTCACCATGATCAGCGTGATCCTGGCCTTCCTCTTCGTGCACATGTTCGATACCGCCGGCACTCTCATGGGCGTCGCCCAGCGCGCGCACCTGGTGAAGGAGGACGGACGTATCGAGAACCTGTCGAAGGCGATGAAGGCCGACAGCGCCTCCAGCGTGTTCGGCGGCATGCTCGGTGTCCCGCCGGTGACCAGTTACGTGGAGAGCGCCGCGGGCGTGGCCGCCGGCGGACGTACCGGGCTCACCGCGGTGGTGGTCGGCGTGCTGTTCGTCGCCGCGATGTTCTTCGCCCCGCTGGCCGGGATGATCCCCGCCTTCGCCACCGCCGGCGCGCTGATCTACGTGGCCATGCTGATGATGGGCGGGATGGCGCACATCGACTGGGACGAGCACACCGAAACCATCCCGGCGATCGTCACGGTGATCATGATGCCGCTGACCTTCTCGGTGGCCGACGGTATCGCCCTGGGCTTCATCACCTACGTCGCGATGAAGGTCCTCACCGGCAAGCACCGCGAAGTCTCGGCCAGCCTCTATGCCTTGTTCGTGATCTTCGTCGCCAAGTTCATCTTCCTCTGACCCGCCCGGATGGCGGATGGCCGCACGCGGCTATCCGCCTCGAACCTGTCGTTGCCCCGCAGGGCTCGCGACGCGCAGTCTCATCCGTCGCCCATTCGCACCTTGCGCCGCATCGTCCTGCCCCCCCCCGCAGATGGCGGATAACCGGCAACCCTCGGCGCCTTCCCCGCGAACGAAAAAAGCCCGCTCGATGGCGGGCCAGGGAAAAGGACTCAGGGAGTCAATGTTTCGTGGCACGCACCTAGCTGCCGCGATAGGTCGAGTAGCTGTAGGGCGAGATCAGCAGCGGCACATGGTAGTGATCGTCGGCGGAGGCGATGCCGAAACGCAGCACCACCTGGTCGAGGAATGCCGGCTCCGGCAATTGCACGCCGCGGGCGCGATAGTAGTCGCCGGCGCTGAACACCAGTTGATAGACCCCGGGACGGAAGTCCTCGCCTTGCAGCACCGGCTGGTCGCAGCGGCCGTCGTGGTTGGTCAGGGTGGTGGCGATCAGTTCCAGTTGCTGGCCTTCTACCCGGTACAGCTCGATCTTGATGCCATGGCCGGGGCAGCCGTGTGCGGAATCCAGTACATGCGTGGTCAAACGTCCCATGGGTTGCGGGCGCCCGCTGGCGGACACCACTCCTCCTCTTGCCTTCGTTCGATGGGGATCGCTCCGGGACCTGCCCGGCGCCGCTCGCTTGCAGCCCGCCAGGGAGCCGCTTGCGAAGCAATATAAGTTATCTTTCGATGAATTGTATACAAAAAACACCGCCACAACCGAAAATGCGGCAGCCGCCCCGAAATCGGGCATTCCTTCCACAAGCCCCACCCCGCAGGGCCTCATTCTTCGCTAACTGACCAGTCGGGCAGGTTTTTTGCTGGATGAATGGCAGGGATCGGCAAGCAGGATTGTATTTACAGACCGCAGGCAAACTTGTATACAATAAATCCATCACGGCATCCCCGGCCCGTCCGGCCCGCCGCCCCATCCACAATAAGGAACACTGCTGTGAGCGCTGACTACCCACGCGACCTGATCGGATACGGCAACAACCCTCCCCACCCTCACTGGCCCGGCGATGCGCGCATCGCCCTGTCCTTCGTGCTCAATTACGAAGAAGGTGGCGAGCGCTGCGTCCTGCATGGCGACAAGGAGTCCGAGGCGTTCCTTTCCGAAATGGTGGCTGCCCAGCCCTTGCAGGGCGTGCGCCACATGAGCATGGAATCGCTCTACGAATACGGCAGCCGCGCCGGGGTCTGGCGCCTGCTCAAGCTGTTCAAGCGACGCAACGTGCCGCTCACCGTGTTCGCCGTGGCCATGGCGGCGCAGCGCAACCCTGAGGTGATCAGGGCGATGGTCGCCGACGGCCACGAAATCTGCAGCCACGGCTACCGCTGGATCGACTACCAGTACATGGACGAGGCCCAGGAGCGCGAGCACATGCTCGAAGCCATCCGCATCCTCACCGAACTCACCGGCCAGCGCCCGGTGGGCTGCTACACCGGACGCACCGGCCCGAACACCCGGCGCCTGGTGATGGAGGAAGGCGGCTTCCTCTATGACTCCGACACCTACGACGACGACCTGCCCTACTGGGACCCGGCCAGCACCGCGGAGAAACCGCATCTGGTGATTCCCTATACCCTGGACACCAACGACATGCGCTTCACCCAGGTGCAGGGCTTCAACAATGGCGAGCAGTTCTTCCAGTACCTGAAGGACGCCTTCGACGTGCTCTACGAAGAAGGCGCGACGGCGCCGAAGATGCTCTCCATCGGCCTGCATTGCCGGTTGATCGGTCGCCCGGCGCGGATGGCCGCCCTGGAGCGCTTCATCCAGTACGCGCAGAGCCACGACAAGGTCTGGTTCGCCCGCCGCGAAGACATCGCCCGCCATTGGCACCGTGAGCATCCTTTCCAGGAGACCGAGGCATGAGCCGTTTCCAGACCCTGACCCCCGCCTCGCTGTCCCGCGAGGCCTTCGTCGAAGCCTTCGCCGACATCTACGAACACTCCCCCTGGGTCGCCGAGAAGGCCTATGACCTGGGTATCGACGACAGCCTCAACGATATCGAGGGCCTGCACCAGCGCATGGCCGACATTCTCCTGTCGGCAAGCCGCGAGGCCCAGCTGGCGCTGATCAACGCCCACCCGGACCTCGCCGGCAAGGCAGCGATCCGTGGCGAACTGACCGCCTCCAGCACCTCCGAGCAGGCCGGCGCCGGGATTCACGAATGCAGCGCCGAGGAGTTCGCCCGCTTCACCGAACTCAACGACGCCTACAAGGCCAGGTTCGGCTTCCCCTTCATCAAGGCGGTGAAGGGCAGCAACCGCCATCAGATCCTGGCGGCCTTCGAGGAACGCATCCAGCACTCCGCCGACGAGGAGTTCGCTACCGCGCTGGCCGAGATCAACAAGATCGCCCTGTTCCGCCTGCAGCAGCTCTGAGGCCTGCGGAGACGAGCATGAACGCCAAACACGCGCCCTTCCGCCACTACCTCGACCTCGCCGACGCGCGCCTGGGCAGCCAGGTGGTCGCCGTCAGCGACGAATGGTTCGCCCCGGCCAGCCGCATGCTGCAGGCCGGCGAACCGGTGTGGAAGGAAGGCGTGTTCGACGACAGCGGCAAGTGGATGGACGGCTGGGAAACCCGCCGCAAGCGCTTCGAGGGCCATGACCAGGCGGTGATCCGCCTGGGTGTGCCGGGCGTGCTGAAGGGCGTCGACATCGACACCCGCTTCTTCACCGGCAACCATCCGCCGGCGGCTTCCCTGGATGGCTGCTTCTGCACCGAAGGCGACCCGGACGACAGCACGTCCTGGAGCGAAGTGCTGCCGGCGGTGGGGCTGCAGGGCGATAGCCATCACTACCACCCGATAGACGACGAACGTCCCTGGACCCACCTGCGTCTGAACATCTACCCGGACGGCGGTATCGCCCGCCTGCGCCTCTATGGCGTGCCCTACCGCGACTGGAGCAGCCTGCCGCCGGGAACGGCGCTCGACCTGGCCGCAGCGGTCAACGGCGGCCGGGCGCTGGCCTGTTCCGACCAGCATTTCGGACGCATGGGCAACCTGCTCAACCCCGGACGTGCCATCAACATGGGCGACGGCTGGGAAACCGGCCGCCGCCGCACGCCGGGCCACGACTGGGTGATCGTCGCCCTCGGCCATCCCGGCAGCATCGAGGCGGCGGTCGTCGATACCTTGCACTTCAAGGGCAACTATCCGGAAAGCTGCAGCATTCAGGCCGCCTTCGTGGAAGGCGGAAACGAGGCCCGGATCGAGGCACAGAGCCTCTTCTGGCGCGAGCTGCTGCCAGCGCAGAAGCTGGAAATGCACCAGGAACACCGGTTCGAGCGGCACCTCAACGCCCTCGGCCCGATCACCCATGTACGCCTGAACATCTTTCCCGACGGCGGCGTCAGCCGCCTGCGCCTGTTCGGCAGCCCACAATTACCGTGAGACCCGGGCCCCGCGTGCGTCCGGAATACAACAAACAGAATCGACAGGATCAGTATGCGCACTCTCAAGATCGAGCCGTTGACCAAGGAAGCCTTCGCCCCGTTCGGTGACGTGATCGAAACCGCCGGCAGCGACTATTTCATGATCAACAACGGCTCCACCCGCCGTTATCACAAGCTGGCCACGGTCGAGACCGCGCAGCCGGAAGATAACGCGATCATCAGCATCTTCAGCGCCGAGAAGCTGGAAATGCCGTTGCGCATCCGCATGCTGGAACGCCATCCGCTGGGCAGCCAGGCCTTCATCCCGCTGCTCGGCAACCCCTTTCTGGTCGTGGTCGCGCCACTTGGCGATGTACCTGTACCGGGCCTCGTCCGCGCCTTCCTGACCAACGGAAGGCAGGGCGTCAATTACCACCGCGGCGTCTGGCACCATCCGGTGCTGACGATCGAAAAGCGGGATGACTTCCTGGTGGTCGATCGCAGCGGTTCCGGGAACAACTGCGACGAGCATTTCTTCACCGAGGACGAACAGCTCCTCCTCGACCCCCAATCAAACCAATAAGAGAGGTCCTGCCGCCGGTCCGCCGGCCAGGGCAAGAGGTACAAGACTGTGGAAGCACATCTCATCGAATGGCTGAACCTGCTGGTGCGCTGGATTCACATGATCGTCGGGATCGCGTGGATCGGCGCTTCGTTCTATTTCGTCTGGCTGGAGAACAACCTCAACCGCAGCAACCCGCGTGAAGGCCTGTCCGGAGACCTCTGGGCAATCCACGGTGGCGGCATCTACCACCTGGAGAAGTACAAGCTGGCTCCGCCGAAAATGCCGGAGAACCTGCACTGGTTCAAATGGGAGGCCTACTCCACCTGGATGTCCGGGGTGGTGTTGCTGACCATCGTGTTCTACCTGAACCCGACCCTCTACCTGATCGCCCCCGGCAGCGACCTGGCGCCGGCGGCGGCCATCGCCATCGGTATCGGTTCGCTGGTCTGCGGCTGGTTCGTCTACACCATCCTCTGCGATTCGGCGCTGGGCAAGACCCCTGCCCTGCTCGGCCTGGTCCTGTTCGTCCTGCTGGTCGCCGCCGCCTACGGCCTGACCCAGGTGTTCAGCGGCCGCGGCGCCTACCTGCACGTCGGCGCGATCATCGGCACCATCATGGTCGGCAACGTGTTCAGGGTGATCATGCCGGCCCAGCGCGCGCTGGTGAAAGCCATCGAAGAAAACCGCGAGCCCGATCCGGTGCTGCCGGCCAAGGGCCTGCTGCGCTCCCGGCACAACAACTACTTCACCCTGCCGGTACTGTTCATCATGATCAGCAACCACTTCCCGAGCACCTACGGCAGCCAGTACAACTGGCTGATCCTGGCCGCCATCGCGGTGCTCGCGGTACTGGTACGCCACTACTTCAACACCCGCCACGAAAGCAACCGCTTCGCCTGGGCCCTGCCCGCCGGCGCGCTGGGCATGATCGCCCTGGCCTTCGTCACCACGCCGAACTACCAGCAGGCTTCCGCACCGCTGGCCAGCACCCCGGCGGCGGCACCGGCACAACCGGCGACCGGCGGCGACGCACCAGCCGCGCCCGCCGCGACCCAGGCCTCCAATGCCGGGGCCGCGAGCGGAGCCGACTTCGACAAGGTCCATCACGTGATCCAGGAGCGCTGCACCGTCTGCCACTCGGCGAAACCGACCAGCCAGCTGTTCAGCACCGCGCCAGGCGGGATCATGCTCGACACCCCGCAGCAGATCCAGCAACTGGCACCGAAGATCCAGGCCCAGGCCGTGGCCTCGCAGATCATGCCGCTGGGCAACATCACGCAGATGACCCAGGAAGAACGCAACCTGATCGGCAGCTGGATCGCCAAGGGCGCACAGATCAACTGAGCCTTGGCCGAAAGGCGAAGAACCGCACCTCCGGTTCCCCGCAGCAGAACACCCCTGCTGGCCCTACCCCAAAAGCCCTCTCCATAGAGGGCTTTTGGCCATAACTGGCCATATCGTTCAGCCCCCAACCTCTCCAATAACTCACTTTCCTTCACCCAGGGCCGCTGGAACGAAACCGTGCGGCGCTCCACCATTGAAAGCGACCAACCAACCGTCGCTATCCGCAGGTACGTATCGTCTCGTATTTGCCCAGCAAACTTCGCTCGGGTGATCTGTGTGGCCGGGGGACCGGTGCTGCGTCGTGTGATAGTGCGCGCCCCATCTTCGGCTGCCTTGCCAATGAAGAACTGTGCAACTTTTTGGTTGATAACGTTGTGGATAGAACGCTAGGGAACAAATACCCAAAGGGCTCCGAGAGAGTGCGCAACTTTTTGCAAGCGGTGCGCAAAA